>Ga0209013_10006292_pt1 | contig 10094 bp, 8 predicted proteins | sample Cruoilmetagenom2_FD_187291 | JGI IMG/M metagenome (GOLD analysis project Ga0209013, IMG submission 187291) | Oil polluted marine microbial communities from Coal Oil Point, Santa Barbara, California, USA - Sample 2 (SPAdes) (version 2) | ecosystem: Environmental > Aquatic > Marine > Oil seeps ...
TGCCACCCAGCATGCCGCCAACCCGGCACTCGGCGGCGAGTCGGGTCAGTTCGTCAAAGGTCGGTTGCGCTGAGCGGTGATCGGAGACCGCAATTTCGCCCGCGCCGAGGACGGAAGGCAGCAGCGCAAGGTCGGAACGTACGCTTCCTGTCACATTCTGAGCCGGGAGCTCGTAGGACCCCACGTAGATGAAAGCCGTGATGCCTTCGTCCTCGAGGCCGCGTGCCTTGGCCAACAACGAACTCGGGTGGCGCGTGATGCCGTCGGTGCCGAGACAGCCGATGACGGTGGTGACGCCCGCCCCGACAATGTCCTCGATCCGGATCTCGGGCGCCCTTGTCGCCGGCCCACCCTCACCGCCGCCGCCCGTGAGGTGAACGTGCGAGTCGACCATTCCAGGCAGTACGGTAAGGTCCGATGCATCGATCTCATCGATTTCGATTCCGGAGGTCGAGATCGTCCCGGGATCAGCAACCGCAACGATGCGCTCGCCGGCAGTCAGGATGTCTCGGATCCCAAGCGGTTCCGGGGCGATGACCGAAGCATTTCGAATCAGTGTCAACATGGATGACAATCTCCGTTCCATCAGCCCCTGATCGGCTCGAAGTGACAGGTAAAGTGCCGCAAGAACTCGGACTGGAAGGTGATGCGATGGCCCGAGATCTTCTCACGTTCCTTCCACACCTGTTCGATGACCTCGATGAGGTAATCGAAGTGGCTCTGAGTGTAGACCCGGCGCGGGAAGGCCAATCGCACCAGCTCGAGCGGTGAAGGTTGCTCGTTGCCCTCGTCGTCGGTGTGGCCGAACATCACGCTGCCCAGCTCGACCGCACGGACTCCGCCGGCCAGGTAGAGAGCGTTGACGACACCGATCCCGGGGTACTGGAACGGCGGAACCTGAGGCACCATCTCGCGAGCGTCGAGGAACACGGCGTGCCCTCCGGCCGGCAGCACCATCGGCACACCGATCGCAGTCAGGCGTTCGACCATGTACTCAACTGTCGCGTGGCGGTAGACCTGGTAGTCGTAGTCGAGCGCTTCTTTGAGACCAACGGCAACCGCCTCGAGATCGCGGCCGGCAAGACCGCCGTAGGTGGGGAAGCCCTCACGCAGAATCAGAAGGTTGCGGAAGCGCGCCGTCCATTCGTCATTGCGGCAGACCAGGAAGCCGCCGATGTTGGCGAGGCCGTCCTTTTTGCAGCTCATGGTAGCGCCGTCGGCAAGGGCGAACATCTCCTGGGCGATCCCGAGCAGCGATCGGTCGGCGTACCCCTGCTCGCGCTGGCGCACGAAATAGGCATTCTCGGCGAATCGGCAGGCGTCAATGATGAAGGGGATGTCGTGCTCTTCGAGCACGGCTTTGACCTCGCGGAGGTTGGCCATTGAGACCGGCTGGCCGCCACCGGTGTTGTTGGTCACGGTCATCATCGCGAATGGGATTTTCTCCCGCCCGTGCTCGGCAATGCACGCCCGGAGCTTGTCGATATCCATATTGCCCTTGAACGGCGCCACTGCCTGGGTGTCGTGAGCCTCGGCGCAGGGAAGGTTGAGGGCGACGCCGCCGCAGTACTCGATGTTGGCGCGGGTGGTGTCGAAGTGGCTGTTGTTGGGGATGATGTCCCCCGGTTTGATGACGCACTCGGCCAGGATGCCCTCGGCTGCTCGGCCCTGGTGGGTGGGCAGGACGTTTTCAATGCCGGTGATTTCTTGGACCGTCGACTCGAATCTTTTCCAGGATCTGCTGCCCGCGTAGCTTTCGTCGCCGAGCATCATCGCCGCCCATTGCTGGGCGGACATGGCACCGGTGCCGGAGTCGGTGAGGAGATCGATGCAGCAGTTCTCAGCGTCGATCAGAAAGACATTGTGGTGGGCCTCGACGAGTGCCTGCTCGCGCTCGGCGCGGGTCGTGATCTTGAGGGGTTCCGTCATCTTGATGCGGAAGGGTTCGATGATCGTACGCATGTTCATCCTCCGGGATTGGTTCGGCCACAACCTGTTGGTTCGGTTCGCCCGCATGGGTTCGCCCGCATGGGTTCGCCCGCATGGGTTCGCCCGCATGGGGCGGTCCGAGCGTAGCAGAGAGCTGGTGAGATATGCGGGTTAGCCGAGACGGACCCGGTAGCGGAGACGTGCGAACGTGAGTATGAGGATCGCCAGACCGACCAGGACCAGACCCTCCACCCACAACACCTCGAGGCCCGCCCCTTTGAGAAAGACGCCGCGCAAAATAGTGATGTAGTAGCGCAGGGGGATGGCGTAGGTGACCCACTGGAAGATTTGCGGCATGTTCTGGATCGGGAAGATAAAACCCGAAAGATAGATCTGCGGCAGCATGACGACGAAGGTCGAGATCATCATCGCCTGCTGCTGGGTGCGGGAAAGGGATGACACCAGCAGGCCGAGACCGAGACAAGAGCCGATGAATGGTGCCGTCAGCAGGGCCAGGGTCCAGAAAGAACCCCGCAACGGTACTTCGAACCAGAAAAGCACCACCGCCAACGTGGTCAGGAACTCGACGACGCCCACCAACGCGTAGGGCACAAGCTTGCCGGCGATGACGGCTCCTGGGGTCAGCGGTGTCACCAGGAGCTGCTCCATGGTTCCGATCTCGGTCTCGCGGACGATGGCCATCGACGACAGCATCGTTGTCATGATGAGGATGATCAGCGCCAGCACACCGGGAACCATGAAGTAGCGGCTCAAGAGGTCGGGGTTGTAGAGGACATTCGGCCTCAGTTCGAGGGGGAGGCGAGCGCCCTCCATCTCGGCTGCCGCCTGCAGCACCCCCTGGGCGTAGGCGAGGCCGAGGGTCCCGACCATGGCATCCGATCCGTCTGCAACGATTTGCACCCTTCCGGTGCGGCCGGCCGCCCGCTCGGCCGAGAAACCGGCAGGGATGGTCACGGCCACCCGCGCCTTGCCACTCGCCAGCCACGGATCGAGAGCATCCTGGGTGTCGACCGTGGCGACGCGGCGAAAGTAGGTGGAGGCGGTGAAGTCCTCGGCAAGCCCTCGGCTGATCGGACTGCGGTCGAGGTCGCAGATGGCGAGCTCCACGAGTTTGATATCAGTCGTGGCTGCATAGCCGAGGATGGTCAGCTGCACGACGGGAGCAATGAAGATCACCGCGAGGATTTTGGGATCGCGACGCAGCTGCAGCAGTTCCTTGACAAGCATGTTCCAGAGCATCCGCATCAGAGACTCCGAACCATGCGGATGGTAGCGAGCAGCAGCACAATGCCTGCATAGATGATCAGTGCCGCAGCCTGTTGCCACCACATCTCGGGGCCGACGCCCTTGAGCACGATTGAGCGGAGGGCGGAGATGTAATAGCGGGCGGGAACGATAAGGGACACCAGCTGCAGCGCCTTTGGCATCGACGAGATGGGAAAAATAAAGCCCGACAGCAACAGCGTCGGCAGCATGGACGAGAGTAGGCCGAGCTGAAAGGCGAGCTGCTGGGTCTCGGCAAGGGTGGATATGAAGATCCCCCACCCGAGCCCGCCGGCGAGGAAGAGCAGGGTGACCACCGCCAGCCACAACAGCGATCCGCGAATGGGTACGTCAAAGAGAGCCCAGGCCAGGAACAGCGAGCCGGCCGCTGATACGGAGCCTACCAACAGGTATGGCAGGGTCTTGCCGAGCAACAGCTCGATGGCGCGGATCGGGGTTGCACGCAGCGACTCCATAGTGCCGCGTTCCTTCTCGCGCACCACTGCCAGGGCGGTGGCAATGACCGAGGACACCATGAGGATGAAGGCCAGCAAACCGGGGACCAGAAAAATCGACGACTTGAGATCCGGGTTGTACCAGACGAGGGGGTTCGCTTGATAGGCGACCTCGACCTCGATGCCGTAGAGGCTCCCGATCTGCGACGCGACGATCTGTCGGGCATAACCGAGAACGGTGTTGGCCGTCTGGGAATCGGAACCGTCGAGCACGAAGAGGACCGATGTGGGTCTCCGAGCCGAGGTCTCGGAAGCGAAATCGGCAGGAATGACGAGCGCCGCCTGGATGGTCTCGGCAGTGAAAAGGTCGTCGAGTGGTCGACTGTCGTCGAGGACCGCACGCTGGACGAAGTAACCGCTTTTGAGAAAGGCCTCCACAATTCGGCGCGAAGCCTGGGTGCGGCTCTGGTCCACTACTCCGAGCCGGATGTCGGTGACGTCGAAGCTGAGGGCGTAGCCATAGATCATCAGTAGGACAACGGGCATGCCGAGGAGGGCCAGCGCGGTGCGCCAGTCGCGCTTGAGCTGGAGGAGCTCCTTGACCGTGGTGGCGAGGATGCGTCGGATCACTGATCCCGTCCCTCCTCGGCCTCGCGGATCGAGCGGATGAAAACGTCCTCGAGCGATGGAGGCACCGGCCGTACCTCCACCGGTGCGAATCCTCGTTTTTCGAGCCGATTTTGGATTGCACGCGCGTTTTCAGGGGCGGTGACAACGGTGTGGAGGTGATCCCCAAACAGGGCCGCGTCGATTACCTCCGGGAGATCGTCGAGGTGCTCGAGCGCATGGGCGGGGTCGCGGCATTCGATTTCGAGTACCGACCCGGGCGAAAACATCTTTTTGAGGACGGGAATGGTATCGAGAGCGAGGAGCTTGCCGGCATGCATCAATGCGACCCGGTGGCATCGCTCGGCCTCGTCCATGTAGTGGGTGGTGACAAAGACCGTGACGCCTTCCGCCGAAAGATCGTCGATGAGGTCCCAGAACCGACGTCTCGCCTCGGGGTCGACACCGCCGGTAGGCTCGTCGAGAAAGACCACCTGTGGTTGGTGGAGGAGAGCACATGAGAGGGCGAGACGCTGACGGAAGCCTCCAGGGAGATCGGCCACGAGGGCTTTGCTCCGTGACCCGAGGCCGGTCATTTCAAACGCCCACTCGCGACGCTCCTCGAATTGCTTGCCCCAGACCCGGTAGGTGCTGGCCCAGAAACGGAGATTTTCGTCCACCGTCAAGTCGGCGTAGAGAGAAAACTTCTGCGACATATAGCCGACGCGGTTCTTGATTTCGGCCGCCTGGGTGGCGATGTCGAAGCCGGCCACCGTGCCGTTGCCGGAGGTCGGGTTCAGGAGACCGCAGAGCATGCGGATGACGGTGGTCTTGCCGGCCCCGTTGGAGCCCAAGAAACCGAAGATCTCCCCAGGTGCGACCTTGAAAGACACCCGGTCCACGGCGACGAAGTCGCCGAAGGCACGGGTCAGCTCGGTCGCCGAGACCATGATCTCGGGCGCAGTTGCAGCTGCGGTGGAACCGATTGTCACCGACCCACCGCCCGGCGGAGCGCCGCGTCGGCCAACCATGCGCTGGCTCGTGACCGCACCTGCGCCATCTCGGCTGCTGCGAGGTCGGCCTGGGCGTCGAGCAGCTCGGACAACATCGCGACCCCGGCGGCATAGCGCTCGCTCGACGCCTCCTCCCAAGCATTTGCGGCTGCCGCCGAGGTATCGGTCGAAGCCACGGCGTTGAGTGCCGACTTGAGCTCGAGACGCGCGGTTGTCACCTCGAGGCGGATCTGGCGTTCGAACTCGCTCCGGTCCTGTTGGAGGGCCCGCTGCTCGGCCTGGACCGTCGCGACCTGCTCCTTGGTCCGACTGCCGTCGAAGATCTGCCAGCTGGCCGCGATGCCGACTAACCACGAGTCGTTTTTTTCATCGACCGGAGGAAGGAAGCGCTGGTTGGGCCTTGCCAGAAGGTATTGGCCGGTGGCCGCTACCGTCGGCTTGCGGGCTGCATTGACCGATCGGGCTCGGGCTCCGAGACCTTCGATGTGCGCGTCGGCGATTTTGAGTTCCGGCCGGTTGTCCAGGGCATCACGCTCGAGGTTCGTAAAAAGGGGCGGAGCCGGCGGCACCTGTTCGGTCCTGGCGTCTTTGAGCGTGATTACGGTTTCGGTATCGATGCCGAGCAACGACTGCAGGCGGGTCAGGGCTTTCGCCTCCTCGTTGCGAGTCCGGATGAGGTCCACCTCGGCAGCCGCATATCGCGCCTCGGCAGCGAAGACGTCGGCGTTGACCGCCATGCCAGCGTCGCGCAGGGCGCGGGCGTCGTCGAGGAGTCGTTGGGTGCGTTTGATCTGTGCCTCGGCAACGTCGACACCGGACGCGGCGGCCACCGCCGACCAGTACGACATTCGCGCTGAATAGGACAGATCCAGGGCCGTGAGTGTCTCCGCCCACGTGGCTGCCGACTCATCTTTCTGTGCTGCTTCGCGGCTCGCGGAGATGGCACCACCGGTGTAGATGGGCTGAGACACCGAGAGATCGATACGGTAGTGGTTTTGAATATTGGGGAACATAATGAAGACAGGCTCGTCGGGGTTTTCGGTCGGAACACCGAACTCGGGCACCGCGCTGTGACGGACGTAGCTGGCGTTCGCAGTCAACACGGGAAGGCGAGCGGCGTCGGCCGCCTTGACTGTCGATTGGCTGGCCTCGACGCGGTCCGCCGCCGCGACTGTGAGGGTCGATGCCCGAACCGCCATGCGAGCGGCAACCTCGGCATCGAGGGCCAGAGTCTCGGCGTGTCCGGGAGCAGAGACCATCCCGACAGCAAGCGCGATCACGAGGGCGAGAGGGAGTTGTTTGGCTTTCATGATGCCTCCGTTGACAGAGGTGGTGTCGAGGTTCGGGTGAGGTAGAGGAATGTGTCCTCGAGACCGGCCGGGACTTCGCGGGTCGACTCGACGTTGATTTCGTGAGTGGCAAGAACCTCCCGAATGGAACCAACGGGATCTGTCTCACCGACGAGGTGGGCGTGAAGTTTGGTGCCGAAAACGCTGACATCGACAACCGTGTCGAGGGCGGCGAGTGCATCGGCGGCGGCGGGACGAGGGGATGCGGCGACCTCGACCACAAAGCCGGGCATCAGATTTGGAATCTCCTGTGGTTGGGCGTCCGCGAGGATTGCGCCCTCGTGCATCAACAAGATGCGGGTGCAGCGTTCGGCTTCATCGAGATAAGGCGTTGCGATCAACAGGGTCAGACCTTCGCTTACCAGATCCGCGAGCAGCCGCCAGAACTCGCGGCGGGTGACCGGGTCGACGCCAGTTGTCGGCTCGTCGAGCAGCAGGGCGCGGGGCGAATGGATGAGGGTGCAGGCCAGGGCGAGCTTCTGCTTCATTCCGCCGGAGAGGCGGTCGGCGAGGCGGTCGTTGAATGGGGCCAGTCCTACGAGCTCGAGAAGCTCGCGGCGTCGCTTCTTCCATCCCGGGACACCATATATGAGGGCGAAGAATTGGATGTTTTCATCAACCGTGAGATCACCATAGAGCGCAAACCTCTGTGCCAGGTATCCGAGCTTTGCGTGGAGGGCCCTTCGCGCCCGCCAGCAGTCGTCGCCAAAGGCTGTTGCCGAACCGGCGGTGGGCTTCTGCAGACCGCCGAGGACGCGCAGAGTCGAGGTTTTGCCGGCGCCATCAGGGCCGATCAGGCCCACCACCTCGCCCGATTTCACCTCGAGCGAGATGCCATGCACGGCCTCGTGGCCCCCGTAGCGGACGACAAGCTCTCGTGCATCGAGAAGCGGGTTTGATGTCAAAATTGTACTCAGCCAAAGTGCGCGTCTGCGGGCATTCCGGGCTTGAAGATCCCATCTGTGTTATCGAGCCTCACCTTGACCCGGAATACGAGCTTGGCGCGCTCGTCGGGGGTCTGGACGTTCTTGGGTGTGAACTCCGCTACCGGCGAAATGAACGAGACGGTGCCATCGAAAATCTGGTCGCTGCCATCGACCCGCACCGTCACACTCTGACCGAGGGTTACTCGCGACAGGCTCGGTTCGTCGATCCACACCGTCAACCAGGGCCGATCGAGATCGGTGAGGACGGCGATGGTCGCGCCGGGCGGAAGAATTTCACCCGGCTCAGCGATTCGGGTCGTGACCACACCGTCACTTGGCGCCACAACGGTGGCGTCCGTGATCTGCTGTTCCACCGCCGCGACCATCGCCTCGGCAGAGGCGCGCTGGGCCCGGGCAGCCTCGATTTCCTGGCGGCGCGGTCCGGCCACCAGCTTGTCGAGCTGGGCTCTGGCGGCGGCAACGGCACGCTCCGCGATTTCCTTTCGGGTCGCGGCATCATCGCGCGACTTCTCGGTCGCGGAGCCCCGGTCTGCTAGGCCGGACAGGCGGTCGAGGTCACGACGGGCGGCGTCGAGCTCGGCCTGGGCCTGGGCCATCTGGTCCTCGGCGCGGCGCAGATCTTCCGCCCGGCTCCCGGCGAGGAGCAGCCGGAGCTGGGCGTCGGCGGCCTCGGCGTTGGCCCGAGCCTGGGCCAGCTGGTGCTCGGCGTTGACGGTTTCGAGCCGGGCCACCAGTACGCCGGCGGTGATCGCTTCGCCCTCCTCGAAGGGCGCCTCGAGGAGACGGCCACCGACCTTTGCCGCAAGGCGCACCTCTGTGGCCTCGATGTGCCCGGAGGCGCGGATGGTGTTGTCGTCGTCGGCCTTCCGGCAGCCGAAGGAGCTGATCAAGACCAACAGGATGCAGACAGTCGTAGTTATCGGTTTGTTCATCAGGCTTCTCCAGTTCGAGGTGTTGCGATCCCATGCATCAGGAGATCGGCGAGGAATGCGCCCACATCGGCGTCATCGTCGGGAATTCCGACTCCAGAATCGATTTCGGAAACGCGCTCACAGAGGGGGGCCGCTGCGTTCAAGATGAGCGACGCGCCGACCAGGGTGAGGTGCGTCATGACGGGGTCGGTCGCGCGAAACTCTCCGCTGTGGACCCCGGCGATGAGGAGATTGCGCACCATCCCCAAAACTCTGATCATACGTTCGAGGACTTCCGGCTGCAGATTGCTGCCCCCAGAGGCGAACTCGCGCAGCACGATCCGCGGGTGGTCGGGATTCGTCTCGAAGGCCCGGGCTACCCCGGCGATGATCGCCCGCAGACGTTCGGGTATAGATCCGCCCGCCGTTAAGGCGTCAACGAGCGCCTCCTCCATGCGATCGAAGTTCCGGGTCAGTACAGCGGCGTAGAGTGCCTGCTTGTTACCGACGTGGTAGTAGAGCATCGCCTTGTTGACCCCGGCGCGGTGTGCGATCTCGTCCACCCGTGCGCCGGCAAAACCCTCTTCGGCGAAGACGGCCGAGGAGGCGTCGAGGATCTTCTGCCGAGCGAGCGAAGATTTGGTAGCCATAAGAATAATACTAACTAGTTGGTTTAACCAACTGGTTGAAAATTTAGTTCGTCAAAGCCGGGTTGTCAAGCGCAGAAACCGCGGAACACAGGTCGGTGCACCGGCAACCGTCTCCAGCGCTCTTCGTAAACTGTCTTTATGGGTCTTCGATCTCGTGCGGTACGGATTCAGAAGGAAGCGGCGGACAGGGTCTCCACAGCCGGGAAATCGGCATCGCTGTTGTTGGTCGTTTTTGTCATCGTGGGCTGTGCCGCGCCTCCGGTCGAAGTGGTGGCTATTGCGAATGAGGGTTTTCTCATCCGCTCCGCCCGGCGGACGGTGCTGGTTGACGCTCTCTTTCGCGCCACCGCACCGTACCCAGAGTCCTTTTCGCAGGGGCCGTCGGAGGATCTTGTACGGCAGATGGTCACGGGCGACCCACCATTCAGCCAGATCGACGTCGCGCTGGTGACCCACTCGGACGGTGATCACTTTCATGCCCGAACGGCATTCGAGTTCCTCGAGAACCACCCGGAAACGCTCCTCGTTGGGACCCTTGACGTGTTGGAGGCGCTCTCCGCTCTGGAGGGGTTTCATGCCATCACCGACAGGGTCGTTGCTCCGGCACGAAACCATGGCTCCTGCGAGCGGATCGAGCATCGTGGGGTCGAAGTAATGATCTGCTTTGTTTGGCACAGCGGCGGGCGGGATGTTGCCAATAACATCTACCTCGTGGAGATGTGCGGCTTCCGTTTTCTCCACGAGGGTGATGCGGACCGCTCGCCGACCACCTTTGCCGGCCTCGATCTCCCGGAGGAAGGCCTGGACCTTGCGTTCATGCACGACTGGTTCGTCCTCAACGACGGTCGCGGCGTTGTGACCGAGATCCTCCGGCCGAGCGCCGTGGTCCTGATGCACCACCGGTGGGAGAGGGCAGCGGAGACCCGACAGCGGGTCGAGCAGCTCCCAGT
>Ga0209013_10006293_pt1 | contig 10093 bp, 7 predicted proteins | sample Cruoilmetagenom2_FD_187291 | JGI IMG/M metagenome (GOLD analysis project Ga0209013, IMG submission 187291) | Oil polluted marine microbial communities from Coal Oil Point, Santa Barbara, California, USA - Sample 2 (SPAdes) (version 2) | ecosystem: Environmental > Aquatic > Marine > Oil seeps ...
AAGATTCGAAAGGTGGGATTATTTTGTCTAAAGAATCTATTCTAATTGTAGAAGATGAAGAAAAAATTGTTAGGCTACTCGAAATTGAATTAGAATATGAAGGCTATGAAACAGGTAAGGCATTGGATGGAATTGAAGCTTTTGAAATGTTCCTTTCCCAAAAATGGGATTTGATATTATTAGATATAATGTTGCCAGGTATGAGCGGAATTGAATTACTTCGACGCATTCGAGGGAAAAATTCATCTGTCCCAATAATATTATTGACGGCCAAGGACTCTATTGAGGACAAGGTTTCCGGTCTTGACCTTGGTGCCAGTGACTACATAACAAAACCTTTTAGAATGGAAGAATTACTTGCTAGAATACGTGCTGTGCTTAGGATGAGCCAAGCAACACCCGCTTCAAGTCCGCTTGATGAAGAGTGGCTTCAAGTTAGTGATCTACGATTAAATGATAAAACAAGGGAAGTTATTAGAAATGATTTAAACGTCAGTTTGACACCAAAGGAATATGATTTACTTCTATATTTATTGAAAAACCAAAGACAAGTGTTAGAACGTGGACAAATTCTAGAGGCTGTCTGGGGCTATGACTATTATGGTGATACAAAAATCGTCGACGTTTATATCCGATATTTGCGTAAAAAAATTGATGCAGATTTTGATGCTTCACTCATTCATACAGTTAGAGGCGTAGGATATGTCCTGAAGGAAGCCACATGAAGCTACGCAATAAAATAAACTTATACACGTCGGTATTATTTATCGTGCTGCTCCTAATTATGAACACTTCTATCTATTTTGTGTTCAGTCATTTGATAAAAGAAAATGAACTCGAGCGTACACACGCCGAGGTTGAAAGGGTCGTCACCGATATTAGAGGTGCCGTTGACCGTATTGCGCCGAGAGAGCTTTTACGCGCTAACGTACCCGTAGACGGAATGATTCAATTGTTAAAAGAGGATTTAACAAGTGATGGTAAATTCACCTCCCCTACTGAAGAAAAACTAGGTGCGCGGGTAAGTAGCTTTTACACAGGAGAAGTTAGTAAGTTGATAACGTATGAGGGTTCACCGTATGTTTTCGTATCAGTACCTATTGTTTGGATTGACGGGTCCGTCGTGAATATACAAGTGACAACAAGCATAGCTGCTACTAATGAGATGATCCACCTCTTAGCTATTATTTTAATCGTTGTTACAGTTATCGCAATTGTACCGACCCTTATTTCTAGCCGAATTTTAAGCAATTTAATTATTCAACCTATCCGTACAATGATTAACACAATGAAGGAAATTCAAAAAAGCGGCCAATTTCAGCAACTGAAGTTAGAGGATACTAACGAAGGTGAGCTAGTCGAGATGGGTAAAACGTTCAATCACATGATGGAGTTGCTCCAAACGAACTACGAAAAGCAGGAGCAATTTGTCTCCAATGCATCTCATGAACTTCGGACTCCCCTAACTATTATCGAAAATTATGCAGACTTACTGAAGCGTCGAGGTTTAGAACATCCTGACTTATTTGAAGAATCCATTGATGCTATCCACTCTGAAGCTATACGAATGCGAGAAATGACAGAACAGCTATTGTCGATAGCAAAGCAGGAGCCATGGAATATTCAATTAGAGCAGATTAATATTACCCAGCTTGTCCAAGAGACAGTAACCACGTTCCAAACTACTTATCAGCGAGAAGTAGAGATGGAAGGTAACCATCAAACAGTCGGTTACACAGATATTCAAAAACTAAAGCAATTACTGTTTATCTTCTTAGACAATGCACGTAAATACAGTGATGGTAAGATTACTGTTCGTATAGGTCAAACAGATAAAGATTTGACTATTCAAATTCAGGATAGAGGAGTTGGCATTCCTAATGAGGATTTACCTAAAGTGTTTGATCGATTTTATCGCGTTGATCAGGCACGAAGTCGTAAGCAAGGTGGATCCGGTCTCGGCTTAACTATGGCAAAAGATATAACTGATGCACTCGGTGCACGAATTGAAATAAACAGTAAAGAAAAACAAGGAACAACTGTGACGCTGTTTCTGCCAAAAGAAAAATAGCTGCTCTCCCCAAATTCTTACTTTTGCGTTATATACTATAGCCAACAAACTTAACCATGAGGTGAGACACGATGAAAATAAGTAAGAACGGTTATATAATCGGAGGAGTAACGCTAATTATTTTGATAGTAGTTGGTGTGCTTTGGCTTTCCCCTTTTTCTTCTAAGCCACTTACAGAAGAGGAATTGAAATCCGCAGCACTTACAAAATACCCTGGCGAAATAATTCGTACGACTAAATCGGAGAACGAATATGAAATTGACATGCAAATGGAAAACGGAGTTTATGCTATTAGCATGGATACCAACAATGGAACTATTCTTTCCCTCAAACAAATAGCTACTGAGGAAGTGCCCCTAGCTGTTGAAACACTTACGGAAGCGCAGATCAAAAAGAAAATTGCTACTCAAGGTGAGATTCAATCCGTACTTTTTATAAATGAAAAGAATCCTTACTATGAAGTCGTTGTGCACAAGGAAAATGTTGAATTCAATCTAAAAGTTGATCCGTATAATGGTGCCATAATAGATTCTTCGCAGTCTCCAATAGAAGATCCTGTCTCAACTGAAAATATCCTAATCACTGAGAAAGAGGCACTTACTATAGCTGCTACTCATTTAAAAGGTACCGCCGATGATGATGCAGAACTTCATCAACCTACTGGTCAACCACCTTATTATTTAGTAGAAGTTGAGATTGAAAATGGAGAAGAAGAAGATCGTGAAGCAGTTGTCGAAGTTGACGCATATACAGGTAAGGTGAAATCGGTAAATTGGGAGAACTAGTTAGACAAGGTTGGTGTGGCTACTGCCGCTACCAGCCTTTCTTTTTTGTTAAATTTACTACACAGCATGATTTTATTGCGATGACGTCGTTCAAATGATGTTTAGTTTAGTGAATGTTGGTGATTACTCGCGAAACCGGAATTTCATCCAAACCTTTTATGAGTATAATATTAAATTCTATCCAAATTTTAACCTTCCGCTCCCCGTCCTTTCTTTTTTGCTGTATATAGTAATACATGTAAGGCAAACAAAACATAGGAGGACAATAAAATGAAAAAATTAGTAATTGGTTCATTAGCAGCTGTACTTATAATTAGTGGTGGAATTGGGATTAATGCTTTGGCAGATGACGACAATCTAAATCTTAGTAAAACGCAAAGTGAAAAATTAATCGGTTTCGAAAAAGCTAAAGAAGTAGCACTGAACGAAGCTAAAGGCACAATTGAAAGTATAGATCTTGAAAAAAATAATGGAAAAACATTTTATGAAGTAGATATAAATGGAGAAAAGTCAAAAGAATTCGAAGTACGAATAGATGCCTATAACGCAAAGGTCTTAAATGTAAGAGAAGATAACGACAACCAAGATGATGCCGACGATGTTCAGCATAATATAACAGCAAATACTAAACTTATTACAGAAGCTGAAGCAATTGAAATTGCTCAAAAACAATTCGAAGGTACATTAGTAGAAATCGGTTTAGATTCTGATGATGGTCGATATGAATATGAATTAGAACTTCGTACTGCTAAAGGAAATGCAGAGTTTACAATCGATGCTAGCTCTGGAGAAATTCTAGAGTCGGAGCTTGATAATGACGACGATCGTTTTGACGATTAATAATAATATTAGTTACCGCTTGATGGATATCCATCAAGCTTTTTTTATGACTGTTATAAATGGGTATAGTAAAGTTATAGTTAGAATCATGAGATCTATAAGGATTAACTACAGAAAGTAGAATTTTGAAAGGATGATTCGATGAAAAAGCAATATTATGTGAATGGTAAATGGGTATCTTCAAATAAATATAAGGAGCTTCACTCTCCTCACACGAAGGAAGTAATAGCACAGATTCCACAAGCAACTCAGCAGGAAGTAGATATAGCAATTGACATAGCAGATGAAGCAAGAAAACAAATGACTGCCTTAACTGCATATGAACGAGCTGCAATTTTAGAGCATATTGCACAATTGTTTATTGATCATCGTCAAAAGGCTGCGGAAATTATTTCCTTAGAGGCTTCAAAACCGATTAAGTATGCTTTAGGGGAAATTGACCGAACTATAGAAACTTATAAATTTGCCGCGGAGGAAGCTAAGCGACTAACTGGAGAAATGATTCCTATGGATGCTGCTCAAAATGGAGCGAACCGTTTTGGCTATACTATTGAGCAGCCAATTGGAGTAGTTGGTGCGATTACACCATTTAATTTCCCTCAAAATTTAGTGGCACATAAAGTCGGTCCTGCCATTGCTGCGGGTAATACAATTGTTCTGAAACCTGCCTCACAGACTCCCCTTTCTGCACTCTTTTTAGCGGAGTTAATCGATCAAACAGCATTGCCAAAGGGTGCCTTTAATGTAGTGACAGGTAGCGGAAAAACAATTGGAGATGCCCTAATAAAAAGTGATAAAGTAAAAATGATTACTTTTACTGGTAGTCCTGCAGTCGGAAAAGGGATTCGGGATAGAGCAGGATTGAAGAAAGTAGCACTTGAACTAGGCTCTAATTCCGGATTGATAATCGACAAAAATGTAGACTTAGCCCAAATTGTTCCAAAATGTGTGATGGGTGCATTCTCTAACCAAGGTCAGGTTTGTATTTCTTTACAACGCACATATGTAATGGATGAAGTATACGATGAATTTATCGAGCAATTTTCTACTTTAACGAACAAGTTGGTAATTGGAAATCCAGAAGATGAGTCAACAGATATTTCTGCTATGATTCACCCGGACGAACAAGAACGAGCGCTAAGTTGGGTACAAGAAGCAGTGGAACAAGGATCTAAGGTTATTTCTGGAGGCATGATAGAAAATGGTATTTTCTTGCCTACAATTTTAACTAATGTGGGTGCAGACTCTAAGGTGTCTTGCCAAGAAGTTTTTGCTCCAATCGTTTTAGTAAACCGCATCTCTTCTATAGATGAGGGTATTGATGCTATTAACAATTCCAACTTTGGCCTTCAGGCTGGTATTTTCACAAATGATATTTCGACTGCTTTTAAAGCCTCCAAAGAGCTACAAGTTGGGGGTGTCATGATTAATGATATCCCTACCTACCGTGTCGACCAAATGCCATATGGTGGTGTGAAAGATAGCGGTACTGGTAAAGAGGGCATAAAATATGCAATTCAGGAAATGACAGAGACAAAGCTTGTTGTTTGGAATCAACAATAAAACCAAATTTATACTTTCTCAAAAAAGGAGCCAAATGGCTCTTTTTTTATTGTTCTACCTAAATTTCTGAATTATTAATGTACATAAAACAGCTTAAGTATCTTGATTATGAGACGATATTAGTCAAGAATATCAATTATTTATCATTAGGAGTGTCTGTATGAACAAAGGTCTTATTATTTCATTAATATTTATCTCTTTATTAATTATTACGGGATGCACGGAGAAGGAACCCACTTTAGAGGATCAACAATTAAAAATTGGGATTATGCTTTCGGATGCAGGGCTTGGAGATCAATCATTCTCTGATTTAGGGTTTGCGGGCTTAGAAAAAGCACGGGATGAGCTGAATATCTCATTTGAGTATAAAGAAATCCAAGAAACAGAGACATATGCAAAAGGAATAGAGGGGCTAGTGAAATCTGGTAACGATCTAATTATTGGCCTTGGATTTTCCGTCCAAGAAGACCTTGAAATGATTGCAAAGAAATATCCAGAAACATCATTTTTACTAATAGATGCTCAATCTGACCTACCCAATGTCAACAACGTAACATTTAAAGAAGAGGAAGCCTCGTTTTTGTTAGGAGCAATAGCTGGTATGAAAACAACAAGTAATGTTGTTGGATTTGTTGGAGGTGAGGATGTTCCGCTCATCCATAAATTTGAAAAAGGCTTTACAGCAGGTGTAAAATCTGAAAATCCAGAGGCAGTAGTGTTATCCGAATACGCGAATGACTTCGGCAATGATAAATTGGGTGAAAGCATTGCAAAAGAAATGATTTCAGCCAAAGCTGACTATATCTACCCTGCTGCAGGCTTCACAGGAGTTGGCGTTATAAAGGAATCTGAACGCTTAGGCATCTATACATTTGGAGTAGACAGCGATCAGTTTTACTTGGCGGAGAATTCGATTGTCTCTTCTATGCTAAAACAAGTGGACATTGCTATTTTCAATACCATACAAGAACTAGTCGAAGACGGTAAAATATCTGAGAAAAATCAAATACTAGGCATAAAGGAAAATGGTGTAAGTATTGCACCTATTCGTGTAATCGAATTATCGGCCGCTGAGAAAAATCGGATAGCTAAACTACAAGAAGATATCGCAAATGGTTCTATAACAATACTACAATAGAAATAAGGTGACTAGAATATGAAGCTTAAACAGAAGATATTAATGATATCTATTATCCCGTTGCTACTATCTGCCTGTATTATCGGCTATAACATAATTCAACTATCGGCATTAAAATCGTCGACAGAAGAAATTGTAAAAGCTTTAGTGAAAGTCGAAGAGTTAAATAGTTCAGCAAAAAGCTTACAAAAATCGTTAAGTGTATACTCGCTAAATATATCAGAAAGCAATAAAAATGATATAGAGGTCGATTTAGCTTCTACTCAATCGATCAATGATGAACTATCATCTTCCCTAACAACATCGGAACAGAAACAATTGAATACTAATATCTCTAAAAAGTATGAAGAAATATTAAGTTATTCCAATCAAGCAATTACGGAACAAAACCTTGCCGAGATTAAGCGACAATCCACGCGCACAAAAGGACTTATAAATGACGTTATCCAATTAAAAAGAAATATTACTACAGAATATTCGATTATGCAGAGCAATTTGCAAACCAAAATTGATGGCATTATTTCTATTTCCATTATTTTAGTAGTGCTGTTGTTAGTTGGTAGTATCACTTTGGTGATTATCTTTACCAATAGAATTGTTCGGCCAATCCGTGACATTACTAAGAATGCAGAGGAAATTGCCAACGGGAATCTTGCTGTCGATATTGTACAAGTAAAAACTCGAGATGAAGTGGCAACACTGCAAAAGTCCTTTGAACAAATGACTATGAATTTAAGAGAAGTCATTACGCACGTCTCTGATAGCTCCAATCAAGTAGCCGCTTCTGCAGAAGAACTAATGGCAAGTGCAGATGAGACGATGAAGGGTACTGAATTGATATCCTCTTCTATCCAACAAGTTTCTGAAGGAGCAGAGCATCAAACAAATATGGCAAAAGAATCTGCTCGCTCTGCAGAGGAAAGCGCAAATGCAATTACTCAAATTGCGGAAAAAGCAAAAGATACAATGAAAATAACGATTGCAACTAATGAGAAAACCTTGCAAGGTTCTGCATTCGTTCAAGATACAGTAGCACAGATGAGATTAATAAATGATGCTGTATTAGAAACAGATCAGGCGCTTGTCACACTCAATGACCGTTCTAAAGAAATTGTGCACATCCTCAAACTTATTACAGACATCGCGGACCAAACGAATTTGCTTGCTCTAAATGCAGCCATTGAAGCAGCACGTGCTGGTGAAGCGGGTAAAGGCTTTGCAGTAGTTGCAGATGAAGTGAGGAAACTGTCCGAACAAACGAGAAAATCGGTCTCTGATATTTCCGAAATTGCTACCGAAATTGAAAGTGAGACAAAGAAAACAGTAACATCCATTAATGGAGTAAAGGAAAAAGTTGACTCTGGGCTTACAATTGCCCATCACACGGAAGTAACGTTCCATGATATCCTGACATCGGTAGAACTAGTAAAAGAACAAGTTGGAGATATATCATCCATCACAAATAACATTCATATAATTGTTAAAGATGTTGCTAACCATGCTAATAATATGTCTACAGTAGCAAGTGAAACATTTGATAGTTCATCTTCTGTTGCTGCGGCTTCAGAAGAGCAGCTAGCCTCAATGGAAGAAGTAACAGCAGCAGCTGTCTCTCTAGCAAATCTTGCCGAGGACTTACAAATTAGGGTTTCCAAATTTAATATTTAGTACGACCAAAAATCCCCGTGTATAAACTAACATACGGGGATTTTTGGTCTTTCATTTATTAATACTGAAATTTGACAGTAACGGTTGCACTTACAGAAATTTCTCCTTGCTCAATAGGTGTTCCCATCTGCGAACTAGCTATCGAGAGTGTTTTATACAGTTCTGGCCCATTTTGCTGGTGCTCCTCCACGATAGAAATTGGTTGTGGATATAATGTGAGCTTCATCGTCTGAGCAATTGTTTGCGCATTAACTTGAGCATGTTGAAGTGCTTTCTGAAGCGCCTGTTGGTAAACAACCTCTGGGTTATCTAAACCAAACTGAATAGACGATACACTATTCGCCCCATTTGCCACCGCAGTATCGATTACACTACCCACTTTTTCAAGATCCTCTAGTTTTACTGTAATAGCATTCGTCACCTCATATCCTCTGAATACCTGTTTTCCGTCTATAAAATCATATTGCGGAAAGATATTAAAAGCTGCTGTTTGTATGTTTTCCCTTGGAATATTTAACGCCAATAAGGATTGTATTACCCGATTCATCACTTGGGCATTTTCTGCCTGGGTTTGTTGTACCTCTTTCCCTTGCGTTCTTACTTCTATTTGGAGTTGAGCATAGTTTGGTGCAACCTCTTTTACCCCCCTGCCAGTTACGGTGATTATTCTCACCATAGGAACTGAAAGAGATGGAATACCTGCATACAACATTCAATTACCACCTTTTATATGTTTATACCAACACAACCTAATTCATCACATATAACAATAATGTTCATAAAATAAGGCATAATGACTTTCTGTATAAAGGAGTATGAAGAAGTGAAAGAATCGAAGGTCCATTTAGTTTCTGATGCCTTGGCAAAGAGTAACAGCCAAAAACATTTTTATACCAATCACAATGCAGAATTTCTAGAAGAACAAATAGTCGTAAATCGTCGTTTAATGAAATCTATTTCACAGTTGGACCAATCGAGTAAAACCATTTTACGTGAATTACGTGATCAAAGCACAGTCCTTAATAAGTTAAATACTAATCACAGATATGATTATGGCAATATCAAAAAGATACTGTTCAATTTTGCGCAAACTTCAAAAGAATCCAAGTACCAATTACAAAACCTAGGGCAATCACTTCAATCCATCAATGTACTTTTAAATAACCATTCTGAACTTAACGAAGTAAATAACGAGAAAACAAACAATTTCGAGAGAGCACTAACAAAACTACAAGTAAGTGTGAATAGGCAAAGAAATTTTCTTAACAACTTTGCTATTAAACAAAACGGTTCTTTAGAAGATATTAAAGGTCAACTACATCAACATGGAAGTAAGACAGATACGCAATTGGAAATCATTCAAAGTGTGCTAACAGAACAAAAGCGGTTTTTTACTATAGTATCGAAAAATTTGGAAGAACAGAACCTTTTGCATAAAATATATTCTGCTAAAGAAGAACAGTTAACATCTCCAACTCATCTGGAAGAAATGGTAAAACAAATAAACGAGCAATTTATTAAACAAAAAGAAATTCTAAGTAATTTATCTGAAACTCAAAACAATCAGTATCAGCTTTTTTCGAGTCAATTTAAAGAGCAAAACCATTTTAATAATCAGGTAAATGAGAAACTGGAGCTTTCTGAAGAGATGGATGAATTAATATTTGAGGAAATTAAACATCAAATAACACAGCAGGACGATATATATAATTATCTACAAGATAGCTTAAATAGACAGCAAGGTTTTTTACTGCAATTATCAGACAATCAAGATCGACAACTTGAAAAAGTTAAAGTTAGCCTGGAAAGTATTAAAGAAGTGGATGCTCAACAGATTGAAGTTCTATCAGATGTAAAGGATTCCATAGAGAGACTACTAGATATAAAGGGTAACTTAGGTATATTGTTATCTAAGCTTCCACCAGATTATCCTCTTAAACAAATTATTGTTGGGGGTGTGCCAATCGCAGTAGAAAAACTAATTTCAATCAATAAAAAAACAGGTATCGCTTTTTTTTCAAATGGCAT
>Ga0209013_10006295_pt1 | contig 10093 bp, 11 predicted proteins | sample Cruoilmetagenom2_FD_187291 | JGI IMG/M metagenome (GOLD analysis project Ga0209013, IMG submission 187291) | Oil polluted marine microbial communities from Coal Oil Point, Santa Barbara, California, USA - Sample 2 (SPAdes) (version 2) | ecosystem: Environmental > Aquatic > Marine > Oil seeps ...
CATGAGATATTTTTCCCGCCAAGGCGCAAAGGCGCTAAGTTTGAGACCCTTAAGTTCTTGTCTTTTCTTGGCGTCTTGGCGCCTTTGCGGGGAATAATTCAATCATTTTATTTTTAACCATATCATAACAGTGCCTCGATTTTTTTAAAATCAACGTGAGCGGCCAAATGTTCGGCCAGCAGGTGATAATTCCGGTCCCGTGACTGGGGTCCATATGAATCCGAGACCTTTACACGGCTTAAACCGACTGATTCCAGCCACCATCGGAGAACCGATGGTGAATCGAACAGGCCGTGCAGATAAGTACCCATGATACCGGAATCGGTCATCCGGCATCCTTCGGTACCTTTAACTGGTTTTCCGTTTCGTTCGATAATGGTCGTTAAAGGCTCACCTCCCGACCGCCGGGTAAAACCCATGTGGATTTCATATCCGGTACCATTGGCCCCTTCCAGGGAAAAACGGGTTAATCTCGTCGTCTTCGGTGCTTTCAGGGTCGATTCCAGGGGAAGGAGGCCCAGACCCGTCGAGCTGCCGGGTTTTCCTTCCAATCCATCCGGGTCGTGTACCCACCGGCCCATCATCTGGTATCCGCCGCAGATACCCAGGATGTTCCCCTTTTGTGTGGCAAAAGAGTCCAGTTCACCAGCCCAACCGTTTTCTTTTAACCATTTCAGGTCAAACCGGGTATTTTTCGACCCGGGTAGAATGACGGCGGCAAACATGGACAGGTCCTGATGTCTTTCAATAAAATAAAGATCCAGCTCATCCAAATCGACAAGCGGATCGAAATCATTGAAATTGGCGATATGGGGAAAACGGATAACGGCCAGGGCAGGTCGATCCGTCCGGGTCACCCTTACCGGTCGAGGTTGTTCGATGACAACGGAATCTTCCGCTTCGATGCGGAAATGATTGAACCACGGTACAACCCCGAAACATGGTATACTTGTGTTTTTTTCAATCCAGTCGACACCATCATCAAACAGCGCCAAATCACCTCGAAAGCGATTAATCAAAAACCCGGCCACCCGATTCTGTTTATCCGGTGGTAAACACGCCAGCGTACCGATTATCTGAGCAAAAACGCCGCCACGATGGATATCGGCCACCAGGATGACAGGCGCATCGCAGGACTCGGCCATTTTGAAATTAACGATATCATGATCCATAAGATTGACTTCGGCGCAGGATCCGGCCCCCTCCATGATCACAAGTTCGTATTGACGGCGCAACCGATTCAAAGCCGATAATGACGTTTCAAACAAGTCCTGTTTTTTTTGCTGATACGCTGCGGCCGTGGTGTTGGCCAGGGCCTTGCCAAGGCGGACGATCTGGGAACCGATCTCACTGGTGGGCTTGAGCAGAATCGGGTTCATATCCACATGAGGCGGAATCCCGGCGGCTTCGGCCTGAACGATCTGCGCCCGGCCCATCTCCAGTCCCTCGGGTGTAACGCCGGCATTGTTGGACATGTTCTGGGCCTTGAACGGGGTGGCCCGAATGCCCCGGTCGGCGAAATACCGGCAGAGACCGGTAACGATGACGCTTTTACCTACGTCGGAGCCGGTACCGAATACGGCCAGGCAGGGGGCCTTGAGAGATTTTTTCCGGGTGATTTTCGTTTTCATCTTTTTATTCATTCCGATAGATTCGGCATGCATCCGTGAAGGCCCGCGCTGCGCAGGGATTGCTGCCGAAATGACAATGGATATAGCTGCCCAAGGTGCGCCGGTGTTGATAACCCTCATCGCTCTCAGGCTGCCCGGTCCGGGCCGAAACCCGGTAGACGGTCTCCGTTTTCTCCGTCTCCGGGCCGTTAATAAGTTCGGAATAATGAAATTCATGGCCCCGTATGGTCCGACCAGCCGTCCCGAGGATGCAATCCTTATGCAATGTGATTTCCCGGTATCCAAGCCTTTGGAGGTGTGGGGTAATCCGTGTATTAAAAGGGAGACAGCCGGTCATTGGATATGTTCGGTCATTCAAATCGGTAATATCCCGGCCGAGGTACATGAAGCCGCCGCATTCACCGTAGATCGGCATGCCTGCCCGGCTGGCCATCCTGATCTGGTTTCTCAGCGATGCATTGTCCGATAATTTTTCAGCATAGAGTTCCGGGTACCCGCCGCCAAAATAGAGACCGTCAAGGTCCGATGGCAATGCTGTTTCCACCAGGGGCGAAAAAAAGACCAGTTCGGCACCTGAGCTTTTCAGCAGGTCAAAATTATCGGGATAATAAAAGCAAAAAGCCTGATCTCTCGCCACGCCGATACGGACCGTTGGAGTGAAACCGGTTGCAGTTTTTTTGTCAGTTTCATCTGATCGGATCTGGATATCCGGCAGGCTTGCGATCAGTTGATCCACCCGGATGGATGTTTCAATGGTATCGGCCAGACGATCAACCATCTCTCTGGACAGAGGATTGTCCTCACTGGTGACCAGTCCCAGGTGTCGCTCGGGCATCCGGAGGGCTTCATTCCGCATAATGCCGCCCAGGCAGGGCATCTTTACGTTTTCAGCCAGTGCCTCGCTGACGAATTGGAAGTGATCGTGGCTGCCGAGATTGTTGAAAATAACGCCGGCAAAGGATAAAGCCGGATCGAATTGTTCAAACCCCCGCACGATGGCAGCAGCACTCCGGGCCATGCTGGATGCATCCACCACCAGCAAGACGGGCAGTCCCAGCCATTTCGCCATTTGAGCGGTGGAACCGGCTTCGGAACGTCCACTGCAGCCGTCAAACAATCCCATCACACCTTCCACAACGGCGACATCCGACCGAATCACCCCACGATTAAAACAAGAACGGTTATAATCCCGACTAAGTATCCATCCATCAAGATTAAGGCTGTCCCGGCCGGTGATGGTCTTGTGATGTCCTGGATCGATAAAATCCGGCCCCACTTTAAACGGTGCAACCGTTAATCCCCGACGGACAAACGCGGCTATTAAACCGAGTGAAACCGTTGTTTTCCCGCTGCCGCTCTGGGTGGCGGCAATGACGATTCCTTTACAACTCCTGTTCATGGTCATGTTTATGTTGATGCGGATAGGCCCCGTGTTGATGCAAATGATAATGGGGGTGCAGCTGGGCTGTCTCGTCCACACGTATTTTACCATTCATCATCGTGTATATTGTTGTGGTCAGTCGGGCAAGAAAATCCATGTTGTGGGATATCAGGATATAGGAAATATCAAGCCCCGTGAGAATCTCGACGATTTGCTGTTGCGTGTCGATGTCAAGCCCCGTGGTGGGTTCGTCCAGAAGCAGCACTTCCGGCTGCATGGCCATGATGGTGGCCAGGGCCACCAGGCGTTTTTCGCCGCCGGATAATTTGAATGTGATCCGGTCCCTGAAATCGCCAAGATTCAGGGATGACAGCGTGGCCTCGGCAATTGCAACAGCCTCTTTTTTACTTTTTCCCAGATTCAACGGTCCGAAGGCAACGTCTTCAAGTACCGTGGGGCTAAACAACTGGTCATCCGAATCTTGAAAAAGCAGCCCGATACGTCGACGCACGGTGATAAAATCCTTTTCCTCGTGTACGGTGCGACCGAAGATGCGGATGGTGCCGGACGATGGTTTGATCAATCCCATGATGAGATGAAACAAGGTCGTTTTGCCACTGCCGTTGGGAGCGATTAAACCGGCCCGATCGCCGGAATGAAAGCTTAGATTCAACCCGTCCAGAACGGCTTTATTGTCTGGAAAGGCAAAGGTTACATTTTCAAGTTGAATAATAGATTCTGTCATTTTCGCAACCGCATTCGGTAATCACTGATATTCTTTTTGGCATTTTGGCGTCTTTACAGGAGAAACATTATCCTTGCAGGGCGAACTTATTTATTTTTTTCCCGCCAAGGCGCAAACGCTATCTACCAGGATCAAGTGCCCCATTCAAGGATGGCAATCACGATTATTATTAGCCCCAGCACACCGCTAAATCTCCAGGATGTTTTTAAAGAAGGGAAAACAGCTAAATCGTAAAACCGGCCGTTAAATCCCCGGCAACGCATGGCCCATTCGATCCGCTCGGCCCGGGCCAGCGATCTTACAAAGAGCATGCCAATCAGATAGGCGTAGGTTTTATAGGTATGCAGGCTCGTTCGTGGGTTAAAACCTCGCATCCGAAGGGCGCGAATCGTTCTTTGATATTCATTTTCCAGCAGATGAATATACCGCTGGGTCATCAGAATGAGATAGACGATCTTTTTTGACACCATCAAACGATGCAGGGCATGACCCAGGGCGGTCAAGGGCATGGTAGCCACCAACGCCGTAAACATCACTAGGATGGCCAGTACTTTTAACGTAATCCTAGCGGCCAGAATGATCCCTGGCCGGTTCAGGGCAATGGGTCCGATTCGGATCCATGCCGGACCATCGACTGTCAACGGCAAAACCAACCATATCAGCATGAGGAACCCGAAAACCACCGTCAACCTTCGCATAACGGCCCTGGGATTCAATCGGGCCGCTATCGCCAAAATCAGGGATATGACCACGGCGATGATCAACGGGGAGAAACGATCGCTCAGGGCCACGATGAACGAAAACGTCACGGCTCCGACAATCCGGTGACGGGGATCGATACGGTGAATAAATGAATCGCCGTTGGCAAAAGGTTCTTCAAACATGATGATTTCTTAAAAAATTAAATTTGGTAACCTCGTGCATAATAATTTGAATTAGATAGATAATATAAATTAGCCGCTATCAGCATTTTTACGAAATCATCATACATAGATAATATCAAGGAAGTACCAAATTTCTAATTTCACCGTTTTTTTCGATAATGAATATACGCTCCCAGTCCAACTAATCCGAGAATATATCCGATGCCACTTAGAATGTCGTTAATCGATGGTTTATTATTGTGTAATTCAGAAAGCAATTTCATTATTGGTTTCAATTTGTTATCGATTGATTCATCAACAATCGCTTTAATTTCGTTACGGGTTAATCCCACTGGTGGGGAAGGGGTTGGTTTTGATAATTGTGTTGATACCGTTTTTGAATCCTGAGAAGACGATGTTGTCTTTTGTTCGGATTCATTCCCTTTCCCCGGGGATGACTCAGCTTCTCCGGCTGACATTACCCATTCATTTCCATGGCCCATCCCGGCGTCAAGAACAATTCGTATGTCGGCGGTTCCGGGCAGGTTAAAGTAGAATTCACCAGCTGAATCGGTATTTCCGGTAAGCAGTAATTTTCCCTGCGAATTGTAAACTGAAATGCGCCCGTTTTGAACGGCTTTTCCCCCGGAAAATCGGCTCTGAGTATGAACCGTATTACCATCCACCCATGCAAAGATCGTGACTCTGTGGGCCAGCACATTTCCATGAAAGCCACAAATGACGAAAATAATGATCAATCCGTAAAAAAGGACTTTGTATCGTTGGTGGTCAAATCGCATCGGTGTAACTTCTCAATAAGTGCTGGTAAAGACGGAAAAAGATCTCCCGCAGAGGCGCAAAGGCGCAAAGAATACATAAAATAAGTTGATGTCGCCATAACTTTTTGAGAATGTACGCATCGGTTACATTCATACCATACGTGGTTGTTTTAAAGGATTAACGTCGAACATCGAACGTCCAACATCGAATGAAAACCAATCATTCGATGATTATTTCTGTTTCTTCATTTATCCAGATCAATCCGCCTTCGGCGGATTCGATGTTGATCTTTTCTTATCCCTCCTGGACAAAAAAATACTTGGGGTATAGCCGGGCAACAATTCAGGCTGGACCTTTTTTAGAAAAATTACGGCGAATAGCGTAACAACCCCTTCGATAATCATTACCGGCAGATGGGCAGTCACCAGAATTCCTGTGACTTCGAGAAATTCCTGCCCGGTAAACAGCAAGGCCGCTCCGGTGAGTATGGCTCCCAGTAAAACGGCGGTGAACCCGCAGGCAAAGGCGGCGGCTTGGGAAATCATCGGCCTTTTCCAAATAAGGGGCCCGAACAGGTATCGGACGGCAACGGCGGGAACAGCCATGATGGCCGTATTGACTCCCAGGGTGGTAATCCCGCCAAATTGAAAAAAAACAGCCTGCAGGATGAGCGCCGTCAGAATGACGGGAAAAGCCCCCCACCCGAGAAATAGGCCCACCAGACCGTTCAGGACCAGATGAACATTGGCCGGCCCTATGGGAACATGCACCAGCGAGGCCACGAAGAAAGCGGCGGACAAAATACCCGCCCGGGCAATTTTTTCGTAGTCGAGATTTTTTAATCCCACGGCCGTTCCGATGGCCGCGATGGCGATTCCGCCGCCCAGGACCGGACCGGATAATATTCCTTCGGAAATGTGCATGATTACTTCATCTTCCAGTCGTGAAAATAGACCCAGATGACGGCCCCCAGTTCGACATCTTTGTCTATGCCATCGTATTTCAATTTAAAATCTGCATTGTTTAATGCGGCAAACCCCCACCAGCCGGATACCGGCGGGCTATAGACAAATACGCCGTTGGCATCGGCTTTGACTGTCTGGGTAACCATGAAGTCGGTTGCTGCCTGGGCGCGGCCATCTTGGTTGTAATACTCGATCTCCACCAGTGCGTAAGGAACGGGTTTGCCGTCCAGCTTAACCATCGCTTGAAAGATATTTCCGGCATAAAGACCAAAGGGCCGGGAAAGCGGAACGATTTCCGTTTTAAGACCGAGTTCCGTATCCCAGCCTTCCTCGTCCCCGAAAGCAGCGATGACCGTTTTGGTATAATGGATAATAAAGCTGTCTTCAGCCGGCTCCCAGTAAGGTTGAGGCTCCATGAAGAACTGGTAAACGCCGGGACGATTTATCGGATAATCCACTGCCCAGGCCTCATTATTCATTACCTGGGTCGCCTTGAGGCGGTCTTTTAAATCGGTTTGTTTTTCTCCGGCCAAAACGGCCACTAATTTTGGCCGGACCATGGGCATGCCCTGCCCGTCAAAGGGATGGGAAAAGGAAAGGGTCAAATGAACATTTCGCTCGTCTCCCTGCATAATCATGGAATCTGAAGGAATCAGCATGCCAAAATGGGCAACAACCGGCTTAACCGGCAGGAGTATCAAGGTCAGCAAGAATAGAATCAACAATTTTTTCATCTTTCTCTCCGATTTTCGAACAAAAAAAGCCACGATACAAATAGATGCCTTCATGGCACCGCTTCGCCTTCGTGGCTTTAAAGACCTTTGAAAAACGTCCCCTTTCACCCAATTTCGGCGTCAGCCAGAAAATTTAATCCTCGAAATATTCAAAATATTCCTGTGGTTGAATTTTCCGTCTTCCTTGAACTTGAACGAAATTGAACCTTTTTCAAAGGTCTTTATCACTTATAAAATCTATATTGTGTAATAAATAACAGGCTTCAGCCCATCCTTTTCATGATAAATATCCAAGATGAATAGATTTGTCAACCCCGGTTGTCTTGAAAAGGGAGATGTTCCTTGACCATGTCGCGAAATAATGTTCATAATTAATGCATCAAATATCGAGAGCGGCGTATCGATAAGAAACTATGGGAATGATACGAGGATTACCCTTGGTAGTTTAATTTGATACGATTTAAAGGAGATACTGCCATGCAGATCAACACCCATCAGGAAATTGACCGGAAACTTTGTGGTAATCCGATTGAGGTCGGGGAAGGGTACAGCCGGGTAACATTCAAGGCGACAAAAGAGATGGTCGTCGATGACGTCGGGTTGACCCATGGTGGATTCATTTTTGGCCTGGCCGATCATGCAGCCATGATTGCGGTCAACCATCCCAATGTGGTTCTGGGTGCCGCCGAGGTGAAGTTCCTAAAACCAGTTAAAACCGAAGATACGGTTGAGGCCGAGGCCCGGGTTGTAGCGGTTTCAGGTAAAAAACAATCGGTCAACGTTGATGTAAAACAGGATGATGAGATTGTTTTTACAGGTGTTTTTACGTGCTTTGTTTTGGACAAACATGTGCTAAAATGAAAAGGAGACAACAGTTATGGGCAAGAAAATAGGGGTACTATTATCCGGATGCGGGGTGTACGACGGCAGTGAGATTCATGAAGCGGTCTTAACCATGCTTTTTCTGGACCGGGCGGGCGCGGATATCTTCTGTATGGCACCAAACATGCCCCAGCGGCATGTGATTAACCATATCACCAACGAGGCGATGGAGGAAGAACGCAATGTACTGCTGGAATCGGCCCGCATTGCCCGTGGTGATATTCAGGATTTAAAGGACGTCAGTTCCCGGGATATTGATGCAATCATTATTCCGGGCGGGTTCGGTGCCGCTAAAAACCTGAGCGATTTTGCGGAAAAAGGACCCGATGCCGTCGTTCATCCCGAAGTCAATCGAATCCTTGAAGAAATGATCACCGCCGGTAAACCCGTAGGCGCCATCTGCATCGCACCGGCAACGTTAACCAGGGCCCTGTCCGCCAAATCCCCGGAGGTTACCATTGGTAACGATACGGGGACGGCATCCGCCATCACGACCATGGGTGGCATCCACCATGATTGCACGGTGGATATGATCCATGTGGATGAGAAAAACAGGATCGTCACGACTCCGGCCTATATGCTGGGGCCCGGAATCAAGGATGTCGCGGTCGGGATTGAGAAACTCGTTGAAAAGGTGATGGAATTAACCTGAACTTAAAAAATCCCGGCGCAGAAAACCAGCGTTTATAAATCAACTATAGTATGAAATGCTGCCCGTATCGACTCACTGTCTTTATCAAGAACCTCATTTCCATCCTTCTGCAAGAGAGGTTTGCAAGCACAAAATACACCTGGTTCGGCGCGGTAGCCGTTGCCGGCGCTCTATGTATGCCCGCTCCGTGCGCAGCAGCTGATGGAGAGGACATTTCCGGTTTCGACAAGGTGTGGCGCTACGCCACGCTCTACGAGAACGAGGATAACCGCTTCATACAGAAATTTGCCCTCTCCGGCCGTCTGCAACCCGATTCCGCATGGTTTGAGGCTGACCAAGGCGAATTCAAAGACGAATTTCTCTGGCGGCGTTTTCGTTTTGGGTTCAAATCCGATATGTTCCGGGAATGGGTATTGCATATCGAGGGTGACTTTGATCTTAATGAGTCACTCGGAGACAGCTACTCGCGTCTGACCGATGGGTACATCGGCTGGAGTCCGAGAAAAAACCTGGATCTCAAGGTACTCAAACAGTCGGCCGGCTTTACTCTGGACGGCGCCACCTCGTCCAAAAAACTGCTGACCATGCAGCGCAACGACCTCACCAATAACCTCTGGTTCACCAGTGAATACTTCACCGGGATCACTGCCAAGGGAAAGATCGACGAGAGCTGGAGCTACAAAGTCGGCCTCTTCTCATCGGATGGCAATGACGAACTGAGCCGTTTCGAAGCGAGCTATTTCACCCTTTTTTCCATAGGCTATCACTTTGCGGAGACGCCAAAGCTGAACAACGGCCTGATCCGGGTCGATTATGTATACAACGATGAGGATATCAATGCCGCTACCCGGGATTTTTCCCAGGTGGTGTCGCTGGTCACCCAGTGGGGAACCGGGCCCTGGGGCCTGTGGACAGACCTTTCCGCGGGCAAAGGCTACGCCGAGCAAAGTGACGTCTGGGGCGTGGTGGTGATGCCATTTTACGATTTCAATCCGCACATTCAGATGGTCTTGCGCTATACCTACCTTAACAGCCCAGATGACAACGGGCTACGGCTGCCGCGATACGAAGGCAAGATCACTGAAGGTAGAGGTAACGAATACAACGAGATCTACACCGGCTTGAACGTGTACTTCTATCGCCATAAACTCAAGTGGCAGACGGGCCTGGAGTATGCATCCATGAAAGATGACCCGGATGACAGCGGTGAGTACAAAGGTTGGGGTCTGAACACCGGTTTGCGTTTGTACTGGTAATGCTGACAACAGATTCCGGTGCTTTGTTATTTAACCGCAGAGATCGCCGAGACCGCAGAGGTCATGATTATTATTAAACATCATCATTTCTCAGCGCGCTCAGATGAACCTCTATGAAAATTGATATCCTGGGTTGGGCTCGCGAGATCAACACCTTGAGCACTTAGGCGGTTGATCATCTCCATGCGAAGCTCGCTCTCGACG
>Ga0209013_10006296_pt1 | contig 10092 bp, 7 predicted proteins | sample Cruoilmetagenom2_FD_187291 | JGI IMG/M metagenome (GOLD analysis project Ga0209013, IMG submission 187291) | Oil polluted marine microbial communities from Coal Oil Point, Santa Barbara, California, USA - Sample 2 (SPAdes) (version 2) | ecosystem: Environmental > Aquatic > Marine > Oil seeps ...
CGTCATTTCTCGTGTTAACGATACATCATCCGAACCGCGCGATTGGCCAAGTCTAGAGCTTCGCTGCCCGCTGCGCTAGTAAGATCAATCAACAAGATTTCCAAGCATCTGGATTGTTGCCTACTCGCCGCAGCAGCGCGCCTGAACAGCGCTCAACGCCCAGTGATAAGTTGAAAAGTGAATAAATAAAGTTAGTTACGGAGGTAATCGCCTTCTCCTTAAGGGATGCAATACAGCAACACATGTGACGCAGGCGCCAGGCGCAACTTGCAATTGGCGCTTGACGTCTGCAGAATCTCGTTAACGGAGATTGTTGTATCAGAGCCCTGAATTACGGCTTGGGCCGAAGAACCCTTCCATCACCATCCGCGAAGCCAGCGCCCAGAACCGGAATGGTGTCAGAAAACCAAAACCCTGGTCATCGTCTTCAAATTCGCTCAAGCGAGAACCGACCGGCAATCCCCCTTTGAGAAGTTTGCTGGCCATCGGATCCGGTTGCGGGTCGTTCGCGGGTTCGAACGTAAATGCGACCGAAGAGATTTCGCAAGCGCTGCCATGCGCCGCCGGCTTCGCCGCCGTTTCAGCGATCGCTGGCATCTGTGCGATGTGCCCGGCCCTGGGATCATGCGAGCGAATGAATTGCGTTATCCGAGGAGCGATATCGTTGCGGAAGCGCGAGCCATTGAAGGTGCCGTAGTGTCCGACACCCTGGGCCTCGTAGTGCAACTTCAAGGAGTCGGACAAAGCCGGCGTCAGATCGTGCGCTGCAGCGCATTGACCAATTCCAGTGATATCGTCCTTTTCACCTTCGATGGTCATCAGCGGAACCCTACGGATCGCCTTGGGATCGACGCGCTTTCCACGGTGCATCATCTGACCCTTGGGTAGCGCGTGGCTGACGAATACGGTGTCGATGGTCTGCAGGAAGAACTCCGCCGTCAGGTCCATCACCGCCATGTATTCATCATAGAATACGCGGTGTTTCTCAGCCGAGTCACAGTCGCCGTCGACGAGATGCATAAATAGGTCTTTGTGCGCGAAGAGATGGCGATCAAGGTTCATCGTCATGAACCCGGTCAGCTGCAAGAAACCCGGATAAACTTTTCGCCCGTAGCCCAGATTGGTCCAGGGAACCACTTCAATGACGTTGCTCGCGAACCAGTCGGAGCCTTTGTCTTCCGCGAGTTCATTGACGACCGTCGGGCTGACCCGCGTATCGACCGGACCACCGGCGTAGATCATTGAAGAGGGAACGTTCGGATCGCCCTCGGCTTCCATTAACGAGATGGCCGCCATAACCGGAACCGCCGGTTGGCAAACTGCGAAGACGTGAACATCGCCTCCGAAGTGTTGCAGCATCTGGATGATGTAATCGATATAGGAATCAAGATCGAAACGGCCTGCCCCAAGCGGGATCGTTCGGGCATCCTGCCAATCGGTGATGTAAACTTCATGGTCTGGCAGGAACCGTTCGACGGTGCCGCGCAACAGCGTCGCGTAGTGACCCGACATCGGCGCCACGATCAGGATTTTTGGATCTAGTTCGGCACGCTCAGCCGGAATATCCCGCGCCAGGTGCAACAGTCGGCAAAACGGCCGGTGCCAAACCACTTGTTCGCGAACTGCCACCGGCGCACCGTCGACCAGCGTCGTTTCGATCCCGAATTCCGGTTTGTCGTAACGGCGGGTGGTGCGCTCAAAGACTTCGCATGCTGCCGCGGCATGTCGGCCAAGCGACGTGTGCGTCAACGGATTTAACGGATTTTTGAAAAAGGCCCCGTAGTTGCCTGCAGCAGCACGAGCTGGCCGAACGGCCGCATGGCTGAATTCATACCAATGGTAGAGCACGGCGTGCTTCCCCCTTGCACGTTAGCCCGAAATGGACGCTTCCCGTACTCACGAAACTATCGCATGGTGACGGCTTGTTGCAGCCCCAACTTTTTGTGCGTTGACGCCATTTCGCCCTATATCAGCACCTTGCCCTGATTCGGGTTGTTGAGGGAACCGTCTTGGCTGGCGGCAACTCGGTTTGGGCGGAGCGGGTGTGCACAGCTCGCTGCAGGTCTCGTTCCGCGCCTGTTTTAGAGTTTGATGAACTGCTCAGGACTTCCCGCTGCCTTTACTGGTGTGCATGCCAACAGGAGTAAGATTGCTTTACTGACGACTTGTCGTTGTCTTTAGAGTAAGAAGTCTAGTCCCCGTATCCTGCGCAGCTATTTTTCGCAGCTCGATGTAACCCATAGTGGCTTCAGATAGAGTTCGGACAGAAAGACCATCCGAAGTAGGACCGTGCGAAAACTCGCTTCAACCGATGTTCCCCGGCTCAGCAGCAATGGCGCCCAAAACGTACGATTGGCAACAATCGTACGTTTGCGATGGATCGCGGTGGCGGGACAGCTACTGACGCTTGGCTTCGTCAAGCTCTGGTTGGGCTTTGAAGTTCCCCCGGCCCCTTGCCTGGCACTGATCGCGTTGTCGGCCTGGTTGAACGTCTTTCTTGTTGTCCAGTTTCCGCCCCGCCATCGTGTGACGGATCATGTCGCCGCGGCGCTTCTCACCTACGACATGCTGCAACTCGCCGCGCTGCTGTATTTCACGGGCGGTATCGGTAATCCGTTCGTCATGCTGATCATCGCGCCGTGCATTGTTTCGGCGGCGACGCTTCCGGTTGGCTACACCTTCGCCATCAGCGCTTTGACGCTGCTTTGCGCTTACGTTCTCACGTTCGATTATTGGCCCCTGCCTTGGTTTCCCGGGATCCGCTTCGAACTCCCATTGATTTACAAGGTCGGCATCCTGACTTCAGTTGGGACCGGTCTGTTGTTCGTCGCTTTCTATGTGCGCCGGCTCGCCCACGAGGGACGCGAGATGTCGGCAGCGCTCGCGGCCACCGAGCTCATACTGGCCCGCGAACAGAAACTGCACGCCCTTGATGGTCTCGCAGCCGCCGCTGCCCACGAGCTCGGTACACCGCTATCGACCATTTATCTCATCGCCAAGGAACTCGAACGCGATTTGGGCCCCTCACATTCACATGCTGAAGACTTGGCGCTGCTGCGAACTCAATCGGACCGGTGCCGTGAGATCTTGAGGAAACTGACCCGCAGGCCGGATGCGCAAGATCCAATGCATTCATCCGTATCGATCGCCGAGATCCTGAGCGATGCCGCGGCTCCTTATCGTGATTACGGTAAAGTTCTCATCTTTTCGGCGGCACCAATCGAGGGAACCACGGGCGAGGCTACAACCGAACCCGTTGGTTCGCGCCAGCCCGGCCTTTTTTACGGTCTTGGCAACATCATCGAGAACGCGGTTGACTTTGCGAAGTACAACGTCGAAGTCACCGCCCGCTGGGACGCTAGCAACGTCGTCATCGAAGTCGCCGATGACGGTCCAGGATTTCCGATCGATCTCATGGATTCCCTTGGCGATCCCTATGTCACCACCCGCGGCGCCACTTCGGGCAAAGCCGCCAAGGAAGCCTCTGGCCTTGGGTTGGGTTTCTTCATCGCCAAAACCCTTCTCGAGCGCTCCGGCGCCGTGATCGAACTGGAAAATCGTGTCGCCCCCGAGACGGGCGCCAGGGTCCGTATGACCTGGCCGCGCTCGGCATTCTCAGCCCCCGAAGGTTGGAGCCCGCATCAAATCGCACAATCCCCCGCCGCGGCGGCTGAGTGATCCCAGAACCTTTATGCTGTTTTTGTTTATACTCATGAAGGACTTGGCCTGAACCGCCTGAAGACTATGCTGACAAGAGTCAGGAGGAAGACGACCGTGGAAAATAACAACGAAGATCTCTCGTTTCGCCAGGATGAACTGCCCGAGGACGCATCGTTGCTCATCATCGACGACGACAAGGCGTTCCTGCAGCGGCTTGGCAGGGCGATGGAGCAGCGTGGTTTCAAGGTGCGTATAGCCGATGCCGTCGCCGATGCGACCGAGCTGATCCGACAACAACCGCCCGCCTTCGCGGTTGTCGACATGCGCCTCGAAGACGGTAACGGCCTCGAGGTTATTGCCGAGCTGTCCAAGCTTCGTCCAAACGCGCGTGCCATAGTGTTGACCGGCTACGGCAATATCGCGACGGCCGTCACCGCTGTAAAACTTGGCGCCGTCGACTATCTCGCCAAGCCAGCAGATGCAGACGAAGTGACCGACGCTCTTCTCGCACCGGCGAACTCGAAAGCTGCTCCTCCCGAGAACCCGATGTCGGCCGACCGTGTTCGCTGGGAACATATCCAGCGCGTCTACGAGCTGTGCAATCGCAACGTCTCGGAGACAGCACGCCGCCTCAACATGCACCGGCGCACACTGCAGCGCATCCTGGCAAAACGCGCTCCCAAGTAAGCTCAAGCGCCGGCGTTAATCCCGCCGGCGTCTCGAATTGCGACATCCCTTGGCCCGATAGCGAGCCAAACAGCAACCCCTCGATTCCTTCGGAGGGGCTTTGCCGTTTTCTTAAGCTTCCACCGACACGCTGCGCTCGATCGTGTCAGCACCAGCGATCGCGGGTTGGAGAAGTGAGGATCCCGCTCTTGTTGGGTTTCCGAGGATTGTTGAATTCCCAATACGCTTCGTCGGCGTTAGCGTGCCTATTGCGTTTCGCCGACAACCGGCGTGGTGTGATCACCGTGCTCTACGCGCTGTTGGCGATATCGATACTCGGGCTTCTCTTCCGCGGCATCGACTACAGCCATGCCTTGTCCGTGCAAAGTCAATTCCAGACAGCTGCGGAGGCCGCCGCGAGGACGGCGGCCAGCCGTCTTCACGAGGGCAGGTCACAGGCTGCGGTCGTCTTCCGCGTCGCCTTCCAAACTAACCTTCCCCCGACCTCAAAGACCACCCCTGCAACCTCGATATCGCCGGCGACGCCAAATCATTGAGCGTTGAAATTACCGCCAGCGTGCCGACCACACTCGTTGCGTTGCTCGGCTTCAGCAAGATCGATGTCGCTGCCGGCTTCACTGCCAATCGGCCAGAGTCGACCCTCTTCGCGCGTCGCAAGGCGTACTCAAACACACTTGACGCTGTGCCCACCGACGGCGCCGGTGCCCGTACACGAGCCAAGTTCGAAGCGGCGATCCGCCGTAGCAGCGGGCAGGCCGCAAAGTTTCCTGATCCAGATGAGATCGAAAAAGCCCGCAGTCAGATGCGGAAGGTTTTGCGAGCGATGGGCCAAACAGTTCAGCTCCCGCGATCGCGCGACGTACCCGATGCAGCGAAGTTGGAGCGCATGCAGCGCCAGATCGGTCGCGAATTAGGCCGTTTGCGCTTCTAACGCACCAGGAAAAGGGGACTCTCTAGCGCTGCTGCCAGCGGCCGTAAGTCTCCGCTCGGAACCGTCAGTCCGCCATACTGCGCAATGACGAATCCCGCGCTGGTCCTACGGATCGCCTCGGCGGTGCTCGCCGGTTCTCCATGGGCGGCCTGAGCGACTAGAATCTCGGCTGAATAGCCTTGCGACAACAGCAGCCTGGCCTGGCCTTCGAGCCAATGCAGTTGCTCGGGACTGTCCCCGACAAGCAAGGCGATGATGCCATCTCGGCGCGGTTCCGTACCCGCCAGGCGTTCGGCGGTGCGCATCATGCTCAACATGCGCTCTGGATCCTCGACCGCAACAACCACTGGGCCCGAGGTTCGCCGCGAGCGCGGCCCGACCGTGCAAAGCCCCGTGGCGTCGCGAACAGAACCGAGTATTTCTCCCAGCACCCGTCCGTCACGTGGGCCGAAAGCCTCGCCCATTACGATCACATTCCACGGCCCAGCTTCGGCACAGACGCGCGCCAGCGCGCTGATTGGATCGTCTCGGACGCTTCTCGCCCACATCCGCGTCTCGGACCGCTTCGACATTGCCTCTAAGCGTTGCCGGACCGCCTGGAATGCGAGGCGAAATTCTCGTTCGAGATCCTGGCTCGACAGCGTTCGTGAGACGCGGCCGGTCAGTGAAATCTCCTTGGCGAAAGGGTATGCCGTCAGGTCGATGAGCTGCCGGTCCTCAACGAATAGCCCTTCGATCTCCGAGTCGAAGGCCTTGGCGATCCGAACCGCGGCCTCGAACGCCGCATCGGCGGCCGAGGCACCACAGCTGAGCCGCAACACAACACGTCCGCGAGCCTCTTCGGCTGATGCCACATGACCGATCATGACACCGCGTCTCCCGTCCCAGCCTGGCTGGCGCCTCCCCCCGAGGAACTGGCGCGTTCGGCGAAGAGCCTTAGCTTTTCTTCTATTCGGCCGAAGACGGTATCTTCTGGAAACGCACCATCCACCCCACGCTCGCCAGCCGGCATGCCAGTCAGGATCTCAATCCCCTCGGCAATTGTCGAGACCGCAAAAACGCTGAACTTGCCAGCCTTTACAGCATCAACGACATCCTCGCGCAGCATCAGGTGCTGCACGTTGGCTTTTGGTATGATTACGCCCTGCGCGCCCGTCAGACCGCGCGCCGAGCAGACGTCGAAGAAGCCCTCGACCTTTTCATTGACGCCGCTGATCGCCTGCACTTCGCCGAGCTGATTGACAGAACCGGTCACCGCTATGCCTTGTCTGATTGGCGCATCGGCAAGCGCCGACAACAGCGCATAAAGCTCTGTCGAAGACGCGCTGTCACCATCGACACCACCGTAGGATTGCTCGAACACCAGCGATGCCGAGAGCGCCAGCAGCCGGTCCTGTGCGAACATTCCGGCCAGATATCCCCACAGGATCATCACGCCCTTGGAGTGTAGCGGGCCGCCAAGCTTAACTTCACGCTCGATATCCACCACCCGGCCTGGTCCAAAGCGCACGCGGGCGGTGATACGGGTGGGGCGGCCAAACGAGAATTCGCCAAGCTGCAACACGGATAGCCCGTTGATCTGGCCAATTGCTTCGCCCTCAGTATCGACCAATACGATGCCGCGCTCGAAGGTCTCCTGGTCGCGGTCGCGCAGTCGGTCGGCACGCTGGACGTGTTCGTTGATCGCGCGGCGCACATCTTCCCGCGTTGTTACTTTACGCCCGGCGTCGGTCGCCCAATAATCCGCCTCCCGCACGATGTCGCCGATCCTCGAGACTTCTATGGAAAGCTTGTCGCGGTCTCCAGCCATGCGGCTGCCTTCGTCGATGATCCGGGCGATAGCGCTTTTGTCGAGTGGCTTCAGCGCATGTTCGCCGGCTATCGCGGCGACCAGCCGCGCGTAGGCCACGGTGTTGTCTTTCGTCCGTGCGATGGTGTCATCGAAGTCGGCTTGCACTTTGAAAAGCTGCTGGAATTCCGGGTCGCTCTGAGATAGCAGGTAGTAGAGCTCCCGGTCACCGAATAAGACAACCTTCACGTCGAGCGGGATCGGTTGCGGGTCGAGCGACTGCGTTGTCACAATCCCGAGACTCTCGGCAGGTTGCTCGATGCGGATCGAGCGCGTGCTCAAAGCCCTCTTCAAGGCCTCCCACGCAAATGGCGACAACAGCAACTTGCGCGCGTCGATCAGCAGGTAGCCGCCGTTCGCGCGATGCAACGCGCCAGGCTTTATGAGCAGAAAATCCGTAACCAGCGCCCCCATGTGCGCCAGATGCTCCGCCCGGCCAATCAAGTTGCCGTGGGTCGGATTTGTCGCTTCGACCACAGGCGCGCCGCGATTGTCCGTCTCCTGTGCGATGATCGTGTTGATCATATATCGGCGGAAACGCGGATCACGCGAGGAGTCCAGCGGTTGCGGCACGAAATCACTCCTCTCACCCGTCTCCTCGCTGATGAATAGATGGGCGTTGGCAATGAGATCGGTCTCCACGGCGCGCAGGAATCCCTGCACACCTTCATCTTTCCCGAAATCCGCCAGCACATCGGCCAAAGCTGCTTTGACAGCATTCGCGGCGACTTCCTCGTTCAGCGCCCCCAGGTTTTGACGGCGCTCTTTGTCGGCGCGCGGGAAGCTTTGCAGGAGTTCCGTCAGTTCCTGTTGCAACGCTTCGATATTCTCTTTCACTTTTGATTGCATGCTGGGCGGCATGGCGGCGAACGCTTCCGGTTTCACAACCTTGCCTTCGAGCATCGGAGCGAACGTGAAGCCCAACGGCGTGCGTAGGAATGCGATACCCCGCTGCTCGGCTTTTTGGCCCAGGGCCTGCAGCTGTTCTTCCGGCTGCCCACCGTATTCCGCTTCGATTGCACGCGCCCGGGCTTGATAATCCTCGGACTCAAAGGCGGTCGGGAGCGTCGCTCGAAGCTCATCGATCACCGCAACCATGGCCTTTTCCAGCGGCCTCGCTTGGCCGGGCGGTAGGCGAAGAGCATTGGGCGAGTTGGAGTGCTGGAAATTATTGACGTAAACCCAATCATTGGGGCTTGCGGCTTCCGCGGCAAGTGCCGTCAGGGTTGCTCGTACGGCTGCGCTCTTGCCCGAGGCATCCGGACCGAGGACGAAGATATTGTAGTCGTAAGACCGCATTCCGGCGCCGAAGTGCAGCGCCCGTAACGCGCGCTCTTGGCCGATCAGCCCGTGCATGGGTTCAAGGTCGTCTGTGGTCTTGAACTTCAGCGTGTCGGCATCGACCGATCGACGCAGGTCATCGGCTGCCAGTGCCGCCGTCGACGGTACCGGCGGATCGCTTTCGGTACGTCTTTCTTGGTCGTAATCCGATGCGGTTTCCCCGGTTTCGGACTTACCGTCTTTTTTGCTCTTTTTTCCCAGCCCGAAAATCATGCTCCGCCCGTTCAATACTATACTCGCGCCTCAACGCAGCTTGACGGCTCGGCGTCTGTCAACCACGCTTTCAGCTGCCGTTCCTACCTGTGCCGCAGTCTACAAAGCTTATCAGGCTTCCGGCCACGACCGTCTGTTTACCTCTGTCTCACCCTATTTTGGGCGCTACCATGACACTTCCATCCAACAATCCACTCGCTCCGCCTGGGCAGCCGCCTGAGGACGGGCGTCAATCCGAGAGGGCCAACGAGATCCGCCGTGGTGTCGGGCGGCTGCTGCGCGCGCACGGATTGGTTGGCCTGCCGGAGGTGACGCTACCCAATGGGCGCCGCGCGGACGTTATGGGGCTGTCGGATAAAGGCATCATTTGGATCATAGAAATCAAGTCAGGTCCGGCAGATTTTCGCGCCGATGCAAAGTGGCCGGACTATCAGGAGTTTTGCGACCATTTTTTCTTTGCGGTCGCATCTGATTTTCCAATCGACCTGTTGCCAAAAGATACGGGCCTTCTGCTTGCCGACCGCTTTGGCGGAGAGATTGAACGGCCTGCTCCTGCGACCCCTGTTCCTCCGGCCCGCCGTCGTGCGCTTATGCTCCGCTTCGCGCGATTGGCGGCCGAGCGCCTTGCATTGCTCCAAGATCCCGACCTGTCTGCGCGAGCCGATGCCTTCAAGAGCCAGACTTAGACTTCGTCCTCGGCGGCCGTGTAGAAGAATTCCGGCCCGGAGCCGATTACCTGGTCGTCCGCATCGCCGATGGCGTCTTCGTCCTTGCCGGCGTATTCGAATCCCCTGAGGACGAGGCGGATAGCCTCCAGCCGCGCCCGCCGTTTGTCATTGGATCGGATAACCGTCCACGGGCATTCGGTTGTGTGTGTAAATCGGAACAGGTCGTGTTTGGCCTCGGTATAAGCGTCCCACTTGTCAATGGCGGCCAGGTCCATACCGGTTAGTTTCCAGCGCTTGAGCGGGTCGTGCTGGCGTTCGTGCAAGCGCTTCAGCTGCATCTCGCGGCCGATCGTCAAGAAGATTTTGAACAAGTGAATGCCATCCCGCGTCAGAAGCGCCTCGAACTGGGGTGCCTCTCTCAGGAAGTCCGCCAGCTGCTCATCATCGCAAAAGCCCATAACTCGTTCAACACCGGCCCTGTTGTACCAGGAGCGGTCGAACAGCACCATGTTGCCGCTGGTTGGCATGTGCGCTACGTAGCGCTGAAAATACCATTGGCCGCGTTCGGCGTCTGTCGGCTTTGACAGTGCGACGGCGCGCGCATGGCGAGGGTTGAGGTGTTGCATGAAGCGCTGGATGCATCCGCCCTTTCCGGCGCTGTCGCGGCCCTCGAACAGGACGACGATACGCTGCTTTGACTCTCGAATGTGCGATTGCAATTTCAAGAGTTCGATTTGAAGCTG
>Ga0209013_10006297_pt1 | contig 10091 bp, 11 predicted proteins | sample Cruoilmetagenom2_FD_187291 | JGI IMG/M metagenome (GOLD analysis project Ga0209013, IMG submission 187291) | Oil polluted marine microbial communities from Coal Oil Point, Santa Barbara, California, USA - Sample 2 (SPAdes) (version 2) | ecosystem: Environmental > Aquatic > Marine > Oil seeps ...
TAATTGAGACTTTAAAACATGAATTTGGCATGAATTTTGCAATTTAATTATTAGGTTGATAAAACATTAAATGAAACATAAAGTAAACATGTTTTGCATGTCACTAAAAAGAAACATTTATATATAAATTATACATAACCATTTCTAAAGCTGTCTTAATTCCCAACGAGATGGCTTTTTGTTTCGGATTATTTAAGAAACCTTGACAGCTGTTCCATAGGCTAGAATTTCAGAAGTTGCCTGCATGACCATCGATGTAGTAAATCTAATATTCACGATAGCATCAGCATTCATTTTTTCGGCATCATTAATCATTCGTTGCAACGCTTGTTCACGTGAGAGGTCTAGCAATTTTGTATATTCATCAATTTCTCCACCAACTATATTTTTTAGGCCTGCAAAGATGTCTCTACCAATATGTCTGGCTCTTACGCTATTACCTCTTGCAACTCCTAAAATTTCTGTAATTTCTTTGTTTGGTACTTTATCTGTAGTAGAAATAATCATATTCTTTTAATTTGATTGTTATAAAATTAGTAGATTATTTATTGAATTTGTTACAAAAATGAATTCTATATTTTATAAAAAAAATTAAGTTTTCTTTTTGAATTCACCTTTCTTTATTTGTTTAGCTTCCTTTTTTTCTTTCCCAGGAAATACTAAATCTGTACTTGTATAAGTTGATCCAAAAGTTATATTCGCAAAATAGACTTGTCTTACAGCATCTTTAACTTGATTAATGGTGAGTTTTTTTATCGGATGAATAAATGCAGACCATAAAACATTATCAGAAATAGCATATTAAACATCTAAAACTGTATGAAAATTAGCTAATAGCATCAAGTCTTTTGATCTTCTTCTAAAGCGTTTGCATCAGTGATTGGAGGAATGATTCGCATACGATTATGAGCAGTATCAGTAATACAAATATACATGACATCTTCAATCGTAAATTGCCATCTACCAGATTGTTCCTGAATAGTATCACTCATGGTATTGAAAATATTGTCTAGTGTCTTAATATCCATTTCTTGTGATGAAACGAAGTAAATGCTAAAAAAGAAGGCAAGAATTGTTAGTAGTCTTTTCATAATACTTTTTGTTGGTATTATTAATAAGACGTTTTCTTAAGTGAAACTTAACAAAGTCTCTTTAAAATATTTTAAAGATTAATACACTTGTGCTTCAGTTTTAAAAGGAGCTACACTATTCATTCCCATTGTAATAGCATCTTTATTTAAAGGAATTAAGTGGTGATATCGTTCCGATAGAGCCTTTTTTAAACCTTCAAGAACATTTTCAAGTTTAACTATAGGTTTTACTTTTAAAAAACCTCCTAATACAATCATATTAAATATTTTTTTATTTCCCATTTCAGCAGCAAGTTTTGCGCCTTCAATGGTAAAAATATTTATATCTGTTCTTGTTGGATGATGAGAAATTCCGTTAGGATCATAAATTAAGATACCACCTGGTTTTACGGTTTCTTCAAATTTATCCATTGATTGTTGGTTTAAGATAATAGCTGTATCGAATAATTTTAAGTAAGGTGAACTTATTCTTTCATCACTTAAAATAACAGTTACATTGGCTGTACCTCCACGCATTTCTGGGCCATAAGACGGCATCCAGCTTACTTCCTGATCTTGCATTATGCCAGAATAAGCCAAAATTTTACCCATGGAAAGTACTCCTTGACCACCAAAACCTGCAATAATAATTTCTTCTGTCATAATTACTTATTTTAATTTACCATTAACTTTTATATCACCTAAAGGGAAGTATGGAAACATATTATCTACCATCCAATCATTAGAGTCATTAGGTGTCATTTTCCAACCTGAATTACAATTTGAAACAATTTCTATAAAGGAAAGCCCTTTCTTTAATCGCGTATTTTCAAAGGCTTTTCTAATCGCTTTTTTTGCTTTACGTGCATGCTTATGTGTATGAACAGATTGTCTTGTAACATAATAAACACCAGGAAGGTTTGCTACTAATTCAGTCATTTTTAATGGCGTTCCCATAGATTCTATTTCTCTACCATAAGGCGACGTAGAAGTACGCATACCTTCTAATGTAGTTGGAGCCATTTGTCCACCAGTCATACCATAAATACCATTATTAACAAAAATTATAACAATGTTTTCACCTCTATTGCATGCATGAATAGTTTCAGCAGTACCAATAGCAGCTAAATCGCCATCACCTTGGTAAGTAAATACAAATTTTTCTGGCCATGTTCTTGAGATAGCAGTAGCAACAGCAGGAGCACGTCCATGCGCTGCTTGTGTGATATCTATATTCATAAAATCATACGCTAATACAGAACAACCTACTGGAGCAACACCGATAGTATCTTCTACAATGCCCATTTCATCAATAACTTCCATAGTTAGATTATGAGCAGTACCATGACCACAACCTGGACAATACGACAACTCCGTATCTGTCATTAATTTAGTTTTACAGAATACTTGATTCTCTGGTTTTATGATGTCTAATATGTCCATTTTTTATAATTTTTTGTTCTAAAGCTTCTAAAATTTCTTCTGGTGTATGGATAATACCACCAGTTCTACCAAAATGTTCAACAGGTATTTTGTGCTCGACAGAAAGTCTCACATCATCTGCCATTTGTCCTGCATTTAATTCAACACTTAAAATACCTTTTACTTGATCTGCTAATTCAAAAAGAATTTGCTTTGGGTAGGGGAATAATGTAATTGGACGTAATAACCCAACTTTTATGCCTTTTTCTCTTGCTAATTCAACTGCTTTCTGACTTATTCTGGCACTAGAGCCATAAGCTACTATTAGATATTCGGCATCGTCGCAATGTATTTTTTCAAAACGCAAGTCTTCTTGTTTCATTTGTTCATATTTTTTCATTAATCTATGAACTCTTGCTTCCATTTTTTCGGATTTTAAGTCTAGAGACGTAATAATATTACGTTCTCTTCCTTTTTTTCCAGTAGTTGCCCAATCACCATATTTTTTAATGAGTTCATCATTACTCATTCTTTCTTTTTGGTCTTTAAGCGTAACTTTCTCCATCATTTGCCCTATTAACCCATCGGATAGAATTAGTACAGGAGCTCTATATTTAAAGGCGATATCGAAAGCATCTTCAATAAAATCAGACATTTCCTGAACAGATGCAGGTGCTAAAACATATAACTTATAATCTCCATGACCACCACCTTTAACCGATTGATAATAATCTGCTTGAGAGGGTTGTATAGTTCCTAATCCAGGACCTCCACGTACAACATTTACAATAACAGCTGGTAATTCGGCACCAGCCAAATATGATATACCTTCTAATTTAAGTGATATTCCAGGACTTGAAGACGAGGTCATAACACGCTTTCCTGTACTTGCTGCTCCATAGACCATATTTATAGCGGCAATTTCACTTTCGGCTTGTAAAACTACCATTCCTGTTCTTTCTTCTGGACGTTGGGTCATTAAGTATTCTATGACTTCAGATTGTGGTGTAATAGGATATCCAAAATAAGCATCTACACCAGCTCGTATTGCAGCTTCGGCAAGTGCTTCGTTTCCTTTCATTAATTTTAATTCGGACATTATACTAATGTTTATAAGATTAGGCTTAAACTTTTATACGATATACAGAGATGGCTCTATCTGGACAAACAATTGCGCAATTAGTGCATCCAGTACAAGCTTCAGGGTCGCTCATATAGGCATAATGATATCCTTTACGATTAACTTCTTTAGACATGCTTATTACATTTTCAAGACAAACAGGCATACAAACCTCACAGCCTTTACATGTTTCTGTATCAACAACTATAGCTCCTTTAACTTTTGCCATTTTAATAATTTTTTATATAATTATCACATATAAATTTTATAATTCTCAAAAATATGATTAATTCATTGAAAAAAATATGACAAAAGTCAACTTTTGAAGTCAATTATATTTCTTCAAAGAGATGAATATTGGGCATAAAAAAATGCCATAACAAATTAATGTTAAGGCATTTTAATTTATTTATTTATTATTTATTTGATTTCTTTTAAAGCATTGTCTATAAGTGTTCTTAAATGTTGCTTATGTGCTCTTGAAGAAATATTACCAGCTGGTGCTGCCATTGTTCTAATTTTCTTTAAATTATATAATGCCATAGATTTTGAAGCATTTGTATAATTACCTCTTTGTTTACCAGTTAGCATACTTACCAATATGTTTGTATATTCAATTTGTAGGTTTTGTCTAAATGAATTTACATTGCCATAAATATCTGCTCTAAAAATGGCATTGTTTAAATCAGTCATAAAAGTAGATAAAGAATAATCATTACCATATAGTTCAGAATCTGAAATTCTTTGTAAAGTGTTTACATGTAATAGGTGACTTAATACACGTTTTTGAGCAGATAAAATTGGTCTATGTATTTTAGGATCTTCAGGAGTTCTAAAATTAAAACCTCTTCGTTGCATTGCTAAATAATTATATAACTCATTTGGAGTTTCAAAAGCATCTGGAGCAAAGGCATATTTGCTTAAGGCATTCATCGCTCTTTTTTGATCTTCTAAACTAACAGGTGTATAAGGTTGTGTACCGCCTTTTTGGCTTACCATAGCTCTATCTACATAAACACCTCCAATATATCTTGAAATAACACTAGTTGCTCCAGCTCGAGTTCTATTTAGAATATTGCTAACTCTAACTAACTCTTGATATGATTTTCCATCTACTGAAAATTTATCCTTAATATCACTCATCATTGTAGTTGCCAATTTAATTCTATTAATAGCATCTCCAATTGCATCGTTTGATAGATCTCCAACATTTACCCTAGGGTCAATACCTCTTCTTGAACTACGCATATCATCGGCATCATTTCCAAAAACAAGTTCAGGTTGTGTAGATTTATTTAATAAATCTTCTCTTTCTTGTTCTGATTTAAATGGTGTGTATCCAAATTGAATTGCCCAAATATCGTAAGGGCCAACAGTAGTGTCGTAATATTGTCCTTGTTTAGTTCTATCTTCAGTTAAATTAATGGCAGCATAATCCATTACAGAACCTGTTAAGCATTTACCCTCTATAAAATTAGCATCGGCTAATTGCTCTGGCGAGAATAATTGACTTGCCTTCATGTTGTGATTTAGACCTAAAGTATGACCGAGTTCATGCAAAATTAATGCTATCATCGCTTCTTTTTTCATTCTTTCCATTTCTAAATCTGATGCACTAGCTAACGCAATAACTGCTTGACCAAATTGAGTATTTTCATGCATAATATGACCTGCTGAACAATACATCATATTGTCTTCAGCAAATGTATTATAGTCGAAATCTTCGTTATTTGCATTTAACTCAAACATTTTGTCATACAATACTCTGTTAGTAAAATGAACATATTCTAACATAATATCTGCTGCAAAAGTCTGACCTGTTCTTGGATTAGACAAATGAGGTCCATAGCCACCAAATGGAGGTCGTGGTGATGAAGTCCAACGTAATACGTTATAGCGAATATCTCCAGCATCCCAATCGGCATCATCTGGCTGCATTTTAATAACTAATGCATTTTTAAATCCTGCTTTTTCAAAAGCAACATTCCATTTCTCTCCAGCTTCTTTTATAGTCTCTCTCCATTCTACAGGTGTAGAATTTTCCATCCACCAAACAATAGGTTCTACTGGTTCAGAAATTGCGGCATTTGGATCTTTTTTTACTAAATGCCATCGATGAATTAAATCTCGATAATTAACTGTTTCAGTGGCAGTTTGATCATTTACTTGAGTAGTCCAATATCCAACTCTTGGATCGTCATATCTAATTTCATAATCGTTATCTGGCATAGCAATTAAACTGTGAAATACTTTGACACTTACATTACGTCCATCTGAAACTGCATTGGATCCACCGTTTGTAGTAGATGGTTTTGAATATACATATTCAACTGCAATATCAGTATTCTCAGGATAATTTCTAATTGCATTAATTTTTGTTTTATTTTTATCTAAATTACCTAATGAAAATGCAGTAGGAGGTGTTCCTGGACGCTTTGAAGGTTTAATTTGGCGAAATGTTTCTTTTAAAAATAAACCATCGGCTTTAATAAGATAAAGCCCATTTTCTTTATCGTGTGCTTCAATTTTTAAACTTGCCATATTACCTTCACTCATATTGGCTTCCTTTGATTTTGAGAGTGCATTATCTGGGTCAAAATAAAACGATGTGTTTTGAGTAATAAACTCAATTTTATTAAAATATTTTTCAATTTTAAATATTTTAGAACCTCCATAAGCTCCTCTAAAGCTGCCTGCATCAAGAACTCCATTTGCTACTTGTCCAAAGTGGATAAATTCTTTGCCAAGTTGCTCTTCTGAAATTACCATTTGTAAAGAGCCTGTAATAGTATCTTGATACATTTTAAATAAACCATCAGTTTCTTTGCTCGATTTGGTTAAATCTTTAATGGTTTTCTTTTTGTCCTTTTTTGGAGGTTTAGGAGCAATCTCGGTTGTTTCGTTTTTTTTCTTTTTCTTTTTTCGTTGAGCTTCAATATTTTGAGGCATTAAAAAAGCCAATAAAACTAAAGCCAAAGAAAACAATCTCAAGCCCTTTAATACGTTACTTTTAAGCATAGTGTGTGTGAGTTAATAATTTATATTTTGAATAATTAATTTTCTAATCTGACGAAGATAATTAAATATTAAATAAATTATTTGTATGAAATGTTAAAAATGTTAAATACAGTTCAGATAAAAAAAATTGAAATGAATATAGGATGATTTTTATTCAGTGATTTCTTCCATGGTATGATAGACGTTTTGTACGTCATCATCTTCTTCAATTTTTTCTAGTAGTTTTTCTACATCTGCTACATCTTCAGCAGAAAGTTGTTTTGTAACTTGAGGAATACGCTCGAAACCAGAAGATAGAATTTCAATTTTACGTTTTTCAAGCTCAGCTTGAATGCTTCCAAAACTTTCAAATGGTGCGTAAATTAATATGCCATCATCATCTGCAAAAACTTCTTCAGCTCCATAATCTATAAATTCTAGTTCAATTTCTTCAGCATCTAAACCTTCACTGGGAATTCTAAAATTGCATGTATGATCAAACATAAAAATAACAGACCCTGAAGTTCCTAAACTTCCATTGCATTTATTAAAATAGCTTCTAACATTAGCAACAGTTCTTGTATTATTATCGGTTGCTGTTTCTACAAGTATAGCAATTCCATGAGGAGCATATCCTTCAAATAAAACTTCTTTATAATCGCCAAGACTTTTATCACTAGCACGTTTTATGGCACGTTCTACATTATCTTTTGGCATATTAACAGCCTTTGCATTTTGAATAACTGCTCGTAAACGCGAATTGCTATCTGGATCTGGACCGCCTTCTTTTACAGCCATTACAATATCTTTGCCAATACGTGTAAAGGCTTTGCTCATTGCAGACCAACGTTTCATTTTACGTGCTTTACGAAATTCAAAAGCTCTTCCCATAGAAAATTTATTTATTCATTTCCGCGAAAGCGGAAAACTTATTATTATTTACTTCAATGTTTCTTGCATCACAAAATTAAAAAAAGAATGGAGAAATATTGAAAATTGTTACTGACAATTGATTACTTATTTATTCATCTACTTCTACTATGTTTTCTATTGCTTGAGCAAGTTTAAAATCTTTTTCAGTTACGCCATTAGCATCGTGTGTTGATAGAGAAATATTTAATTTGTTATAGACATTTGTCCAATTTGGATGGTGATTTAATGCTTCGCACTCAAAAGCAATCCTGCTCATTGCACTAAAGCAATCTTTAAAATTATCGAATTCAAATTCGGCATGGATAGCATTTTCGTAATATTCCCAATCTGGAAATCTTAAAAGTCGTTTTTCTATATCTTCTTCTGAAAGTTTATTCATAATGTTATTTTTAATCACTCTAAATTTAAACATTTAAAGCATGGTGTTAAATTATATTTTTAAATCAGATAAAATTTCCTGACTATAAAGTTGTAAATGTTTTGGTAGCAGATTTGTTTTTGGTAATACTGCTAAATATCTATCTTCATTAGTCGTATAGACATGTTTTAGCACTGGTTTATAATCTCCGAGTGTATTAATAATTTCTTTTATGAAATCATCATGATGTACCAAATCTTTACTCCCTAAATGGAATATTCCTGTTTTATTTCTATTTATAATGTAATGTATTTGTTGAGACAGTTTCTTATCTGTAGTAACATTCATAACTAAATTAGGAAAAACTTCAATATGTGTTTTTTCTTTTAGATGCGTTTTAATATCTTCAATTCTAGGAGATGAAACCCCAAATACCATTGGTAATCGTAAAATAGCATATTTACGCTTTGGTAAACGGAGTAGCATGTTTTCAATCTTAATTTTTAAACGACCATAAATACTTTCGCTTAAAGTTTTATCGTTTTCATAGCTTGGGTATTGATGATAAGTATCAAAGACATTTGCAGACGACATAAATATAAGTTTGCACTTATGTGTAACTATATATTCGACAATATGTAAATGTGCAATTATTTGTGCAGAAAAATTGCCACGTAATGAAGAAATAATAATGGTAGGTTTTACTGCCTCAAGTATTTCAAAGATATCATCTTCTTCTATATTATATTGAAAAAAATTATGATTATTACTAAAGAAAGAATCATCGGTATTATAAGTGCCAAACGTATAAAAATAGGAGCAGAGCTCTTTGTAAATTGCATTACCAATAAAGCCACTAGCACCTAATATTAATATTCTATGTTTGCTTTCTCTCTTCTTCATTACATTCATTTCGTGAGAACCAATTTAATTTATCCTTTATAAAATGGCAATTTAACAACAGTTGCTGGCACTGCATTTTTGCGTATTTGAATATTAATTTTACTTTCCACACTTGTAAAAATTGAGGGAACATATCCTAGACCAATACCTTTACCAAGTGATGGCGACATAGTGCCTGAAGTTACTACTCCAATTTTGTTTCCATTGTTATCGACAATATCGTAACCATGACGAGGTATACCACGCTCGTCTAACTCAAAAGCAATTAATTTATTTTTTGCGCCACGACGTTTTTCATCTTCAAGAGCTTCGCAATTTGTAAATTCTTTTGTAAACTTTGTAATCCAACCCAAACCAGCTTCAATAGGAGACGTTGTATCGTCTATGTCGTTACCATATAAGCAGTAACCCATTTCTAAACGTAAGGTGTCACGAGCGGCAAGTCCAATTGGTTTTATACCAAAATCTGCTCCAGCTTCTAGTACCTTATCCCAAACTTGTTTCACTTCGCTATTTTTACAATATATCTCGAAGCCACCACTTCCTGTATATCCAGTTGCTGAGATAATAACATGCTCGATTCCTGCAAAATCACCTACTTCAAAATTGTAAAACTTAATTCCAGATAGGTCATGACTTGTAAGCGATTGCATAGCTTCGATAGCTTTTGGGCCTTGAATAGCAAGTAGTGAATAATCCTCCGAAATATCTCTCATAATTGCACCAACACTATTTTTAGATTTTATCCAGTTCCAATCTTTTTCAATATTGCTAGCGTTAACAACTAATAAATACGTTTCTTTTTTTATTTTATAAACGATTAAATCATCAACAATACCACCATCGTCATTAGGGAAGCAACTATATTGTGCTTTACCAATGGTTAATTTAGAAGCATCGTTACTACACACTTTTTGTATTAAAGCCAAAGCATGTTCTCCTTCAATTAAAAATTCTCCCATATGAGATACGTCAAAAACACCAACTGAATTCCTAACGGTTTCATGTTCTATATTAACACCTTCGTATTGTACTGGCATATTGTAACCTGCAAAAGGGACAAGCTTCGCACCAAGTGCTTCGTGAGTTGAGGTTAATGCTGTATTTTTCATATTTATTTTTAATTAAACTTTGTAATATTTGTGTGACAAAACTACATAAATTTTGGATGATTTCTTTAATAAACTACTATGAAGATTTAATATAATAATATGATAAGAAGGACAATACTTTGTTGATAAAAAACTCATAATGCATTTATTAATTATTGACTTTCAAAATCTAAAAA
>Ga0209013_10006299_pt1 | contig 10089 bp, 8 predicted proteins | sample Cruoilmetagenom2_FD_187291 | JGI IMG/M metagenome (GOLD analysis project Ga0209013, IMG submission 187291) | Oil polluted marine microbial communities from Coal Oil Point, Santa Barbara, California, USA - Sample 2 (SPAdes) (version 2) | ecosystem: Environmental > Aquatic > Marine > Oil seeps ...
TTTCAATGGTTATATTCTTTCCACCATCTACATAAATTCCACCAGCAGCATAATCTTCCCCATAAGCTGGATTACCGTAAGAGGAAATTTCATAAACTTGATTATTTTTTACTATACCATTTCGCACATAGTCCACTTTTTTATCATTAGAGGTGCCTTCATAACCAATCAGATCAATTCCGATATTATTACTTCGGCGAATTATATTATTTTCCACTATAAAACCATCAATATTTCCATTTAGAACAAGAGATTCACTTGAACCGAGTTTTAAATCTTCCACCGTATTTCCCAAAATATTTATATCTTTCATTGTTCCAGTTCCGTATATAGCGATCCCGTGGCCATTCCCATCATTAGCATTGGTTTTAATCCGTCGCACATTGTTATTTTCTAATGTAATATGATTGCTAGAGCCTGTTACATAAATCCCCATTACTGTTTCATCTGCTAAGTCAGTAGATAAATCCTGTATAATAAGCCCGCTAATTGTCACGTATTTTCTATTATTTATTTTAACTAAGGATGTATTCCCTTCTGTCTCATTTAGGTCCTTTCCACTAAGCACAACCATCTCCTGGTTGTAGGCTTTAAACGTAATTGGTTTTGTTTTGGTACCACTATGTTTAACGACAAGCTGTTCATTATAGGTACCTTTTCGGATGAGAACGCTAGTGCCGGCATTTGCTTCAGACGCAGCTTTTTTTAACGTACGAAATGGCTTTGATTTTGTACCAGCATTTTGATCATTTCCATTTATAGCTACGTAAATAGCTTGATCCTGCTTATCATATATATTGGTTAAAACAAAAACAATTATGATAGCAGCTGCAACCAAGAGGATAAAATAGATTTTTTTCATTAAATCATTCCTTATTAAATATATTTCATAATATACTTCAGATAATCAAGTCTAGCGAAAAAACGAAAATTGCGGAAAATGGTGGCAATGGGTTTATAATTGGTTTAAACATATGCTTATTCTTATCTACTTTCATCATTCTTTCCAACTAACAATGTTTGTGTGGCGACAAGATTATGGTAAAATGTGATGTAGTTATCGAGATGCTAAATCGATGTCGTTATTTTTTATAAGTCGTTTGAATTTTTAAAAAACGTTACAACTCTCAAACTTTTCAACTACACTGCTGTCTTAGTTCAATAAGAAAAAAGCTTTACTACTTCTTGAATTGAAGTAAAGCATTCTGTTAGTTTAATAATTAAATTAGTATTTCTCTTGACTATATTTCTAAAAATACACTCTTATTGAAAATCAGAACTTGCTAATAAAGCTCTTTAATCACAAGATAATGTGTTTTAATGAAGTATTGAATGAAATCATACATTAGGCATAATTCCAATCTTCTCCGATATCACAATCCCCATATGGATTTATTCCATTATACGGTCCTACATACATAACCTTCCCGTTTCGAATGACCCATTCCATACCATGTTCTACTTCCCATTTGCAGATTAACTCTAAATCAATGACAGGTTCAGTTTTATTTTTAGGACTTGGAATACTTAATGTGTTTGGTGTAATAAGGGGTAAAACATCTGTTGATTTAGAAAATTCTATAGTCTCTTCACCAATATCATCAAGGAATTCATTACAGTATCTAATAGATGCTGTAGAAATTTCATCTATAAGTCGCTCACTTAAATTGTTTAAGTAAGTAATACATAGTTCAGCATATTCCAAATCTGCCTCTTGGTCTATATATATCTTAATATTTTGATCAAATAATTCTAAGTAAGCTTCTCCTTCTAACTCGAAAAATTCATTGGTTTTAAGATTTTTAATTACCACTATACTTACTACCTCCTTCAAATTAAAGTTCAACATATTTTACTTTTTGAGTTGTAGCTATTTTTATTTTCTCTTGTTCTTTTTAAGTTGAACAGAGAAGCTATTTTAACTTTTTCATCGATACCGATTTATCTTAGAAGTGTACCAGTATATTTCCTCCTGATGACATAACGACTTCAAATGATAATGTCGATTCATTAATTGGTAATAACTCTTCATACGGAGACTTTTATGTTCAATTTCCATTTTAATTAGTCTATAATAATGTAAGCCCCAAGATTTAAACGATTAAAAATATCTTGAGGCTATCTTTCAGATAATGTATTGAATACCTCTTTGTATTTTTTTACATTTTCCATCCATTGAGAATCTAGTTTTTATTATTCTAGCATCGAGCTAAATGCAATTCGTATAATAGAAATTTTATTTTAAATGCCCCTTTCATTCATTGTTTCTTAAACTAAAATTGCGCGTTAGTCTAAGTGTAACATTTTCACATTCATTAGAATTTCTATAATAACTTTCGGTAAAATAGTTTTCAAGAAAACCACTTGCTGAGGAATCTATGGAGTCTGTTTGAATCATGCATTGTGAAAATTTCCAAAGACATTACCTACTCCGCTTTGATTTGTTTGAAAAAATTTCAGATATCGTGTCTATAACTCCATTTACTTTATATAAACGAAATAGAATTAAAATTTGTTTCCAAATATTGTAAAGAGGACAATACTCAATTAAATAAAATTTAGAAACTAATTGACTCAACATCCTTGAGTTTAGTGAGTATTATAGAACTTGGACTTTTTTATTTATATAATTTTTTAGAATAAAAAGTTCACTTTTCTCATACCTGTAGAGTTCTTTCTCATCCGCATAACTATTAATTACTTTTTGAATTGTAAAACCTCCTCAACTAATCTGCTGCTTTACTCTAATACGTTTGAGCCGATTAATACCAATCATCCATTCGATATTTCACTTGGATATAATGACTTTCTATACCTCTACCCACGAATTCTTCGATCATAGCAGGAATTTTCATTAAATCATCTATTACGTACTCAGCCTGTGCATCCATCCATTGAGAATCTTTCTTCCAAATACCTACCATTCCTACATTTCTAGCGCCTTGTACATCGTTTTCTGGATGGTCCCCAATAAAAACACATTCGCTTGGAAGCACACTAAGTTTGTCAGCAGCTCTTAAAAATATTTGGGGATCAGGTTTTTTAATACCTTCCCACTCAGAAATTAAAACAGTCTGAAAATAACTCTCTATTCCTAAAGTCTTTATATTATCCATTTGAAACTGGCCGTATCCATTCGTGATCATCCCGATTTGCATATTTCTTTTCTTTAATTCCTCTAGCATTAACAAAAGATTATCGAAAGGTACACAACAATTCTTAAATTCATTTAAATAATCTTCAAGCAGCTCTTGCCAAGTAATTTTGGTAAATTTAAACTCCTCCACTAATTGGCTATATACTTTGTCTTTCCAAACATATCCCCGATTGTCTAACTCTATAAATCTTTTCACATACATCTCTTTGGGAATATAGCCTATCAGTTCTTTGAATCTGTCATATTGTCGGTCAATAAATATCTTTACTGATTGATCTCTATTGAGCAAGGTACCATCTAAATCAAATAGGACTGCTTTTATCACTCTACTCATCCTTCTTTTTTTCACCGTATTCATTACCCTAGAAATTCTACATTTCCCTGTTGAAATCCTCCTTTTGTTTCTAATTCCATAGGCAGACGTCTATGAAAAAATAGGAATACATGAATGAGTCTCCTATAACGATAAAACTAGTTTTGACATAAATAGTGTTTATTCAATTCTTATTTAACGTCAGCATTTTCTTTAAGATTATCTAGTTCCTCTTTTATGAGACTAGTATCGATTCTTTCAAATAAAGGTTTATTCTTTTGTAATTGGATAGGTGCTATATTAATTGGTTGCCAAGAGAACTCAGCAATTTGAAGATATCTTTTAACTTCCTCGCTTGATAAGGGTAGAAATGGTGATAATATTTGTGCTGAGTTACCAATAATATATACACAGGTAGCAATCGTTTCTTTACACGCTAGCTCCTCTTCTTTTATTTGAATCCACGGTTTTTGAGTATCAAAATATTTATTTCCTTTACGGATATATAGAAATATTGTTTCTAAGGCTAATTTGAAATGTCCTTTTTCTATTAGCTTTCCTACTTCTTCATACAATTTTTCCGTTTGTATAATAACTGTTTTATCTATATTATTTACAGGTATCTTTCCTTCATAGAATTTTTCAATGAATTTAAATGTTCGGTTCACCAGATTTCCGTATGCACCAAGTAATTCCGAGTTATGACTGAATATGAATTCTCGCCAGGAGAAATCTGTATCTCGATTTTCTGGAGCATTTATCGTTAAAAAGTAGCGAATGGAATCAGGATGATATCTTTTTAAAATATCTGGTATCCAAACCGCCCAGTTTTGACTTGTAGAAAGCTTTCTTTTCTCGAGGGTCAAGTACTCATTTGAAATTATATGTGTAGGTAACCCTGAACTATTTGTACCTAATAATATCGCTGGCCAAATTAGTGTATGAAATGGAATATTATCTTTTCCGTGTACATAGTAAGAGATTGTTTCATTGGACCAATAGGTTTTTTCTTCTTTCACAGATTTCTTTGCCCATTCTTTACTTGCTGAATAATACCCTGCAACTGCTTCTATCCATACATAAATTTTCTTTTCTTCATATCCCTTTACTGGAATACTTACTCCATTCGCTAGATCTCTAGAAGCTGCTCGATCTAACAGACCTTCCTTTAAATAACGCTCAGATAATTGAATAGCATTGTCTCGCCACAGTTTATTTACTTTTGCCTTTTGGACAAAATTTTCTAACTGCTTTTGAAAAGTACTCAGCTTAAAATAGAAATGCTCCGTTTTACGGATTGTCGGTTCATTTCCACAAAGCTTACAAGTTCGGTTTATTAAATCTAGTGGATCTAATATTTTGGAACAATTATCACATTGATCTCCACGGGTACTGCTACCACAGTTTGGACATTTACCTTCTACATATCTATCTGGTAAAAACTGCTTATCTTCCTCGCAATATGTCTGTTCTACTTCTTTTTTATAAATAAACCCATTATCTAAAAGTTTTAAAATTAGTTCCCTTACAACTTGGTGATGATTCTCACTGTCTGTTCGCGTATAGAGATCATAAGAAAATCCCAAACGCTGAAAAGAATCTTCAAATTCAGAATGGTACCTATCGGCTACCTCCTTTACTGGAATTCCTTCCTTACTCGCTCGTATTGAAATAGGAGTTCCATTACAGTCACTTCCCGAAACATAAAGTACATCTTCTCCCTTCAGTCTAAAATACCTTGCGAGTATATCCCCTGGTAATAATGCCGCTATATGACCTAAGTGCAATGAGCCATTTGCATACGGCCAAGCTCCTCCAATAAAGATACTCATTTGCTATTCCTCCCTTTTCTTAAATAAAAAACCTCGTCCTTATCGGAAATTCCCGATAAGGACGAGGTTTATATTCTCGTGGTACCACCTTAATTTTCAAACGATTACATCGTCTGACTCTAAAAAGTACATGGCAAAAAGCCTTTATACTTTGACATGGATAACAAGTGCCAAACCTTGTCGTATCCTACTAGTTAAATAACGTTCAGTACGAAGCTCAGAGATCATGTTCAAATGACTAGTTTGCCTCATTTCCACCAGCAGAAGCTCTCTATATAACATCATCACTTTACTTTTCCTCATCATTGCTCTCAATTTAATTTTGTTAAATATGATTATACATATAATTCTGAACTATACAAGAATTTCTGTAATTTTCTTGGTAAAATAGTGAAAAGGTGAAGGAATTGTATTATTTATGAAAAGCTTTATTGATGATTTTTCTGGTGCTATACTATTTTATTGCCGGGCTACTCCTTATCGGTGTACCTATTTATTTAATAGTAATTTTATTTGGTTATATTTATCAGAAAATTTAGTTTTTCAAACCTTTTTTACTACTCTATGTTCCCTCCACTTAATAATAGTGGCTAATTTACCGGGCTTTTCTTTATTCTTATACGTAAAGATTATCTAAAAAGTAAGCTAACCTACTGTAGCCAAATTTTCTTTTTCTAAATAATAGAAAACCACTATTGTTCAGTTAATAACAAAAACATCATCCCCATTAAGGGATATGCCATTGGTAATGACTATTCCAATATAGTGACATCTACAATTTCATCGAGAGATAATTCAAATGAGCGAAAAGGGTCTTCTAGTTCAATTGTTCGCTTCCTCAAATCAATCCATTGTATCGTACCGCGGTTATTGATATACTCTCCCTCTTTCCACCGCTTTATTTTGATTTCGACGTTTCGTTGCATTGCGAGTGCGATGAGATCGTGAATTGCTTCATAGTCGAACTCATTTAAATCAGGGCGAGGTTCTTTTTTTATCTCCTCACCATACTCACGAAGCATTTTCACATGCTCCGGCAACATCATAGCTACCCACTTTTTTGACCCACGATCCAGTAATCGAGATAAATCTAAATTGTTCCAATCTTCATCAAAATTAGCCATATTATCACGTTCTTTCTTTTTCACTTATCATACCGAACATTTGTTCTTATTTCAAGTGGGAATAAGTGGCTACTGATAAAAATGATTTTCAAAAAATGTGTATGGACGGTGGTCGATCGATTCTTGATGTCTTTTGATCGGTCATTGGACTTCTTCGAGCGAAAATTTAAATCCATGGATCGATTATTAGACACCATCGATTGATTCTTACAGAAAGACATGCTTTCAAAGAAAAAGACACGTTCATAATGAACGTGTCCTATCTATTTTATCTACATCAATTCTTTTGCAAGTAAACGATAGACATTCAAACGTTTTTCTTGTGAATGGGGAATACTACAAATCATTACTTCATCGAAACCATAATTATCTTGCTCTTCCTGTAAAGTCTCAGCTACTTCTTTAGCAGAACCGACCAGATGAATTTTACGATTTTCTTGAATCATCATTCGATCCATTTCCGTCAGTGGGTAGTTTTGTGCTTCCTCTGGTGTCATCAATGGACGAATTTGCCCTTTCATAAGAGACAAACGAGAGATATCCTGCGGTAATGCTTCAAACTCCGCTTCTTCATTAGTTTCTGCAGCAGTGACAAGATAGGTAACATTAATCTCCGGCTTCTCCATTAAAGCAGAAGGCGTAAAGTTTTTACGATACGTGTCTAAAATTGATGGAGTCATACCGCCTTGGAAAAATTGCGCGAAAGAATATCCGAGACCCATTCTGCCAGCTTGTACAGCACTATTACCAGTAGAACCAAGTAACCAAGCTTCTGGTAACACGATTTTAGAAGGTGTCGCAACTGTTCTGTTATATAGGCTATCATCTGTAACTTCATCATTGATCAGTTGCAGAGCAATTGCTAATTTTTCATACATATTATTGACAAGTGGAGGACGACCTTCCGAAAGAGCATACATTGCGTGATTATCTCCACCTGGAGCACGTCCAACACCGAAATCGATACGACCCGGAGAAAATGCACTTAGTGTTTTAAAAACTTCGGCAAGCTTTAGAGGTGAATAGTGCATCATCATTACGCCCCCTGTACCGATACGTAATTTTTTCGTTTTAGCAGCTAAGTGAGCCGCAATTACTTCTGGTGCCGAACTTGCAAATGCATCGGTTCCATGATGTTCGGCCATCCACATACGATGATAGCCTAGTTCATCTGCTAAAATAGCCAGTTCTTCTGCTTTTTTTAATGCTCCTGCTGCTGTATTGCCAGTAGTGACTGGCGCTTGGTCTAGTACACTTAGTTTCATCTATATATCTTCCCTTCCACAAATGCTCGTTAAATACTTTACTATTCAAATGCTATAGAATAACGATTAAAAAGTAAATGAAAGGGACTTGATGACAGTAAAAGATTAAGTGTATATAGAAATTGTCAGAAGACTATTAGTATCCACTTCTTTTTGTTTTAATAGGGACATAAAATCTTAACAGCTCATTCTAAGCGTGAGGAGATGATTGTTTGGTTAGCCTGGTGGAAAATATATTTCAAATATCGGCAATAATACTACTTCTCTGTTCAATCTATTACTATAGACGTTTTAAAAAAACTAAAAGAGAAAGAAAACTTACTATCCTTGAATTTTCCATGTTTTTGTTAACTGAAGTGGCAATTTTTGTTTGTGCAGGTAGTTATCTACTTCTACTTTTGGATAAAGGTTGGATTTAGTCCTATTACATATGTATTTAGTATTACCAGTATAAAATAAAAAAGTAGAGCGAGAATGCCCTACCTTTTTCATATTTTATTAATAAACGGATGTATTTTCCTTTGTTATGTTCTCAAGGATTTCTTTCACACGTGCTAGGAAACGACCTGCAACCAAGCCATCTAGTACACGGTGGTCTAAAGAAAGACATAAGTTTACCATATCACGTGCAGCAATCATTCCACCATCCATGATTACTGGACGTTTCACGATAGATTCAACTTGTAGGATAGCTGCTTGTGGGAAGTTGATGATTCCCATTGACTGAACAGAACCGAATGATCCAGTGTTGTTTACAGTGAATGTTCCACCTTGCATTTCGTCTGATTTTAATTTGCCAGAACGAACTTTTGCAGCTAGTTCATTTACTTCACGGCCAATACCTTTAATCGTTTTTTCGTCCGCATTTTTAATAACTGGAACGTAAAGCGCATCTTCTGTCGCTACCGCTATAGAAATATTGATGTCTTTTTTCTGAACGATCTTGTCCCCAGCCCACATAGAATTCATCATCGGGAATTCTTTTAATGCTTGAGATACAGCTTTCACGAAGAAAGCGAAGTATGTAACATTAAATCCTTCTTTTTGTTTGAATTCATTTTTAATAGAGTCACGATAATGAACCATATTAGTAACGTCTACTTCAATCATTGTCCATGCGTGAGGAGCTTCGTGTTTGCTGCGTAGCATATTTGCTGCGATTGCTTTACGAACACCTGTAACAGGAATTTCGATATCCCCAACTGCCACTGGAACATTTGGAGTTGCTGGTTTCGGAGTAGGAGCCGAAGAAGGTGGTGCGGTTTGCGATGGTGTGGAGATAGCTTCCTGTTCCACTTTTGCTACCGGAATTTCTCCACTCTCAACAATTTTCAGTAAATCCTTACGAGTGATACGCCCTTCGTTACCTGTACCAGTAACTAAAGAAAGGTCGATACCGTGTTCTTGTGAAATTTTCAGCACTGCAGGTGAATAGCGTGCTTTGGCACCTTTTTCACGTTCTACAGGTGCAACATGCTTTTGTACTTCCGCTGGTTTAACAGTTTCAGCAGTCGGCTCTTCAGGAGCAGCCTCTTTTACCTCTACTATTTCTTCAGAAGCTCCACCTTCTGTTTCAATCGTACAAACGATTTCTCCGACAGCTAATGTGTCTCCTTCGTTTGCGATCAACTCTTTAATAATTCCTGTAAAAGAGGATGGAACTTCCGCTGTTACTTTATCTGTATTTACTTCAGCTAGAGCATCGTATTTATTTACGTGATCGCCTGGTTTAACCAACCATTTTTCGATCGTTCCTTCTGTTACACTTTCTCCTAGTTGGGGCATTTTGATTTGTTCGATTGCCATTCGTTTTCCTCCTCCCGATTAGTATTCTGCTAGCTCACGCATCGCTTTTTCGACTTTATCTGGATTGATCATGAAGAATTTTTCCATTGTTGGTGCATATGGCATAGCAGGAATATCAGGACCAGCAAGACGCATAATCGGTGCATCTAGGTCAAATAAGCAGTTTTCTGCAATAATTGCTGCAACTTCCCCTATAATACTACCTTCTTTGTTATCTTCTGTTACTAAAAGAACTTTACCTGTTTTAGAAGCTGCTTCTATAATTCCTTCTTTATCTAAAGGATATATAGTACGTAAATCTAAAATATGTGCAGATATACCGTCTTTTTCTAAGCGTTCTGCAGCCTGTAGGGCAAAATGGACAGCAAGACCATAAGTAATAACCGTAATATCTTCGCCTTCACGCTTCACATCTGCTTTGCCGATTTCAATTGTATAATCTTCTTCGGGAACTTCCCCTTTAATAAGACGATACGCACGTTTATGTTCAAAAAACATAACAGGATCTTCATCGCGAATTGCCGCTTTTAACAGACCTTTAGCATCGTACGGTGTAGATGGAATAACAATTTTCAACCCAGGTTGGTTAGCA
>Ga0209013_10006300_pt1 | contig 10089 bp, 5 predicted proteins | sample Cruoilmetagenom2_FD_187291 | JGI IMG/M metagenome (GOLD analysis project Ga0209013, IMG submission 187291) | Oil polluted marine microbial communities from Coal Oil Point, Santa Barbara, California, USA - Sample 2 (SPAdes) (version 2) | ecosystem: Environmental > Aquatic > Marine > Oil seeps ...
GTAATTGAATAATTGTATACTCCTATATCCTGATCTATAAAGCCTCTTTTAATATTTCATCTAAATTTGTGCTTTCATATTCTTCTTCTTCAAATAATTGCCCATTCTCTATAACATCTTCGTATTCTATATCAAGGTGATATCTCAATTTTTTTGTTAGTTAAGTACTAAAATTATTCCATAATACCCTACCAGAAAAATTATCCTATCTTAAATGATTAAAATTATCAATAAATAATATAAGGAGTTATGTTATACAAACATAACTCCTTAGGACACACCATATAATTCTCTATCCCACCCTAATAATAAGATGAATAAGTTGTTTTTGTTAATAGAAAATTTATTTCTTTAATTAAATATTAAATTCCTCAATTTTTACTACTTTTTTTGCACATTTCCCTTTCTCACTTTCTCCTACTTTAAACTCCACTTTATCACCGATATTTAAATCAACAAATTCACCTGTAAAATCTTTCCAAAAAACAAATAAGCCATTTTCAAACTTATTATTTGAAATAAACGCAAACGATTTATCTTTTCTCACGATATATCCTTGATTTTCACTCAATACTTTTTTCGCTAAATCTTTTACACTTTCTTGTAAAAATGGTTCGAACTGTTTTCTGTTGTTAATTGATAATTGTGGATAAATGAACTCGATAGCTTGTTTTACATCATTATGATTATTACTATTTCTTAGTTCGTTACCGAATTTCTGAAGAATATTTTTTAATAAACTTGTAGCATTATTATCATTTTTACATATATAGCTAAGCGTTTTAATTATTTTCGCTAATGTTTTCAGCATCTTTCTATCTTGAGAAGGATAATCTCCTAAGATTTCTACAGCCTTGTTTAAAATATCGGTAGCTTCATTTTCTTTATTTTCAGTAATTAATATTTCTGACCATCGTCTTAAATTTCCAGCTGATAAATCAAGCGTTATGACTTTTTCCTTACCTTGCATATCTTGGAGTAATATTCTAAGCTCATTAAAAATTTCCTCAGAGTCTTTAAATTTACCCAAAAACATAAATAGACGAGCTTTTTGTATCTTAATATCTATATTATCCTTATCAATTTCTTCAGCTTGAACAGTTAAATCAAGTGCTTCCTCAAAATCCTCAAGATATCTCATTTTAAAACCAGCATACAAAAATAACAAGGATGCATGATCAGGCTTGCACTGAATAGCTGTTTGATATTCATTATCTGCTTTAAAAAAATCTCCATGGCTTGCATAGATAAAAGCTGAAATTTTATAAACTTCAAAATAATTTGGATCAATATCTTTAGAACGATCTATTAAAGAAAATGCCTTCTCATATTCCTGCTTTGCAGAATAACCTAATGCTTGCTTAAGATTATAAGCTGCAATAATCTGATCTGTATTTGCTTCATAAGTTATTGATTTGGGATTATATGGATTTATTTCAACATCAATTGATAAATTTTGTCCAAGTAGCTTTAAATCCTTTATTCTCTTTTTCACTATTTTAAATGCATCATTTGAAGGTCTACAATGTTGATAGAGATACTCTTTAGCGAAATCTGTAATTGAGAATAAACTTTTCCTTTCATTATTAGTGACAATAGTTCTCATCCGAATCATATTAGTTGCCATTAATTCATTCAATGCTTTTCTATGTAAAATAGAATCAAGTTCTAAAAGATAAGCCAATTCAGCGTCACTACAATCCTTATTATAAATTAATAATGTATCAAGTACTGTTTTTGCATTTTTTGATAATTTATCATAAACATTAGACATACAGTAAAATGTTAGATTTTCTGTATTTGTAAGTATTGATTCAATCGGGTCGCCCTTCATTAAATTAGCAATAAGCCATTTTATTGCTAATGGATTAGAATGTAATTGTTCACAAATTGAATTCAATTGTACATCTTGCATTTTTAAAATATCATTTAATTTATGATTTTGGGCTAACCTTCTCATATAGAAAATTCTTTCTTTTTTATTAAAGCCCTCTAATACATGTCTTGCTTCAAATTCTCCAATACCTATCCGTGAAGTAGTTAATATTTTTGATCCAGATGGTATATTAAATAAAAATTCCCTTAATGATTCTGAATTAATACTTTCCAAATTATCTAAAACTAATAATGTTTTAAATTCTTTCATATATTCAAGAATTTCTTCTACAATTTTATCACTATCATTAATAGTAATATTTTTTCCAATTAATACATTTTTAATTTCTTGATATAATTCTAAAGTGCTAGAAATTGTATTTTTTATATTAATAAATTCACCGTTATTTAAAGTTTTTGTTTTTAATGAAATCCAAATAATGGCATCAAAAGGTTGGTTTGGATCGTCTACAATATCATATAAACATTTCAATGTTATAGCAGTTTTACCAATTCCACCGTCACCAATAATTGAAATAACGGGATAATTACCCAATATTTTCTTTTTAATCGAATTTAAATCATTTTCTCTACCAATAAACCCTGTATCATCAAATTCTGCAGCAGGCAAATTGTTTAGAGTTTTGTCATCAGATACATCGATAAATTCTGGAATTTTAATTCCAAAAATTGTTGATGGATCTTTGGCGATCTTATTTTTAATATCAATAGTGCTTACCCAATTAATTAAATCATTATTAAGTTGATCCATAAAATCAGATACTATTGGAAAATCATGATATTCTAAAGGTCTGGAATGCATCACACGATTTCTTATGGGTATTATTTGCTCTAATATAGCTGAATATTTTTCAAGAATAGTAATAAATGATTTCGGAAAAATTGATTTAAATTTATTTAAAATACTTATACAATCTCCAAAATCAAGATATTCTATTAAGTTATTTAAATTCTCCTCAAAATTATCATTTCTTTTAGCTCTACTCTTCAATTTTCCTAATAAATCTTGATTAAATAAAATATCTTTATTTTGATTACTTGTATTTTCTTTAATAAATTCTCTTAAATCTGTTTCTATAGCTGTAATAAATGCATATAAAGTTAATCTAGTAGCTGATACATTAAACATTTTTATCCTCCTTTTTTATAATGCTAATAAATTTTACAATTAAAACTTATATATAACAAAATACAAACATAACAGTTTTCTATCTAGTAACATTTCAGGATTAAAAAGTTATATCTCCTCTTTACAAGTCTCTTTACGTTATTACTCTATAGTTTATAAGATGCCCGACAATAGACGTATAACAATTACTTTGGTTAATACTGCCAATAAAAGTTTGACCGTATTTATTTAAAATCTCATTAGTATCCCCCTTCAATTATACTATTTTATCAGAAATGTTACTATAAATTTAAAATTTTGGTAAATCTCCTGTTATTTTCACTAGTCATGATAGTACAAAACTGCACTTGGGATTTGATCCGTCAACTATAATGTTCGTGGCTCGATTGTTTATACAACAAATGCTAGTACTGATATAAAGCCAGATTTTAAATATCAAATTTATTTAGTACCCAATAATCACTTGTCTACGTTGATTCAGAAATTTATTCATAAAGGAATTTGTGTGACACCTGAAGAATTTTTACAAGGTGTCTATCAACCATTACCGTCAATCATTGAATCCGCGCGGCATATTTTTCACAATGAGCCTCTTAAAGAAATACGTAATTTTAAAAGCAGCAATTTTGATGAGGTTATTCATAACGTCCACGCCATTATCCAGCAAGCACAGCAAACGAATTCACATCATTTAATATTAATTTCTGGAGTTCCCGGTGCAGGCAAAACGTTTGTTGGCCTGACACTTGCATATGAATCACCAAGCGCCGTTTATTTATCAGGAAACGCCCCTTTAGTTGATGTACTACAAGATGCACTACAAACAACAACTTTTGTACAAGCTTTGCGCAATTACAAAGATGATTTTAAAAACGACTTGCCATTAAATGAACACGTCTTAATTTTCGACGAGGCCCAAAGAGCATGGGACGCTGTAAAAATGAAAGGTCCTTTTAGCGAGCCGGATGTAATGATTCAAATTGCGAAACTAAAACCTTGGTCTGTAGTAATTGGTTTAATCGGTGAGGGACAAGAGATTCATACCGGTGAAGAGCAAGGCATTCGTTTGTGGAATGATGCTATTGCAGGACAAAACTTTACTGTCCACGCTAAACACAATCAGGAAGCATTTCCTAATGCGTTGGAGTATTACGAAAATGCCCATCTACATTTGAATACCTCACTACGTACCCATAATGCTTTACAGTATTTCAAATGGGTAGAGGCTTTTTTAGAAGGAGATATAGCGACTAATCGTCCGATTGAACAACATCTCCAAAAAGAGCGATTTATATTAAAACGCATGACTTCGCTGGGAGAAGCAAAGCACTATGTTCGAGGAGTGTATCAAGATTCTAATAAAACATACGGACTTGTAACTTCTTCTAAAAATCGTGCAGTACAGCAAGTTCCCTTTTCGCAACCGCGTGATCGCATCAAACCGCATGTTGCTTATTACAATGATCCGAGTTCACAATACTACTGTAGAAACTTACAATACGCGGCGACTGAATTCCATTCGCAAGGGTTAGAGTTAGATATGACCATTGTCGTCTGGGGCAATGATTTAACATGGAGACAAAACGACTGGCAGTTCAATCAATACGCACTGAATCGCCAAGCTGAAAATCCAATTCAAATGAAGCTCAATGCTTATCGCGTGCTACTAACGCGCGGCCGTGATGGGGTTATTATAGTGAAATCCTAAGACATTGATATATTTGACTTACACATTGGGATCAATGAAGTGTCAGTTTAACTAAAAGAATGCTACAGATCCTATTCAAATGAAAATAAATACTCAGTGTGTATTACTGTCTTAGCTTCGTAATGGACAATTATATATGTTCCACTACACACAAAAGCTGCTATTCTAACGGTTATAAAAGAATTAAGAATTGTTGCTCTTAAAGATCCCACATTATGTTGCCCACTCGTATTTACTAACCAAATAAATATATATTACTAACTTGAATAAGCCCTAGAATCATCAGCTGATGATCCTAGGGCTTTTACTTTGCACTAGATACATTTTAAAGGAGGAATACAAATGAAATCATATGAATTACGAACTACAAAACAATTAGAACTTATAGGAGAGATCGGTATGGATAAACTAACAAAAGCAATACCAGCAAAGCGTGTAAATATTGTACAAGTAAAATTAGTCAGAGAGAAAACACTGCTTTACAAGGATCGTAAAATCCGTTCACCACGTGATGGATATGAGCTCATTCGTGACTTCTTAGGGGATGTTGATCGTGAGCATTTCATTGTTCTTTGCCTCGACACAAAGAACCAACCAACATGTATACAAGTGGTGCACATAGGGAGCCTTAACGCTAGTATAGTTCACCCTAGAGAAGTACTAAAACCAGCACTACTCAGTAATGCTGCTTCAGTGATCGTAGCACATAACCATCCCAGCAATGTGTCTGATCCTAGCCCTGAAGATATTGAAGTAACAAAACGTTTAGTTCATGCAGGTGAAATTATTGGAATAGATGTACTTGATCATCTTATCATCTGCACAGATACATTCCGCTCTCTAAAAGAATCCAACTACTTTTAAAAGTTATAAGCACAAATAATACCAAACTGAAAGGTGATAATAGAGATTGAGGAAATCTAAGCTCCTCAATCTCTATCATTAACTATTGAAATAAAAAAATTTTCAATTATATATTATGATTATGAAGCTATGCATGATAGCTGTCTCGTGTATTTGTGTCAATATAATCATCCTTGGTGAAACAAGGTGAACAATAACGTAACAAAACCAGAGGAAGTGTTACACTAGATGATATTTTAACCATTGATGAATTATCAGAACTATTAAAAATAGGCAAAAATACTGCCTATCGACTAATCAACTCTGGACAAATTAAATCCATTAGGATTGGTCGGACACATCGGATTCCAAAGAAAAGCGTAATAGAGTATATAATATGTAAAAACCAATAATATTACCTCGCGGCTTTTTTTGCTTTCAAAATTCTTACCATTGTAATTCCACATTTTCAAGTTACTCTATTGGTAAACGTGTTGGCGACAAGTAGTAAATTTCGTGGCAACCATTGGACAACATGGCAGAAGTAGTACATATAGCTATACTCAGTTTAGAATACAAATCATTTGCCATTAAAAAGATAAGTAAGACTCATCCTTTAATTGGAGTCTTACTTATTATTTCTTTTGATTGTTATTTATCCCTTCTACTATTGTTTACCACTTCTTTATGTATATTTTGTATTGATAACTGACTTCTCTGCTCTGTTCTCTTCTAACGAACTGTTTACTAGTTAATAATAAATTATAATCTATTTCCTAGATAAAAATCGATTTAGAGTACATCATTTGCCATTAAAAAGATAAGTAAGACCCACCCATTAATAGGAGTCTTACTTATTATTTCTTTTGTTTGTTTGTTTATTCAGTCCTTCTAACCTACTATTGTATACCTCTTCATTATGTATATTTGTATCGACAGTTGACTGCTCTGCTCTGTTCTCTTCTAACGAACTGTTTACTAGTTAATAATAAATTATAATCTATTTCCTAGATATAAATAGATTTAGAATACAAAGATAAGTAAGACTCACCCTTTAATAGGAGTCTTACTTATTATTTCTTTCATTTGTTTATTTATCCCTTCTACTATTGTATACCACTTCTTTATGTATATTTGTATGGACTGTTGGCTTCTCTGCTCTGTTCTCTTCTATCGAACTGTTTACTAGTTAATAATAAATTATAATCTATTTCCTAGATATAAATCGATTTAGAGTACAAATGATTTTCCATTAAAAAAATAAGTAAGACTCACCTATTAATAGGAGTCTTACTTATTATTTCTTTTGTTTGTTTGTTTGTTTATTCAGTCCTTCTAACCCACTATTGTATACCACTTCTTTATGTATATTTGTATGGACTGTTGGCTTCTCTGCTATGTTCTCTTCTATCGAACTGTTTACTAGTTAATAATAAATTATTCTCTTTAACCTCTAAAATTTACTTTTTCTTTGTTTTATAATTTTGCTTATAAGATTTAGTGTATAAATCAATCCATTCTAGATCCATTAAATCCAATTTATTTTTTTCGAGCAACGTATTTACTGTGTTTTCAGAGTAACTAAATTTACAAAAAAATTCATAGATTGCGAAATCTAATTTAAAATTAATTTCATCTTCAATAGATTCATTAACTGGGTCATCAAATGTAAAAAATCCTCTTAACATGTTTTTTAAATTTTGCTTAGCAACTTCAAATAATAAATTTATTTTTTTTATTCCCACCTCATTTGTGATAAATGAATAAAGCTCATTATTCTTAATCAATTCAATTTTCCACGTTAAGATAGGTATATTTGAATACCTGATTTTAAAATCTCCCTTCTTATAATTTGTGCCATTTTCTATAGTGAACATCTGAAGGTAAGTATCAATAAAATTAGTAACCAAGTTGTATTGATATAAAGTCAAACTAATATTCACCCCATCATTAATTGAAAATTTTTCTAGCGCTCTTAAAAATTCTTTGTGATCTTCAAATGATTGTCTAAATATGTCTATTTCAGTTCCTGATATTGATCTAGTTGATTTCAAACCAAGATATTTATTACTCAAATTATTTAAATTTGTCCCATTGAAATATAATGTAGTCAATAAAGAAAATACAGAAAAAGGTAATGTTGTTTTAGGTATTTGTCTCTCTAGTTTATGATTATCATAATATTTATTGATCAAATTATTAAACTTGGTCTTTTCGAAATCTTTTATTTCTTCATGGACCGAACCCCATTTAAAATAAATCACCTCGTATTTATCAGCCCATTTAACTCTTCTTTGTTTTGGTTTTTTCGCAAAATATTGATTAATACCATTAATCGCATCAAATAATAAAGAAATAATTACATCCTCAGCAAAATCATTAATTGAATTAGGGTACATTTTTTTTACTTCTAAAAAATAATCTGATGAACTAATATGACAAAAGTCCAGATTAATTAATCCCTGCTCATCAAAAAACCAATCAAACATTTCTAAACACTCATTGAATTCTAAGTTACCATTTTCAAAGTCTTCAATTTCTAACTTTATTTCTTCATATACATCTTTAGTCATGCTTTCCTCCCATTATACTAATTTAATTTTTACTTGAACGACTTGAACATATTCAATTTGTTCAAGTAAAACTTATATTCAAATTTTAAAAGCGCTTTATACCTTACTTCAATAAATTAATAAATAGATGTTACATACATTTTTTCCACTAAAAAAACATGTACTTTACTTATACTGATTTTAAAACAATCTTTCACTACTATTAAACTCATAACAAGTTGAAGGAGACAATAATATGCCAAAACATTTCGATTTTAGAGGGTTAGACAATCTAGGTGAAATTGAGGAAGTTAGGGAATTAATTCGAAACTACTCATCCAATCCAAATAAAGAACGATTAACCTCAAGAAAATTTGATCATCATGTTATCGCAAAAATATTAATCGAAAATCACAGTTTTGTAAACGTAAATAAAATGATTTATGTTTGGTCAGATCAGCATGAACATTATTTTCCATTCACACTAGATTACGCTGATTGGTTTATTAGGAATAATGTTCCCAATGAGGCAAGAAATTTAATAAATACTAGTAGTATAAATAATATCTTTAAATGGATAACTACTAACAAAAAAGTTCTGCAAAACTCAAATAAAATGCAAACTAATCTTTGCAATTACATTATATTCAATAACGGAATTTTCAATATTAAAAAGGGTACTTTAAAAAAGCATGACCCTGATTTATTTTACACATCCAAATTATCTTTAAATTACAATTCACAAGAGTCGATAACCGATACGCACTTTAATAACTTTATTAATGATATCACTAATAAAGATGACAAATTAATACTTAGATTACAAGAACTATTTGGATATGTAATTTCTGAAGTCCGAGATGTAAAATATCTTCCTTTCTTTGTCGGACCAAAGGATACAGGCAAATCTATTTTACTTAGATTGTTAGAAAGAATTATAGGAGAGGGTAACTGTACTAATCTTAGTATTGATCAACTAAAACAAAAAGAGTTTTTAGCAGAACTAGCTAGTAGGAAATTAAATACCTGTGGTGAAATTGCAGAGCTAAATTTAAAGAGACTAGATATTCTAAAGAAATTAACTGGTACTGATGCTGTAATGGCTAGATCACTACATAGTGATCCCATTAAATTTAGAAATAATGCCGTGTTGCTTTTTGCAGGTAACCATTTACCTAATACAGCCGGAATCGACCATTCAAATGCTTTCACGGATAGACTTGTTATTTTTCCGTTTAATAATCCAATTCCTAAAGGCAAGCAAGATATAAATCTATTAAAAAAGTTTGAGAATGAATATGCCAACATAATTAACTGGGCAATTAAAGGATTTATACGATGGAAAAAAAATAATTATATCTTTACAGAATGTAAATCTGTCGAGATCATGACGTTAAACTTAAAACGACAAAATAACTCATTAAACTTTTTTCTTGAAGAGGCATGTAAACTTAAACCTAAAGCAAAAACTCACAATTGTAATTTAATTAAAGCATATCATAATTACTGCGAAAAGATTGGAACCTCTCCAATCTCCGATCAAGCTTTTCATAAATATTTAAAGCTTAACTATTCATTAGAATATACTCGCTTTAGGTTAAAAGGAAAAAATAAATGGACATTTTTGAAACATTACCATTAGTTGAAGGTGGTGCGGGTATTCCGATTATAGTGATAATCGCTGCACTATTCTACTTTTTAACTAACATCGACAACAATACCAAACAACAACCACCACCACTAAAGAAACCACCACCACCACCACCCAAGAAGCAAACAAAACGCCCAACCAACGAGAGTAGACATCCGCCCCATGGGTGGACAGACGAACAGACGGCAAAACAAGCAAAACCCCCAGCCAATAAGGGCAGACATCCGCCCCATGGGAAGTGGACAGATGCACAATTTGAAGAATTGGAGAATTTGAGAATAAAATATTTTATTGATTTTCCAATTGATGA
>Ga0209013_10006301_pt1 | contig 10087 bp, 8 predicted proteins | sample Cruoilmetagenom2_FD_187291 | JGI IMG/M metagenome (GOLD analysis project Ga0209013, IMG submission 187291) | Oil polluted marine microbial communities from Coal Oil Point, Santa Barbara, California, USA - Sample 2 (SPAdes) (version 2) | ecosystem: Environmental > Aquatic > Marine > Oil seeps ...
TGGGTGCCATCGAACGAGAACTGCAGAATCGACTCGCCACCTGATTTGGCGACGACGGTGCCCAAGCGTTTTGCGATCTCACTTAGGGCTGTGTCCCACGTGACCGGTTCGTACTGATCCGATCCCTTGGGTCCGATCCTGCGAAGGGGGGTGGTCAATCGATCAGGGTGATATACGCGGTCAAGGAACCGATTCACCTTTGGACAGAGCTGCCCCTTGGTGGTCGGATGGTCCGGATTCCCACGGAGACGAGTCGCTCTTCCCTCGACCACCGTGACATCCCAGACGCAGGTATCTGGACAATCGTGGTGGCACGAACCGCGCACGACGAGTTCAGATGCGACGTCTGATGCCGTTCGAGTAATCGCTCACCTCCCAAGTGCGAAACGTTCACGATAGCTAGGTGCCCATCCCGTTCTGGCGTTGAATCCGGCAATATATTGCCGGATTCAACGCCAGAACGGGAAGTAGGCGGTGGCTAGCCGGTTTGGCGGAGGTCTCGTCGGTTGAAGAGGACGATGGCCAAGGCAACGAGTGCAATGGCGAGCCCTGCGAGCACGGCGCCGTGGCGCCAGTTCATCCCGTTGAACAGCGGATCGCTTGTCAGGTAGTAGTAGAACGGTGACCACTTGGCCCATCCAATGAGTGCGTCGCTGTAGTCCTTGAACGCATTGACCACGAATGTGACCAAAGCGACTCCAACGGTGCCGTACACAGCCAACTTCGATCTTCCGGTCGCCGCACTCAACATCAGAGCAAACGCTCCAAAGGCCACTCCAACCAGGGTCACGAGCAACGACGTGGCCGCGATGTTGCCGATGTCCATGCCGAGGCCCCCAAGCAGCGATCCAATGGCGACACCTGCAAATATTGAGAACCCGACGACGAATCCATAGAGCACCATTGCTGTGGTCTTCTGAAGGACGATTGTCGATCGCTTCACAGGGTTGGCGAGTAGGAGCCCCATGGTCCTTCGCTCTTCTTCTCCGGCAAGTCCCCCGGCACCGATGGCGAGCGTGACAACCATTACGGAGATGGGCGCCATCATGCCAAAGGTCTCAAGCTGGTACCAGCCCTCTGGGGTGCTCATGTCACCGCCGCCAAATAGTGCGAGGAGCACTTCTGGGAACTGATCGAGCAGGTCGGCCAGAGACTCGTCGATAAACGAGAACATCGGACCCATCATCACGCCCATCATGAAGAACATGACCGAGCCAGTTATGAGAAGGAGGCCTTGGTGCTCTGATGCAGTCTTGACCCAAATACGCGAAACACGTGCAGAGCCTGCAAGTCGATCAGCGAGTTTGTGGGTAATCGGATTGCCACGGAGTCGATCTACAAGGCTCACTCCAACGGTCTGGCTCTTGAGATCTCGCCGCGCAAGCCCGACGGAGGCCAGAACTGAGAAGACCGCGATACCGGCACCCAGCACGCCGATGTGACCCCAGTCAATGCCATTGTTCACGGGCTGACTCCCGGTGAAGTAGTACCACGGGAATACCTTGGCGAGGTTCTCGTATCCCTCGATGATGGGGAACAGGCCTGCGCCGATGAACGAAATGAACATGACCCCTGCAGCGACTCCCGATGCAGCTGCAGGGCTGCCGGTCCACGATCCGACGGCGGTCGCCATGAACCCAAAGAACAACGCCAGGACAAACATATGGAACATCAGAGCCCCGACATGCATACCTGTGATGCTGACATTGAGGATTTCCGGGGCAATGAGTCCGGTTCCCCACAGGACCAGAGAGCTCGCCGCCGTAAGAAGTACCATTGCGGCGGTCTTGGAAGTAAGGACGCCCAAGCGACTCTTCGGATTGGCGAGCAGTAGCCCGAAGGTTCCCTTTCGTTCTTCGCCTGCGGTGGATGCCGCACCCATCGCCAACGTCAGGCCGGCAAGTGTCATTGCTCCGTAGGAGCCGTAGATGGCGCCGTAGGCGAGACTTGCCACGTCCGCATCCTCAGAAATGTTCACCATCGATCGGAAGAACTCGGGGAGATCGGTATAGACGGCGAGGTCGATGTCCCTATAAACGGCCATCGCGAACACGAAGAGGAGAGCGAGCGTCGCTGATCCGATCGCCATCCCCTTCCAGCGATCGAGCGTTGTTTTTGTGAATACGTTCGTCAGCGTCACGACGGCACTTCCTCATCGCGGTAGTACGTAAGGAAGATCTCCTCCAAGTCGGCTTCCTGAGTTGAGATGTCGACGAGCGTGTACCGGCCAGAGACAACGTTGAGAAGGGCCTCCATAGGGCCGCTGAACGAAAGCGTCACATGGTGGTTCTGCACCGCAACATCGCTCACCCCGTCAACCGCTTCGAACACCGCCCCGTCGACGGAGTTGTCAAAGAACAGCTCCACCTTGCGCAAGCCCTTGGACCGCAGGCTCGAAACAGCTTCGAGCGCGATGAGCTTTCCGTGGCGAATGATCCCAACCCGATCAGCGACGCGCTGAACTTCTGAAAGCGTATGGCTGGAGAGGAACACCGTGCTGCCGTTCGCCGTGACCTCTCTCATCATTGCTTGGAACTCGCGCTGCACGAGAGGATCGAGGCCCGAGCTCGGCTCGTCCATGATCAACACTTCTGGTCTGTTCATGAACGCCTGGATCAGTCCGATTTTCTGGCGATTTCCCGACGAGAGATCGCCGACCTTCCTCGACAGGTCGGCGTCCAGTCGATCGGCGAGTGCTTCGACATATGACCAGTCGACACCGCCGCGAAGATTGGAGAAGTAGGTGATCGTGTCGCGTCCGGTGAGGTTCGGATACAGCGCAAGGTCGCCCGGTACATATCCGATGTGCTTGCGGATCTCGACGGAGTGCTCGTGCGTATCCAGTCCGACAATCGAAGCCGTTCCGGAAGTTGGCCGGATCTCGTCGAGGATGGTGCGGATCATCGTTGTCTTGCCAGCCCCGTTCGGTCCGAGGAATCCGAAAATCTCGCCGGACCGAATCTCGGCGTCAAGGTCAACGAGTGCCTTTACATCGCCGTAGTGCTTCGTCAAACCCTCGGTCCGGATCGCTATCTGATCGGTCATGGTGTTCCTTCTTCTTGGACCGTTGCCGAGGTGTTGTCCTCTCGAGACGACGGCGGTTGTGTTTCTGATTCAGTGTTGGCCATTGCATCGAGTGCATCGATCGCGTGTGCCGCGAAGCCTTCGGTGAACAGACCCTTTCCATACATCTCGTAGATGGGAGACGCATAGGCCGCAATGGATGGACTCTTGAGGACCTCGGGGTCCGTGAGGTCGACGCCCAGTAGTCGGTCGATGTGTTCGTGAAGCACCAGGGCACCGAGACCCCAGATGGTGAGCAGCACCGCCCTGCTTCTCGGGTCCTCCGATGGTTTGATCATTCCCGACTCGACGCCTTGTTCGATGTAACCCTCCGCATCTTCGACCAGGCCATCGACCAGGCTTGCGACCTCGGGGGAGTCGTCAGCGAGGATGCGAGCGAGGTAGCCCATCAAGGGACCCTGTCCTGGTCGACGTAGGGCGGCCAACACGTCGAGGTTCATACCGGCGGCCATCACTTCTTGCTTTTGGTGCTGGATCATCACAGCCACGTAGTCATCGCACGCGGAGCGTAGTCCGGCCATTGAGCCGAAGTGGTGTATCACGAGTCCTGGTGACACGCCTGCGGTGTCTGCAACTCTGCGGGCAGTGGTGCCGGCAACTCCGTGTTGGGCGAAGCATTCGATGGCAGCATCGCGGATTCGGGCGGCTGTCGACCGATCATCCGATGGCGGGTTGTCACCCGGTGGCGAAGAAATTGAACGCATGTTCAGTATTCTATATGAGTGTTCAATCGGCGTCAATACCCATCGGTCGGAACCCAGGTTGTCTCGAACCGGGAGAGTGCCATCTCGAGAAGAATTCTTACCGCGGCGCAGTCGGTAGGACCATCCCGCACAACGCTGCCTAGCGCCGTTCAAGGGATACGGTGAACATGCCGATGAAGCTCTGAGATTTGTCGCGCATTCAACGAAGTTGAGGACACCATGACCAGACGATTCCCCACGATGCTCGCAATCCTTGTCGTCGTGGCCTCTGCCTGTTCCTCAGCAGACGGCGGTGGGGTAGAAGCTGCCGCGGGAGACAGCGGGACTTCGTCTACATCGGTAGCGTCCTCAAGCACGTCGGCCGCAGTGACGTCCACGACGGCTTCGCCAACAACAAGTGAGGCGCCCGCCCCCACGACGACGATGGGAACGAGCTCTGACTCACCCGAAGTCAACGCGTTGCGTGCCGCCTTTGCCGCCAGCGCAGAGATCACTTCCGGTCGGATGGAGGGAACAATTGAGGTATCCGGCCTCGATCCGTCACAGGGACTCACCGAAATGGCAATCCCGTTTGGTGGTGCCTTCGATAATGCCTCTGGCGACTCTTCCTTCTACATGGACATGAGCGGAGTCGCTGCCGCTGGTGGCGAGGAGATTCCGCCAGAGCTGGCCGAGCTCTTTGGTGAGATGGAGGTTCGGCAGATCGGCGACACCTCGTTTGTCAAGTTCGGATTCTTCAACATGTTCCTCGGCGCCGAGACGTCCTGGATCGCGATGCCGGCAGACGAGAGCGACCCAACCGGTGGCTTCTCGATGACATCGCCCGGCAACCCTTCAGAGATCCTTGGCTCCTTCGAGGAAGCGGGAGCTGAGGTCGAAGTCATCGGCACCGAGGTCGTGAACGGTGTCAATGCAACGCACTACCGAGCTGTGTTCGACATGGAGACACTGATCGCTGAGGCAACGCCAGAGGAACGAGCAGAACTCGAAGCGCAGGGCCCTCTACCTGTCGATGTCATGCCGATGGATGTGTGGATATCAGATGATGGTCTTGTCATCCGATTCGTCATGGAGATCGACGGTGACAGCGTGGAGGCAGACCCCGGCGAGAGCTTCGGCCACATGCTCATGCGCTATGACATGTTCGATCTCAATTCGAACATAGTGATCGAGCCGCCACCACCAGAAGAGGTCACGCACATCGATGACCTTGAGATGGACTTCGGCTTCGACGTCTAGCACCAAGAACGCGTCCTCCCTTTAGGGGGGACAGGTGAGCGGAGCGAGCCAGGGGGAGTGCGAGCCTGCGAGCGTTGCGGACCGCAGATCTGAAGGGGAGCTCTCAGAATTCGCGCCAGATATCGTTTCGCACACCGTGCCGTCAAAGGCCCAGATCGAGCTGCGGCGCTATCGTGTGGGCCTCACCCGCGCGAGAGGATCACTGTGACACTGTCCATCGTTTCCGGCCCGACCAGTACACCGCTACTTGACCAAACCATTGGGTCGAACCTGCTCGATACGGTCGAACGATTTGGTGATGAGGACGCCCTCGTTGTTGTGCATCAGGGCATTCGCCAGTCTTGGAACGAGTTCAATGCCACTGTGAACGATGTTGCCAAAGGCCTCGTGGGGATGGGTATTCAGGCAGGCGACAGAGTGGGGATGTGGAGCCCGAACTACGCCGAATGGGTCTACGTCCAGTTCGCGACCGCAAAGATCGGCGCGATCCTCGTGAACATCAACCCTGCGTATCGAATCAGTGAGCTCAGATACGCGCTCAATCACTCCGGTTGCCGACTCCTCGTCACTCGCACTCGATACCTGACTTCTGAGTACCGCAACATGGTCGAGGAAGTCGCTGCCGACCTGCCTGATCTTGAGCACGTGATCTACTTCGACACCGACGATTGGTCGGCGCTCGTCGAAGCCGGCCGTTCGGTATCGGATGAGGACTTGCACGAGCGAGGTTCGATTCTGACTGCGGATGAACCGATCAACATCCAGTACACGTCTGGTACCACCGGCCACCCAAAGGGTGCGACGCTCAGTCATTCGAGCATCCTCAACAACGCCAACTACGTGGGGGAGTCCTGCGGGTACACCTCTGCGGATCGAGTGTGTATCCCTGTGCCGTTCTATCACTGTTTTGGCATGGTGATGGGGAACCTGGCGTGCTCTGTGTACGGAGCCACGATGGTTATCCCATCTCCAACATTCGATTCCGAGGCGGTCCTCAAGGCGGTCAACGACGAAGGGTGTACCTCTCTCTATGGCGTGCCGACCATGTTCATCGCTGCCCTTGGTGACCCCACTCTTACCGATCTTGATGTGTCGAGCCTGAGGACGGGCATCATGGCTGGGTCCCCGTGTCCCATTGAAGTGATGCGTGGAGTCATCGACGAACTGGGAATGGACGAGGTAACGATTGCTTATGGCATGACCGAGACGTCTCCCGTCTCCACACAGACCGGAACCGGAGACTCCGTTGAACACAGGGTGTCGACGGTCGGTCGTGTCCTTCCCCATGTCGAATCGAAGATCACCGACCCTGAGACCGGTGAGATCGTGCAGAGAGGTGAGCGGGGTGAGTACTTGACGCGTGGCTATCACGTGATGCTCGGCTACTGGAACGATCCCGACAAGACAGCCGAAGCGATCGACTCGGACGGCTGGATGCATTCGGGTGATCTGGCCACGATGGATGAGGACGGCTACATCAATATCGTCGGCAGGATCAAGGACATGATCATCCGTGGTGGAGAGAACATCTATCCCCGCGAGATCGAGGAGTTCCTTTACACCCATCCGTCGATCATCGATGCCCAGGTGATCGGGGTGCCCGATGACAGGTACGGCGAAGAGCTGATGGCGTGGGTGCAGCTTGCGCCTGGCGAAGAGATGACCGCCGACGAACTCAAAGAGTTCTGCAAGGGTCAGATCGCACATTTCAAGATCCCTCGGTACGTGAAGTTCGTAGCGGACTTCCCCATGACCGTGACGGGCAAGGTTCGCAAGGTCGAGATGCGCGACACCTCAATTGCAGAGCTCGGCCTGGAAGCCTCCGCCGCCACCAAGACCGCCTGAGCCAACACGTCCTCCCTTTTTTTTGGGGGGGGACAGGCGAACGCACTGAGCAGGGGGGAGTGCGAGCCTGCGAGCGTTGCGGGCCGCAAGGTTGAGCCGGGTTCTGAAGAGTCGTCTGAGTTGGTTCTACGCAATGTTCGTCAGGAACGTAGAGCGTTCCCGCTCACGGTCTCCCCTACATCGCGACTGCGTCGCTCTGTTGCTCCCGTCTGAAGGTGGGGCGCGTTTGGTCGCTCTCTGTGGCACGGAAGTCGCCATTCAACAGAAATATCGAAAAGAGTTGACATAATGGGATACGTTCGATAAACTTCGAACACGTTAGCAATCCATAGCAGGAGCACCCCGTGCGAGTCGCCAACTACGCCTCACAGCGAAAGACCCCCGTCAAGATCTCGGTGAGCTATCACTCAGCGATTGATCTGCTGCTCGCATTGTGGATTCTCCGCGAGCAGAAGGCAGGCGATGGCATCGCCGATCTTGATCTCGGCACGGAGTGGCTCGAAGAGCTCGATGCAGGCCTGTCGAAGGAGACCCGAGTTGATGTGGAGTCCCTCGCGTCGGGAGACGTGTGGATAGCCCTTGTAGCCATGCTTCCCGAAGCGGGCCAAGGCGGCAGTGTGGCTGACTTCATTGAGTTCATCGATAGCCAGGACTCTGTAGAACTCCGATCCCGTTTGACGCAGTGCTACGACCTGTTCGACGATTCGAAGCTGAGTCTGATCGAGAGTGCAGCAAGAGGGGAGAGCGGTGCAGCCGATGAACTCCTCTCCGCAGACATGTTCGACAAGCCAAAGATGAAGCGGTGGAGTGAGACGCTGCGTTTCATCCTTGAGATGTCGCCAGATGAAACAAAGGAGCTTCTTGTCCGCACGATGTCCGGCTTCCAGAAGGACGTGTTCGCCACCCACGAGGAGTCGTTTCGGAAACAGCTCGAGTCTGACTACACCGCAAAGAGCTCGATGGCCAGCCAGGTCTCGCCTGAGCGGTTGATCGAGATCGCCACATCGGGCATCACCGTCTCCGATGAGACCGTATCGCGACCCATCGTGCTCATGCCAACAATGGTGGCACGCCCGTGGGTCGTGATCAGCCCTGGCGCCGACTTTGATGTCTATGGATACTCAGTTGCTGACGAGTGTCTCGACCTGGACCCCGACGCACCACCACCGTGGATCGTCAAGGTGTTCAAGGCGCTCGGAGACGAACGGCGGCTGAGGATCCTTCGCTCGCTAGCCGACGGTGATGCTTCCCTCGCCGAATTGGCGAAGGACGCAGACATAGCCAAGTCAACAATGCATCACCACCTCATGCTTCTTCGTGCTGCTGGGCTTGTGAACGTGGAAGTCGGGCACGACAAGAAGTATTCACTGAGAGAGACAACCCCGACAGAGGCAGCCAGTGTGCTCAGCCACTACATGCACCCGGCTCACGAGTCAAAGGACATCGCATGACCCCATTCATACACCAGACCAACAACGATTATGTACGTGCCTACCAAGCTGAGGTTCACGCAGACATTCAGACATCGCGTCTCTCACCGAGCTTGACCCACACCGTGCGTCGGCGCATTGCACAAAGCCTCGTTCGCGCCGGCGCATGGCTCCTCCCCGACAAGAGGGACGTGGTTGGAGCGACAGTGTCCCTGCTATCACGCTCGCAGATCGAGCAAGTAGAGAAGAAGGCGGCCTGAACGCTGAATCGTTTGGGCCGTTGTCCTGGAGGGAATAGGCAGCTCCGTTCAAGCGGTTGGAACAGCAGATGACTGTCAGAAACACCGAAACCACATCGCGCATGCCTTCAGTGTTCCTGAGCCATGGTGCACCGATGCTCGCAGATGATGCAACGTGGACCGATGAGCTCGCCGAATGGGCAGATAACCTGCCCGAACCGACGTCCGTACTGGTGGTCTCGGCTCACTGGGAAGCAGCTCCGCTGATGATCGGGGCCACGGAGACGGTTCCGTTGTTGTACGACTTCTATGGTTTTGCCGAGCGGTACTACCAGGTGACGTACGAGGCACCGGGAGCGCCTGACCTTGCTGAGTCCGTAGGAAAGCTGCTGGCTGGTCCTGGAAAAACACTGCATCAGGATCCGAATCGGGGCCTCGACCACGGCGCCTACGTACCGCTCATTGAGATGTATCCCGACGCAAGTGTCCCGGTGCTTCAGATCTCCATGCCAACGCTTGACCCGGCAGAACTGTTCGACCTTGGAAGACGTCTGGCTCCTCTAAGGGACGAAGGAGTCCTGATTCTTGGCAGCGGCTTCTCAACGCACAATCTCCAGGAAATGAACTTTGGAGCGCCAGCTCAGTCACCGCCACCGTCGTGGTCGAGCGAGTTCGATGACTGGCTTGACCAAACGCTTGCTGCCAGCGATCTCGATGCGTTGATGGATTTCCAGACGAAGGCGCCTGCAGCAGGCATCGCACATCCCCGAACCGAGCACTTCGCTCCGCTGTTCGTTGCCCTTGGTGCCGCTGCGGAGACCTCTCTTGAGGTCGAAACCGCGATCGATGGCTTCTGGTACGGGCTGTCCAAGAGGTCGGTACAGATGGCTTGACAGGTGGGCTCGGAGTTCAACCGATCAGAGAGCGAGCCTCCTCTGGGCCTCGCGCACGAGATGTAGCCGCACCTTCGTCACGTTCAATGGGAGTGGACAAACCTGGAGCAGCGTGACACCGTTCCAATCCGGGTTGACCACGTATTCGACCCGGTCTCGTTGCCGGTACAATTCACCGACAACACCGCCAACTCACAGGACTGAATTGTCCATGCAGGGAGACATCATCCTCGTCGGTGAGGAGCACAAGCGCGCTGCCGACCAGATAATCGCCCATCTGATGAGTGACATCCGCAGTAGTCCACAGCGTTTCACGATCACGGTTGCTGGCGAATCAGGGAGCGGGAAATCAGAGACCGGCCAGGCGCTGGCCGATGCGCTCAAGGAGCGTGGCGTGCATGCCATCGTGCTCCAGCAGGACGACTACTACGTGCTCCCGCCCATGTTCAACGACGCTGCACGGAGGGCAAACTTCGCGTGGGTTGGTACGACCGAGGTGCGGATCGACCTACTCGACAGCCACCTCGAAGCTGCCCAGAACGGCGAGCGCGAGATCACGAAGCCACTTGTTATCTATGCCGAGAACCGGATCGACGAAGAAACAGTGTCTTACGCGGGCGCAGATGTCGTCATCGCCGAAGGCGTATACACGT
>Ga0209013_10006302_pt1 | contig 10087 bp, 11 predicted proteins | sample Cruoilmetagenom2_FD_187291 | JGI IMG/M metagenome (GOLD analysis project Ga0209013, IMG submission 187291) | Oil polluted marine microbial communities from Coal Oil Point, Santa Barbara, California, USA - Sample 2 (SPAdes) (version 2) | ecosystem: Environmental > Aquatic > Marine > Oil seeps ...
AGAAATAATTGGTTTCAGAGTAGAAGAAGATGGAGCAAGAAGACCGATTCATGAAATGGTTGGAAAAATAAACTTTGTGCCACATGAACAATCTTACTATGAAGAAATATGCAGAGAAATTATATCTTTTACATCAAAAAACCAACTTTCTAGTTAAGAAAGTTGGTTGTATATTTTATTCCAAGATCTTAATATTTACATTTTTACGTCCCCATTTATAGGCTTCGCTTTTCGATGAGAAAAATACATCTATTTTATTTCCTTTGATTGCACTACCTATATCACCAGCTACTGCATATCCATAGCCTTCGACATAAACTTTTGTACCTAGTGGAATCACTTTGGGATCTACAGCGATGACTTTTACATCTGGATTACGTTTTAGATTAATACCTGTACTAGTAACTCCAGAGCAACCGTTACAGTTTGCTGTGAATGCACTTGCAGAAACAACAATTTCTTTCACTACATTGTCGTCTGTAGATCTAGATGGGTTTTTCTTTTTCTTCGCAGTAGTTGCTGCTTTAGATGATATTATTAACTTTTGTTTGAGTTTAACGGTATCTGATTTTAAATTATTCCAAGACTTTAATGTGGATACAGACACTTTGTGAGTTTTAGCAATTTTATACAAAGTATCCCCTTTTTGAACAGTATAAGTTGAAGATGCGGCTAGGCTTGTGCTTGATCCGCTAACCAATAATGCAATTGTGATGATGAGTGTCCAAAGAATTCTTCTCAAATACTCTACCCCTTGCTATTTAGTCTAAGCATATCTTACCAATACATTATTACGAGAATATTACGGCTACTTGCCATTATCATGACAAATCTTAATAATATTACAGATAAAAATTATCATTGATAGATTATAGTCTATTAAATAGATTGGTGATTTATACCAATAAGAGAAATAATAGCCCTTAAACTTCTAAATATAGCCCTTAATCTATCCAAACTCATCGATTAAACGGAGGAAAGCCCATAACCCGCATAAATAAGCCCATAAAAACAAAAAATAGCTCATAAACTCACGATCACAGCCCATAAACTCTTTCCACATAATGAAAAGGCCTCACTAGTTTTCACTAGCGAGACCCTTATTCCATCATTTATAGATTATACTAAAATTTCACCATCAAATACGCTCACTGCCGGACCCGTCATGAATACTCCTTCATCGGTGTAGCGGATGACTAGATCCCCACCTAAAAGTTTCACAGTGATATCGGAATCTTTATCACAGTATCCATTTAAGACTGCTGCTACAACAGCTGCACAAGCCCCAGTTCCACACGCAAGTGTTTCTCCGCTTCCTCGTTCCCATACGCGCATAAGGAGGGTATTCCGGTCTTTAACCGAAATAAATTCTGTATTTACACTTTCTGGGAAGAAGGAATGATGCTCAAACATTGGTCCAATTCGTGGTAAATCTACTGACATTGGGTCGTCCACGAATATAACGCAATGAGGGTTACCCATAGAAACTGTTGTTATGTGATAAGTTGTGTCTTCCACTTGAAAGGGGAAGTTTATTAAAGAATTTGTTTCTTTTGATTGAACTGGTATAAGAGCAGGTTCTAAAATAGCTTTGCCCATATCCACTTTTGCAGAGATCATTTTGCCATTTTCAATAAAAAGCTCAATTGTTTTAATACCACTAAGTGTATCGATCGTTAACACTTCTTTTGCTACAATATTATTGTCATACACGTATTTAGCAACACAGCGGATTGCATTCCCACACATTTTCCCTTCACTGCCATCAATATTGAACATGCGCATTCTTGCATCTGCTGCATCAGATGGGCATATTAATACAATCCCGTCTCCGCCAATACCAAAATGACGGTCAGATATATGCTTACTTAATGTTGCTGGCTCATCAATAGTATGCTCAAAACAATTAATATAAATATAATCATTTCCGCAGCCATGCATTTTAGTAAAAGGTATTTTCATCTTTAGCGTAACTCCTTTTATCGCAATCTTCTTATTTGTCCTATTATAGCATAGGGTCAAGGAGAAAATAAGTTATGGAGTTTTGCTGTTAAAAGTGTCACCGCCTTGAATTGTTCCGTTTTTATACCCTTTGTAAAACCAACTTTTCCGTTGTTCAGAGGTCCCATGTGTGAAACTTTCAGGGACGACATATCCCATTGCTTGCTTTTGGAGTGTGTCATCACCTACAGCACTTGCAGCCGTCAGTGCTTCATCTAAATCTCCTTCTTCTAAGTAGCCCATCCCTTGTGCATGCTTCGCCCAGACTCCGGAGAAATAATCTGCTTGGAGTTCAAAGCGGACAAGGTATTTATTGAATTCTTCTTCACCTAGCTTCTGTCGAAGAGGCATAACTTCATCGGTTGTCCCGAGTAAAGTTTGCACATGATGACCAACTTCATGTGCAATCACATAGGCCATTGCAAAGTCCCCGGGTGCATTGAACTTCGTTTGGAGCTCCTGGTAGAAGCTTAAGTCAATATATAATTTTTGGTCACCCGGACAATAAAAAGGTCCAACCGATGCCCCAGCTGAACCACAGGCAGAGTTGACACTATCCGTATATAACACTAAAGTTGGCTCCACGTATTCCATACCGTTTTCTTTGAATATTTCAGCCCACACCTTTTCCGTATCAGCTAGAACAACGGAAACGAATTCAGATAGCTCTTTTTCTTGTTCCGATTCTTCATAGGGTACACTGCTCGACTGATCTGTTGTTCCAAGATTACCGATCAAATCATCAGGGTTTCCGCCAAGTAACGTAATGATAATTACAATGATTAGTCCAATTCCTCCGCCGACTCCAGCGATGGCCTTTCCGCCACCTTTTCCTCTGCGGTCTTCTACGTTGGAACTACCTGCTCTGCCTTTCCATTTCATCTTGCACACATCCTTCTCTATTGCAGATTATATGTATATTGTTTTTATACCCAAAAATTTTCAAATTAGTCATTCATGAAGGATAGATTCCTTTATAATGAATAAAAAAGGGGGATTAATCATGCTGAAAAAACCAAAAATGCTAAAAGCTGGAGACAAGGTGGCAACTATTAGTTTGTCATGGGGTGGTGCTGGCGAACCTGATTTACGATGGAGATATGAACAAGGAATAGACAGATTACGTAATGTGTTTGGTCTGGAAGTTGTATCAATGCCAAACAGTTTAAAGGGCGGAGACTATTTATATGAAAACCCACAAGCTCGTGCAGAAGATTTAATGAATGCATTCAAGGATCCTACTATTAAAGGTATTTTTTCTAATATTGGTGGCAGCGAAAGCATTCGACTATTACCTTATATTAATTTTGATGTAATTCGAGATAATCCAAAAGTTTTTATAGGCTATTCAGACTCTACTGTAACGCATCTTTTCTGTCATAAAGCAGGGATATCCTCCTTTTACGGACCAGCTATATTAATGGATTTCGCAGAAAATGTTGAGATGCATGAATATACGGTAGAGGCCTTGAAAAAGACATTGTTTACAGCAAGTGCAATAGGTGAGATAAAACCTGCAACTGAATGGACAAGTGAAAGATTGGAATGGATTATTGAAAATAAGGATAAAAAACGTAAAATGAATGCAAATCAAGGCTATGAACTATTACAAGGCTCTGGAATAGCACAAGGTAGATTAATCGGAGGCTGTATCGAAGTATTAGAATTTGCAAAAGGTACATCACTTTGGCCAACAGAAGAATATTGGAAAAATAGTATATTATTTTTTGAAACATCTGAGGAGCTACCTACACCTGCCAATATAGAGTATTGGCTCCGTAATTATGGAACTCAGGGAATTCTTCAGCAGGCGAAAGGAATTATTTTTGGTAAGCCTCAAAACGAGAAATACTATGAGGAATATAAAGAGTCCATTCAATTAATCATGAAGGAGCTTTCCTTAGAAAATTTACCGATTTTATATAACTTGAACTTTGGTCATACAGAACCTAAATTTGTGCTACCATATGGCGCAATGGCAGAAATTGATTGTGAAAATATGACGTTTTCTATACTAGATAGTGGAGTGGAGTAACTAATGTCTTCTTATATCGTAATAGGTGGAGGGATTCTAGGGGCGTCGACAGCGTATCATTTGGCAAAACAACATGTGAAAGTTACGCTAGTCGATCGTCAAGATAAGGGGCAGGCTTCAGCAGCAGCTGCGGGAATAATATGCCCATGGATCTCTCAACGAAGGAATAAAAAATGGTACGCATTAGTAAAAAATGGGGCAAACTATTATAAACAACTTGTAGAGGAATTAGAGACCCTGGGAGAAACTTCTACAGGATATAAAAAAGTGGGGGCTATAGCTCTCCAAAACGATCCGAAAAAACTACAGAAAATGTTTGAGCGAGCTGTTGAAAAAAGAATAGAGGCACCTGAAATAGGTGAACTGAAAATATTATCATCAGAAGAAACGAAAGTGAAATTTCCGCTTATATCCGAGGACTTCACTTCTTTGTATGTGGAAGGAGCAGCACGAGTGGATGGTGGTGCCATGCGTGATGCCCTAATAAGTGCCGCTAAAAAGCTTGGCGCTGAAGTGATTAACGGTGATGCTACCTTTTCGGATGGGGTTTTGTTAGTGAACGGGCACCAAATGGAGGCGGATAGGATCGTATTAACTACAGGTGCATGGGGAAATGAGTTACCTCAGGCGCTTGGTATTGATATGAAAGTTAGTTTTCAAAAGGCACAGATCATGCATTTACAAGTGAATGAGTTGGACACTGGAGAATGGCCAGTAGTGTTACCACCGACGAATCAGTATTTATTAACATTTGAAAATGGAAAAGTTGTGGCAGGATCTACATATGAAGAGAATACGGGTTATGACTCGGATGTAACGGATGCAGCTAAGAACGAGCTTTTAGAGAATGCTATAAGTATTGCTAGTTCACTGGAGTATGCGTCAGTTACAGAAGTTCGAGTAGGATTTAGGCCATTCACTCCGGAATTTCTACCGGTAATTGGAAAGTTACCTGGTTATGATTCGATTTATTTCTCTAATGGATTAGGTGCATCAGGTTTAACAGCAGGACCGTTTGTTGGTGCTGAGCTAGCTAGATTAATCCTGGGGGAAGAAACAGTTTTAAATCTATCTGATTATGAACCAATGTAAAGATTGATATGGGGGTTGGGAATTGTGAAATATTCACATGTAGAAGAAGTAAATGATATGACTGTGGTGGAGGCTTTGGAAAAGAATTTAGCTATTATCCGATTTGATTTGGATCGACGTGTTGCATATGTGAATGAAAATTTTGCAAAAGAAATTGGTTATTCCGTTAGCGAATTAATGGGGAAACCCCATAAGGATTTATGTTTTCCAACTTTCGTGAAAAGCCCAGAATATGAAAAGTTTTGGAAGTATTTGATGTCTGGGAATACCCTCCAAGAAAAAGTAGAAAGAAAAAGTAAGCAAGGGAAAAGTGTTATGTTAGAAGCAACATATATGCCGATATTTGGCTCAGCGGGTAAAGTGTTAGGGGTAACTAAAGTTGCAACGAATGTAACGGAACGTCATGAAATATTGTTGAGCGTAACAGAAGAATTGAAAGATATGTCCAAAGAATTGAGTACACGTGCAGAGGTAGGCACTCATAGAAGTGAGGAATTACTTAAACGGATTGATGAAATTGCAAATGGCTCAAAAGAAAACACGAATACTTTACAGAATCTGCAAGGACAAGCTGATTCGATACGAGGGATCGTCCAAACTATTCGAGAAATTGCTGCTCAAACGAATTTACTTGCATTGAATGCAGCGATAGAAGCTGCGAGGGCAGGAGAGCATGGACGTGGGTTTAATGTCGTTGCCCAGGAAGTGCGTAAATTAGCTGGAAGAGTAGAGAACTCCATCGTAGAAGTACGTGAAAATATCGAAGGTATTGCGAAGCAAGTGGAGAAAGTAACGACAAGCAATAGTAATTCCCAAGCAAGTATAGAAAAAAGTCAGGAAGAAATACGTACTGCTTTGGAGGAGTTCAAAGATATTTCATCAGCAGCAATCAAATTAGAAGGGCATACCGCAGAATTTGTGAAGCTGATTTAAAGGTGCCAAAATGTATATTCCGAATCCAATCATGCTAAAATAGATGAGGTATAGGAGGTGCAACAGATGAGTAAATATCTTATAAGCTATATTGAGATTGAACGGCAAATAGATTTTTATTATCAAATGAAGCAGATTGAAAAAAAATTCGAACTTCAGTTAACAGTAGATGGGTTCATATCTGATCGCCATAAATTTATGCTGCAGCATGTATATGATGTATCTCATAAACCATTCTCGTTTGGAGGCGGCCTATTATACCTTCATACAAACCAAGGTGTTTTTCCTTTCCAAATTCAGGAAAATCCATCAAGCTTTATACAAGGATTTAAGTTATTGAAAACTGAACACTCCTGAACATCTGCGTTTTCATAAAGCGTGGGTGTTTTTTTGTTATTGCGACTGAATTTTATGAATCATTGAACTTATTTGAGTGTGATTGTAAATAGGGATAAGCATGCTATAATGAGAAATATTCAAATAATAACAACTCGTATAATAGCAGGGATATGGCCTGCAAGTTTCTACCAGCTTACCGTAAACAAGCTGACTATGGGTGGCGATGAAATACTTAGTTTATGGCATTTTTGTCATAGTCTATTTTATTTCGATTCGACTTTTCTAGCTCGAATGACATTGCTCCACTCCATAACTGAGTGGTTGCAATATCATTCGGGCTTTTGTTTGTCCACATTAAATTCTGGAGAGGGAATGATTTATTATGAAATTACTACAAGATCAAATTATTCAAAATGGGAAAGTGTTATCAGAAAATGTATTAAAAGTAGATACTTTTTTAAATCATCAAATAGATCCTGTACTAATGCAAGCAATAGGGAATGAATTTGCTGCACGTTATAAAGATACTGGAATTACTAAAATACTAACAATTGAATCTTCTGGTATTGCTCCTTCTGTGTTTGCAGGTCTTACACTAGGTGTCCCAGTCGTATTCGCAAGAAAGCGCAAATCTCTAACGTTGTCTGATAATCTATATACTTCTAAGGTGCACTCGTTTACTAAAGGAGAAACAAATGATATTTCGGTTTCAAAGGATTTTATTAACCATGAAGATACGGTATTAATCATTGATGACTTTTTGGCGAATGGACAAGCAGTATTAGGACTATTAGATATTTTAAATCAAGCAGAAGCGAAAACAGCAGGTGTTGGGATAGTTATTGAAAAAGGTTTCCAACCAGGAGGAAACCTTATTCGTGAAAAAGGTATTCGAGTAGATTCACTTGCGAATATTAAATCATTGGCAAATGGTAAAGTTGAGTTTTTTGAGGAGGAAACAGTAAGATGAATAGCGCATTAAAAAACACAGCGCTCGGAATTCAGCATGTACTTGCAATGTACGCAGGAGCGGTAATTGTACCTTTAATAGTTGGAGGAGCAATTGGTCTTACTTCAGAACAGCTTACATATTTAGTAGCTATTGATATATTAATGTGTGGTGTGGCAACCATTTTACAGGTTATGAGCAACCGATTTTTTGGAATTGGGCTTCCTGTAGTATTAGGATGTACATTCACAGCAGTTGGACCAATGATCGCTATAGGTGGGGATTATGGGGTTTCCGCTATTTATGGAGCAATTATTGTTTCTGGTATAGTTGTTATACTAATAAGTGGATTTTTTGGGAAGCTTGTTAAGTTTTTCCCGCCAGTTGTAACAGGTTCAGTCGTAACCATTATTGGGATTACGTTAATACCTGTTGCGATTAATAATATGGGTGGCGGACAAGGAGCAGCAGACTTTGGATCCATGTCGAATATTCTATTAGCCTTTGGTACCCTTATTTTTATTGTGTTATTATATCGATTCTCTACAGGCTTTATAAAAGCTATTTCTATATTAATAGGTATTGTTGGTGGAACGATTGCTGCAGCATTTATGGGGAAAGTTGACTTTTCTCCAGTGCGAGATTCAGATTTCTTCCATATGATACAGCCCTTTTACTTTGGTACACCGACTTTTGAAATTTCGCCTATTATTACGATGACTTTAGTAGCAATTGTATCGTTAGTCGAATCTACTGGTGTGTATTTTGCACTCGGAGATATGCTTGGTAAGAAAATTGAAAAAGAGGATTTAACAAAAGGTTATCGTGCAGAAGGAATTGCTGTCGTATTAGGTGGTATTTTTAACTCATTCCCTTATACAACGTTTTCTCAAAACGTAGGGCTTATGCAAATCTCCGGTGTGAAGACGAAAACAGTCATTTATATAACTGGGGTAATGCTTATTGTACTTGGTTTTATCCCTAAGATTGCTGCTCTAACAACAATCATTCCCGAGTCCGTGTTAGGTGGAGCAATGATTGCTATGTTCGGGATGATTGTGGCACAAGGTATAAAAATGTTAAGTAAAGTTGTCTCAGATACGGAAGATAATTCAATGATTATTGCATGTTCTATCGGTATCGGACTTGGTGTTACAGTAGTTCCTGAGTTATTTGACTCATTACCAACAAGCATGAAAATATTGACGAGCAATGGGATTGTGGCAGGAAGTATGACTGCAATCGTATTAAATATCGTGTTTAACATGATTCCAAGAAGGAAAATTTCATAACTTTTAAGAGACTGCGAGGGAGATGATCCTTCGTAGTTTTTTATTTTCTTGGAAATAGTCTACTTCCTAGTTATTTTCTCCATACTAAGGGGGGAGGTGATAAAAATGACAATTGTACGTCTTGGCTATGTTGCGATGAGTATGGAACTAAAAAATGCTTCCCCATCGAAAACAATGACATTTGCTCAATTTCAAAAAAGTAGGGATCGTGAGGCGGCAATCTATAAATTAGAACAGATTGCTCTCGCTAATTTGGAAAATACACATAGGCTTCTAAAGCATAATGTCTTCAGTGAAATTCATTTTTATCGCTTAACTTCTCGACTTATTCCCTTAGCCAACCATATCGAACTTCCCGAGTGGGATTATATGACCTCTTCCATAAAAGAAAAGCTACACGAAATAGGGGAGTTTGCGAGAAAGCATGACATGAGAATTGACTTTCATGCTGATCATTTTGTTATCCTGAATTCCTCCAAACCAGAAGTATTGATAAATTCTTTAAAAACATTACAAATGCATTATCTATTGTTAAGGGAGATGCAAATAGATCCTACTCATCGCTGTGTGCTTCATATTGGTGGTAACTATAAGGACACAGAAAAATCATTGGAGCGTTTTGTGGAAAATTGGAATGACGTTCCCAACCCCATTCAAAAGATGATTATTCTGGAGAATGATGATACTTCTTTTACATTCGATGATACTCTTTATTTGTGTGAAAAGTTAGGAGTTCCACTTGTATTTGATGTTCACCATCATCTTGCCCATCATCGTAATAATAATTGGGAAGATAATTGGAACCGAGCAGTAATGACATGGAATAACTCTCCACTACCCATCAAAATGCATATCTCTAGTCCAAAGAGCAAGACGGAATTCCGTCATCATTCCGATTATGTGGATGTGGATATGTTTTTCGACTTTTTAAATGCAATCAAAGGATCAGTTCCACAAATTGATTGTATGATTGAGGCGAAAAAAAAGGATGAAGCCTTATTTTGCTTAATGGATGTAATTGGTAAGAGAGAAGATGTCGAAATTATTGATGGATCTTCTTTTTATTTAAAGTAATAGCCAAGCAAAGAATGACACCAATAATCGGTTTTTTTCATACTATACTTTGGGGTGAAAAAAATGCCAAGAATAGCTTACCGAAGTAAAGACGTGGATTTAATGGCAAGGATGATGAGAGCCGAAGCCGAAGCAGAAGGAAAGCAAGGAATGTTATATGTTGGAAATGTAATTGTTAATCGTGCTAAAGCAGATTGTTTAGACTTTAGAGATGTAAGAAATATCGAAGATGTCATTTTTCAGATACAAGGAGGAAATTATTCTTTTGAAGCTGTTCAAAAGGGTAATTTGTTTTATGAAAGAGCGAGATCTGTTGAAAAAAAATTAGCAAAACAGGCTTTGGATTATTGGAGAGACCATCCAGCGAAATTT
>Ga0209013_10006303_pt1 | contig 10086 bp, 6 predicted proteins | sample Cruoilmetagenom2_FD_187291 | JGI IMG/M metagenome (GOLD analysis project Ga0209013, IMG submission 187291) | Oil polluted marine microbial communities from Coal Oil Point, Santa Barbara, California, USA - Sample 2 (SPAdes) (version 2) | ecosystem: Environmental > Aquatic > Marine > Oil seeps ...
AAACAAACGTCATGGATCCGTCCGCCCGGGCTTCGTCGATCATGGTTTCCAAATTGCTGATCAGCGCATCGTCCCGCTGGACCATGGCCTCCTCGTGGAAACGCTCCTGGATGAGTTCCGGAAAGGTGGGGGGAAAGAGCCCGCCACGCTCCTCTTCCATCAAAAAACCAACCGTCTCCGCGGCGCGGTGTCTGCGGTAGTCCAGTTCCTCCTGAGGAAAATCAGGAGAGGTCCAGGAACTGGGAATTCTTTGAAAGATTCTCGTTATTTCAGGGTTCTGAAATTCACTCCGGAAATGCTGAAGGGAGACGTTGAAAGCCTGGGGATCCATGGCGACCGTGGAACGGGGGATCAATTGAAATTCCAGATAGCGCAACACGGAATAGTAGGACTGGTTTTCCAGGATGAAATGAATGGTTTCCTCCATCTCTTCCCGTGTTTCACCGGGGAAGCAGTAAATAAGGTTTGCCCGGCATTTCATGCCAGACCTGCGGGCCACTTCGAGGGCCTTCCGATTGATTTCCACATTGGTCCCCTTGTTCATGAGATTCAGGATTCTGTCAGAGGCGCTCTCAAGGCCGAACTTCAGATACCGACATCCCGCGGTATACATCTTCCCGGCTATGGTCTCGTTCATTCCGTCGGCACGGGCATGTCCGTACCAGTAGAATTTCTCATTCCGGCGGGTCAGGCCTTCACAGAAGGCCTCGAGCCAGGACTCCTTCAAATTCATCAGACTGTCGTTGAAGCGGAAGACCCGGCATCCGTAAATCTTCCATAGATGGTTCATTTCCTCGATGACATTTTCCACAGAACGCAGTCGATAGCGACTCCAGTATGCATTATGGCCGCAGAAGCTGCAGGAAAATGGACACCCCCTTCCCATGGTTATGGGCAGGCAATGCTCTCCAGTGGTGTGCAGGTTCAGATTAATCATCTCAAAACGGAGATTTTCCTGGTAGGCGTGAAAAGGGGCCCCCCGGTATTCGGGAAAGGGAAGCGTGTTCAGGTCGGTTAACAGCTCGGATGGCCTGTAATCCTTTTCCACATCCGCCGGGAGCGCCAGGCACCCCGCAGGATAAGGGCAGGACTTGCTGTCCAGCAGAAAGGAGATCAACGCCACCAGGGATTGCTCTGCTTCGCCGATTACCACATGATCCACCGTGTCATGCAGCTCGTTGATAATTCCGACAATATCCCAGTCCGCCAGAAAGGGCCCTCCAAAAATAATGCTCGTTTCTCTGGAAATCTTTTTGATCTCCCGTGCAATATACAGGGAACAAAGCAGGCTGGAATCGTAAATGGAGAATCCCACGGCCATGGGATTTCCCGCCAAAATTCTCCGAGCCAGCTCTCCGGCCTGGGATATGAGGAAACGATCTGCAAGGCGATGCGCCTGATCCACATCCTTTTCCCCGAGAAAACACTGCAGGATGGATTCCAGGGGCGCATAGGACGTATTGCCGTCAGACATCATGATTTTATTGTAAAAACCGCGCAGGAATTTATCTTCCCTGTAATACTCGGCGGAAAAATCGAAATAATCCGTCTCAAAGCCCTCGGTTTCGAGACAGGCTCTTAAATAGCCCACTCCGAGATGAGGCGAAATTCTTGTGTAAAAGGGCGCGATGACAAATGCAATTTTTTCCTTCATAGGTTTGAGCCTTATTGCAGTCCGCTTTCGCCTCGCAATAACATGGTCATATTTCGAAATCGGTCTGCCTGTATAAAGTTCATGAAAAATCCAGGGATCAAAAGGCCCGGCAATGGTTTTGTCCGACAGCGTTTCCCATACATCGGGATGACGTCATTCAGCCTGTTCAACGACCTCCCAGACAGTGTTTTCCGGCCGAAAGTGCAGTTCAAAGCTCGGAACGGAGCTGATAAAATCGCTGCAAATCTCAAAAATTTTCATGTTGTCGTCTTTTAGCCGGGAAAAGAATACCGTATTCCCGAGAAACTGGGCCAGTGCTGCTTTCTGGGATATTTTCACCGTAAAGTTCCGGGGCGATTTGTTCAGAAAAAAGAGCTTCTCCACCGCCAGCCCCCTGTTCGCTCCCCCCGTCATAAATTTGCTGATAAAAGGTGTGCCATACACCCGGTACCGGTCTTCCCATTTTCTGACGATCACGATCTCATCGCTTAAAAGAACATTTTCCGGGGAAAGGGCTCCAATGGTGCTCTTACCGGCACCGGAAACCCCGGTAAAAATATACCCTCTATCCTTTCTGATCACGGCTGAGGCGTGCAGAAGAAATCCGCTGCGCTGCAGAAGATAATCAGCAAGAAACACCCTGCAAAAGGCTTCAAAAGAATAAATACTGTCCTTCAGCGTCAATGTACACTGATTCGTCGCGGGGTCGAATCTGGCATGGAAATCGGGTCTTTCCATGATCGAAATGTTATCTTCGCGGCGCATTTCAGGCAGGAAACTGTCTCCTTCCTTGAACTCCCGGATGATATGTGTATCGACCGTAATGTCAGGCGCACCGGTAACGAAAAAATGAACATACTTTTCCTTGATCTGATCATTTATGCAGGGATCATCAAGATAGAATTTAAATGTTGTATCGGCTATTTGAATGGTAAGTGCTTCTGGATTGTTTCCCACGGTATGTTTTCAACCACCTGTCTAACCTACAGTCTGCCCTCAGGATTTTTGCGGTAAAGTATAACAAAACAGGGTTTTATTGTCAATCCATGGCCTTCGTAATGCCGGGGACTTCGCAGTCAGGGAATTCCGCAGTGCAGGGGGTCTCCGAAGCTATCAGGGGTCTCCGTAGAACCGCAGGAAGAGGGGCTGATTTTCTTCGATCCAGCGGCAGAGTTTCTCAACGCCTGCCCTGGGACTCACGGTGGGACGCCAGCCCAATTCCTGGCAGGCTTTTGAGATATCGGCGATGAACATGAGTTGATCCCCTGTCCGCATCTCCTTGCATGCGTATTTCACCTCTCTGCCGGTCAGGCCCTCCATCATTTTGATAAGTTGCATCAATGAAAGGGTGTTTTTCGGTCCGCCGCCGACATTGTACACACGTCCGGATGCGGTTTCCCTCTTTCGGTAGGCCGCATCCATCAGCCGGGCCAGATCATCCACGTAAAGCACGTCGCGGACCTGCTTCCCGTTTCCGAATATGTTCAGGGGCCGTCCCAGTATGATGGAAATCACGAAATGGGCCACCCAGCCCTGGTCTTCAACTCCGAACTGGCGCGTGCCGTAAATGCAGGATTGCCTGAAAACCACGGTGTCGAGACCGTATACCCTGGCATAGTCTCTCACATATTGATCCGCCGCCCCTTTGCTGCAGGCGTAGGGTGTATGAAAATCGAGGGGCCGTTCCTCGGGGACGCCTCCCGGAAGATTTTTAAAAGCATAACAGAGATCCTCCTCTTTCACCGGAAGGTCCTCCAGGCTCCCATAGACTTTGTTTGTTGAGGCATAAAGAAGAAAAGGCCGGTTATCGGATGCCCTGATAGTTTCAAGCAGGTTTACGGTTCCGAGAATATTGATTTCAAAATCTTCCCTGGGGTCTTCCAGTGAATTGGTCACTGCCACCTGGGCGGCAAGGTGAAAGACCGCCTCTGCTTTCTCTATATATTTTTTCAGGACATCCACGTCGGTGCGGAGATCCGCCCTGACAATTTCCAATAATGCCCCGTGCCGCCCCCTGAGCCATTCGGCATTCAAGTCGGCGCCGCGGCGGCTGAAATTGTCTATCACGATAACCCTTTCCCCCCTGGAAAGAAAATAATCCGAAAGATGGGTTCCGATAAATCCAATGCCTCCGGTAATCAAAATGCCCATGCTTTCTCCTCTCATCGGGCTATTGTCCAAACAGGAATCCCTATTCGCTTCGCAGGTCACCGTTTTTGAAAAATCTTAAGCGCACTCCACTTCTCATCCCCGGGTTTCTCATACTACCTTACCCGTCCGTCCATTTACAACCCATACTTTTCATGAATTTGCTTCCTTCCTTTGCAGTCCCGGAACTTTATCCCCACGGCTCCAGCCCGAGATGGCTGGTGAGAAATGCGGGCTAATATGGTATAGTTTTCTGACCGCTCGACAGGAACCCGGGGTGATAATCCTTCTATAAGGCATGTCACGATGACAAAACCACATGAACCGGATACAAAAGACCTCCCCTCCGGATCGACGGCTTTTCAGATCTTCCTTTTCCTGCTGACCCTGTCTCTCTATCTGGGCCTTTCTTCCAGGCTCTATTTCGGCGAAGGCATGAAATGGGCGATCCTCCTGAAACAGGGATGGACCCCAGTCCAATTTCATCCCCATCATCTCCTGTATAATCCCGCCGGGCTTCTGCTCTATCGCTTCATCTCTCTCTTCCATGCAGACCTGAATCCCATCCATGCCCTCCTGCTCCTGGATGCCCTTTTCGGAGCAGCCGGCGCAGTGCTTTTCTACCGGACCGCCCTGATGCTGACCCGCAACAGGCTTGTCGCCTCTGCCGTTCCCATCGGCCTCGCCTTTTCATGGGGATACTGGAGCCACAGCCAAAATGTGGAAGTCTATGTACCCAGCTGTTTCTTCCTTTTTCTGGTTCTCCATCTCGTTTTAAAACGTGTGATACATGATCAGAGAACGCAATGGGTTTTGCCCGGGCTGGCCTTTTCTGCTGCGTGCCTCTTTCACCAGGCCAATATATTTTACCTGCCTGTCCCCCTTGCGGGCATTTTGCTCCTTTCTGAACCCCGCCGGGACAAAATAAGACACCTCCTGCAATTTTCTCTCACCTGCGGAACGTTCACGGTGGCCCCTTATCTCATGGTCGCTTTTCTTATACGAGGAGACAGATCCACAGCGCAAATCGAGCGGTGGATCCTGGCGTATGGATACACCGTCTCAGACTATTACTGGCGTTTCACCATGTCCAGTTTGAAATGCGTTGTTGGCTCTCTTCAGATCATCTTCATGGATTTTATCCCGTCGTCTCTTGGCAAAACATCCCGTCATGTTTCAGACGGTTCCCTCTCTGTCATGAAAGGAGGGATTCTGTGCCTCACAGCTTTTCTGCTGATCTTCAGATCCGGATCCGGCTGGCGCTCTTTTTTGAGATTCCATAAAAAACCTCTCGCGCTGTGCGCGGTATCCATCCTCTCCCAGGGATTGTTTTTCACATTCTGGGACCCGGGAGGATGGTTTTTCTGGATCCAGCATCTTGCCCCGCTGTGGCTTGTTCTGGCGATGCTTGCAGCCTATCCACAGGACAGGAAAAAAGCGGCGTCTCTTCGATTGATCCTCCTCTGCGCCATGGTGGGCTTGCTCTTCCTGGTAAATCTTTTCAACTCGGTCATTCCGCTCCATGATGCGGAGGGCGTTGCGGATGCCCGGTATTTGCAGTTTCTGGAGCAGCACACCACTCCCGGGGACCTTGCCCTGTTTACCAGTACAGGCGTGAAAATGATCCCGAACCTGGGAGGTCCTTTATGCTATCTATACTGCGAGCTATTCGGTTCCTTTGAACTGGATTCTTTTCTTCCCTCTGTCAGGACGCCGCCGGGTGCGGAGGCGCTCGCGGGAAAAATCAGGCGCTTTCTGAACCATGGTTCGCATGTGTACTCGGTTACTACCGTGAAGCGGGGAAAACATCTGAAAAAACAGGCGCGAGAAGCCGTCAGGAAGTTTTTAGACGATGCCGGGTTTGAACAGGTCCCCGTTGCCGAGTATGTGGAAGACACTATATATAAAGGAAACACCCTGTACCGTATCGAATTGAAGAAGAACCCGCAAACATCCCAGCCACTTAGCCACTTACCGAGTTAGGTGATTTTTTTCCTCGCTGCCAGGACGAAATCGTACAACAATTCATACTTCCGGTCCGCATGGCGCATCAGCCAGGGAAGGTTGTCTATCTCTTCCAGAAATTCGAAGGTGGGCGCGAGGAGGTCTTTCAATACCTGGACCGGTTGTTTTTTGTTCACTGCGAAATGATTTACAACCGTAGCCGAATTATAGAGGAACGGTGTGGAAATAACGCAGAGGCCCTCCTCCCGGAGGAGCCTTTCCTTTTCTGCGATCAGCTTCAAGGGATCATTGACGATATCCACCAGGTTAGCACTGGTCAGCAGATCAAAGGAAGAATCCTCGAAGGGAAGATTCTCAGCCGAGGCCACAAGAAATTCTGCATGATCCAGTTTTTCGATCGGGATCGGTATTTCCTCGAAATAACTGCCTTCATGGTAGCGGGGATAGGTTGAAATCCTTTCCGGAAGATGCTTGAGGATTCCCCTGGCATAAAAAATCTTCTCGAAAGACAGGTCCACGCCGATAATCTCGCGGCAAAGAGGCGCGAGGCGATATGTCAGTCCCCCTACACTGCAGCCAAGGTCCAGTCCAACAGGATCCTGCGTTTCAAGATGGTTCCCGGCCATCTCCACCATGGCACCGGGGGGATCCTTTTCTGACCTGAGAATGCCATTGATTTGCCGGGTTATGTGATTTCCAGCGGATTTCTCCCTGTCACCAAAATGGGTGTCCAGGTAGACGGCAATATATTTGGCCATACCGTCCGCCGTCATGCCTTTATATTCTGTAGAGATAGGCGCCACAGGCTCATCTTTGTGCTTCATGGCCCTTAAAATCTCGTTATTGATGAACTTCCTCATGCTGCTGCGCATCTTTCCGTGTGTTTCTATGAATCCGGCAATGAGTTTGATGCCGTAACGAAGAAAACTTCTTATTCCGTCGAGCAGCACCGGAACACCGAGGAGCACCGGATAGAACATTCCACACTTGCTGCAGCAGAGAGCGCCTTCAATGATTTCTTCCTGATTCTCTCCATGAAAAAGAGGCCCTACCTCATCTTCATGAAGAAAAAGCCGTCCCCCGCAACGCGATCCGTTCACGATTGTGGGGCATATAATCTTGTTCAGGAGGGAGCGCTCCATTTTAATTGTTCCTCTCGCCCTTCAGGTCCGGAAGTTTGGGTTCCGGCTGTTGAAAAAATTGTTCGCTGTGCAATTTCTTGAAAACCCCGTTCTGTTTCAAAAGCGCCTGGTAGGTCCCCACTTCCACAATCCGGCCCATGTCCATCACGACGATCTTATCTGCCTGCATGATCGTCGAGAGTCTATGGGCTATGATGATGCTGGTGCGGTCTGCGAGCAGTCCGGTGATCGCTTTTTTAATGATATTCTCTGCTTTCGAATCGAGAGAGGAGGTTGCTTCATCCAGAATCAGTATCTGCGGGTCCTTCAGAATGGCACGGGCAATGGCCAATCTCTGTTTTTCTCCGCCGGATAGCTTCACGCCCCGCTCTCCGCAGAGCGTCTGATAACCCATGGGAAGGGAAACGACAAAGTCATGAAGATAGGCGGCACGACAGGCTTGCTCCACATCTTCATCGGATGCCTGCGGATTGCCGAAGCGGACATTTTCGACGATGGTCGTGTGGAAGAGAAAAGTATCCTGGTCGACCATGCCGGTCATGTTCCTCCAGCCGGCGATGTCATAGTCTTTTAAATCTCTCCCGTCCACTTCGACCCTGCCTTTCTGCGGATCATAAAAGCGGCAGAGGAGACTGATCATGGTACTCTTCCCCGAACCCGAATACCCTACCAGGGCCACTGTTTCATGTTTGTTGATTGCCAGATTGATATCATGCAGCACGGATTTGTTATCCTCGTAGAAGAATGAAACATCTCTGAATTGAATTCCCTTTTTCAATGCCCCGGCGGCCAGTGGATCTGCAATATTGGTAATTTCGGGCTGTTCATCAAGATACTCCAGAACCCGGTCCACGGAAGCCATGGTCTGTTGCACCTGCAGATTCATCTGGAAAAGCGTAAGGAGCGGACCGGTCATCATCTGCAGCAACATGTAATAATAAAGGACCTGGAAGACGTTCATCCGGCCGCTCTGAACCTCCCAGTATCCGAAAACGAGAAGCAATACCATGGCACCGAGCTGAATAATGTAATTGATCTGACTCTGGTAGACTCGAATCATGCCTGAATGGACGATCGTTTTTGCAAGTTTGTCCGTTCTATCTTCGAAATCCTCCAGACGTTTTTTCTCACGGACAAATGATTTAATCAGTTTGATACCTGAAAAAGATTCCTGAATGAACGCGCTTACCTCCGCCAGCTGGCGCTGTAGCCTCAGGGCAATCACCCGGATAATCCGGCCGAATACGAACACACTGAGCAGGTACAGAGGAAAGGGGGCCAGGGCGATAAGGCTCAATTTCCACGATATGCTGAAGACGACCGCCGCAAAGGTTATGAAACGCAGGATATTCTCCAGAATCGCCTGAACCGTCGATGAAAGCAAGCCCTGGATGTTAGCCACATCGGCGAGAAGGCGGGACATGATTTCGCCGGTCGGCCTGTTGGCGAAAAAACGGAGAGACAAAAACTGGAGATGGTCATAAAAATACCGCCGGATATCATAGACCATTCTTGCGCCCACGTACTGGCTCAGGTAGGTGTATCCGATGGTCATAAAGATACTCAAGACCACGATGCCGCCCAGCAGGGGAGCCCATTTCAGAAACTGGGCCTTGATGCTTTCAAGAGTCGGGTTCTTCAACATCAGATAAGGCAGGATCATGAACGCATATCCCAGGCCGGATCGGAAAAGGTGGGTCAGGATGAGGATAACGAGCCTGCCCCGGTAGGGGCGGATAAAAAAGGTAATTCTTTTAATCTTCTGCCATGAGGCTTTATTTATCATGAATGACTGCGTTTGAAAAGGCTGTACAACACCTGTTTTTTAAAGGATTCACCCGTTTTGCGAGAAAAAGCAGTATATCAGAAGGCCAATCCCAAAGCAACAGCCTGAACGCCCTGAGGGGACGGATCATGGCAAGTCATTGAAATATGAGGGAAAAGCCCACTTATATCTGTTTTTTTAGGCCTTAGATCCGCATTTTCAGGTATGAAATAGGCGCTCTAAGCAGATCAAGTTTTGATCGGTTCGAGTCAAGACCGGGGAGCCGAAAATCGTAATTTAATTTTTTACCATCTTCACTCTCAAAGATGCTGACGACGAACACTCTGGAGAAAGTAGTCATGGAAGTTCGTCGAAAGACGCACAGTAAGTTTTCCTCGGAAGAGAAGATCCGAATCGTGTTGGAAGGACTTAGAGGGGAAGACAGCATTGCGTCGATCAGTCGTCGAGAGGGGATCAGTCCCAATCTCTATTATCGTTGGAGCAAGGATTTTCTGGAGGCGGGCAAGAAGCGTCTTCAGGGTGACACAGTGCGCGAGGCGAATAGTTCAGAGGTGAATTATCTACGAGAAGCGAATAGTTTCGAGGTGAATCATCTTCGTTAGGAGAATGATCAGCTCAAGCAGCTGGTGGCGGAACTGTCGCTGAATAACCGCATCACTCCTCTGAGATTTTCTCGGGTTCCAGCCATCGATCTTCCTGGTGCGTGTGGGATGATTTGACAAAAATACGCATCTTGACATAGAATTCGAAAACTTTTGGAAACCAGGTACCATCAATGAGGCGGGTTCTTTCGAAGTGTCCGTCGACCCTTGATATCGAACCCAAGATCCCCCACCAGATCCTGACTGGTTTTTTCATCTGGAATTCAGCACGGGAGAGTTCGAATTCCTGTTTATCGATCCAGAGCCTGCCCTCGCTTTGGTTAAAGGTTTTGTCGATCTGCCGTCTCACGGGGAGGTCTCCGGGTTTTGGTTTGAAGAAAAGGACATAGACGCTGCGGCCGTCTATTTCCTCTATACCCTCGAGCAGAACGTCATATCGGCTCATGAGTTCCCGGTTGAAGACGATCGTGTTTTCTCCCTTTCCCCCTGTCGGATCTTTTCCCTGCTCCGTTTTGTCCCTGAACGTTCGTTCTCTCTTGCGTTCTTTCTTACTCTCCTCTCCGGACAAGGGAAACCCATTTTTCTCGAGAAGCCTGTAATAGGTATACCCATTGACAGGAAAACATTCATAGAGCCCCTCTTTACGTTCTTTGACCTTCCCGTCACCATCGAGCTTTTCACTCACGGAAAGCAACTTAAAACGATATCGGGTATGGGTATTTTCCTCTGCATTACGTTCTATCTTTTCCAGGGTATTCTCAAGGATCTCATCCGCATCGGAGAGTTCGG
>Ga0209013_10006304_pt1 | contig 10085 bp, 6 predicted proteins | sample Cruoilmetagenom2_FD_187291 | JGI IMG/M metagenome (GOLD analysis project Ga0209013, IMG submission 187291) | Oil polluted marine microbial communities from Coal Oil Point, Santa Barbara, California, USA - Sample 2 (SPAdes) (version 2) | ecosystem: Environmental > Aquatic > Marine > Oil seeps ...
GATGATCAGATGTTGTACTGGTTGCAATCCGCGAAAATGAAAGGCATGAAAATTGAAGGACATTTTCCAGGTGCATCAGAAAAAACACTTGCACGCATGCGATTGCTCGGTAGTGATGGGGACCACGAAGCGATGACTGTTGAGGAAGTGGAACGGCGAATACTACATGGATATGCAGTAACTTTACGACATTCTTCAATACGCCCAGACTTACCCCATTTATTGAAAGGCATTGTGGAAAAAGAACTGGATGTGTTTGATCACTTAATGATGACGACAGACGGTTCGACTCCTTCTTTCCATATGGATGGAGTAATGGATAAATGTATCCAAGTGGCGTTGGACGCGGGAGTTAAACCAATTGATGCTTATCAAATGGCCTCTTACAATGTGGCACGCTATTACAACATGTCCCATCTACACGGGTTTATTGCGACAGGCCGATATGCTTCTTTAAACTTCTTGGAAAACGAACAAAATCCTGTTCCAATAAGTGTCTTGTCAAAAGGCGTATGGCTGAAAAGAGATGGCAAGAAAGTTCAAGGATTACCCAACATTGATTGGTCATCACTAGGTGAATTGAATCTGCCATTCGAACTTCATGAGGGCGATTTTCAATTTTCTATGCCATTCGGAATTGAAATGGTCAACGATGTAATTACTAAACCTTACAGTATCTCTATTCATCCAGGGGAAGAGAGCCTCAGTACAGATCACGATGAAAGTTATTTAATGCTCGTCGATAAGCATGGGAAGTGGCGGGTAAACACCATGATTAAAGGATTTGCTTCATCGGTGCAAGGTTTCGCTTCATCTTACTCGAATACAGGAGATATCATACTGATCGGCAAGAGCCCGAAAGATATGCTTTTTGCATTCAATGAGTTGAAACGTATGAAAGGTGGTATTGTACTAGTTGAAGAGGAAGAAGTGATTGCACATATTCCCCTTACGATTGGTGGAGGACTTTCAAGCGAGAAGATAGAAGATATAATTGAGCAAGAATTAACACTAAAGAGAGCTTTAAGTGAACGAGGATATACACACGGTGATGCAATCTATACACTATTATTCTTACAATCAACCCATCTGCCGTATGTACGTATTACACAACGCGGCATTTATGATGTCATGAAAAAATCAGTGTTGTTCCCTGCGTTTATGAGGCAATAGGGGGTATGGAAATGAAAAAGTTTGTGTTCGTATTATGTCTACTATTTGTAGTAATTGCTGGCTGTTCAAAAGACAAAGATGAATCAGCGGATGCAGAAGAGAATGAAGTGGAAGAAGTAACTGAACCAGAAGACTCAGAAGAAGTGGCTGTCTTACCATACGTTGCGCCTTTTACAGGTGTACGTTCAGCAGAAGAATTAACGAATCGACCAATGATTGTAACGATCAATAACCATCCCGCAGCTAGACCTCAATCAGGCATTGCAAGTGCCGATATTGTCTATGAAATGGTAGCGGAAGGAAATGTCACGAGATTGCTCGCTTTATTCCAAAGTGAGTTGCCCGAGAATATGGGACCAGTTCGAAGTGCGCGTGATTACTTCATCGAAATTTCGAAAGGTCTTGATGCATTCTATGTGGCACACGGCTATAGTCCTGAAGCTAAACAAATGCTCGAAAATGGGATCGTCGAAAACATAAACGGAATGACTTATGATGGAACGTTATTCTTACGCTCCAGTGACCGGGTAGCACCGCACAATTCGTATATCACAAATGAACATTTGCTTGAAGGAATGGAAAAAGTCGGCGCTCGAACAGAAATAGAGAAAACACCTGTATTGTCGTTTTATGATTCTTTGGAAGAAGTTCCGACAGGGGTTCTAGCGAGTGTGATTGATATTCGGTATGGGGGTAGCGAAGACTTCCACCACGTGTATTCGTATGATACACTTACGCAACAATACAATCGTACTTCCGGCGACGAGTTAACGATTGATTTAGTGTCCGGGCAAGAAGTGAACTTAGCCAATGTGCTATTCTTTGAAACGAATCATCAAACGATTGATGCGAAGGGACGCCAGCAACTGGATATAACTTCTGGTGGCAAAGGTTACTTGTTCCAAGCTGGCGTGATGAGAGAAATCACGTGGGAACAAATAGATGGCGCACTTATACCAATGGAAAACGGACAACCAGCCAAACTCGTTCCTGGAAAGTCATGGATTCATTTGGTCAACAAAAATCCTGGACTGAATCAAATGGTTACGTTTACGCCCTAACACTAAACAAGATTGAAAAGGAGGGCACTTATTATGCAAGTAGATAAAATTCGTGGTCACCAAACGGAGCAATTGTTTAAAGCAATTTTAGAGTTGAAAGATATAGAAGAATGCTATAAATTCATTGATGATCTATGTACCATTAGCGAAATCCAATCGTTATCTCAACGGTTTGAAGTTGCACATATGTTACGTTTGAAGAAAACCTATGAAACGATTAAAAATGAGACTGGTGCTAGCACAGCAACCATTTCTCGTGTACGTCGTTGTTTCGATTATGGGAATGATATGTATGATGAAATGCTCGGTAGATTATATCCAGACGAAAAACCATTCCAATTTCCAAAGTACTGAACAGAGACCCTCTCTGTTCAGTTTTTTAAAAAGAAAGTATAAAATTCAAGAATGTATTTTGGTGATTTCACACATAAAGTCATACAGAATAGAACTCCTTCTGATAGCGGGAAAACGAATCAAGCTGAAGTTTCCGGTGAGCTTTGGAAAGCACCATGCTACACATTACTTAATGAATGACAAAGAGGAGCCAAGTGACGCAGCCACTTGGCTCCTCTTTGCGTTTCAAGTAATCCTGTGGCTTGGGTGTTTCCGTAGCTCTCCTTAATCATCTACGTCATTAGTATTTAAGATTTGGGGTAAGCAAAGAGTAGCCACTACCTGTATAAAGTGAGCGGCCGAAGATACAATTTCGACCGCATCCGCACAGCTTTATTTGAAAAGACTTCTTATTTGATGTGAATCATGGAAAAGTGCAGATTTTATTGACAGGGCGGCAAAGTACATAGTACGTGCTTTTATTTTGCTAAAAGGTATTAATCTATACCTTTCTATGTAACAAGTGGTTCTGTTCTTAAAAATATAGAAAGTACAGAAGCCGAAATTACATCTTCGGGTGCCCCTCTTAATAAAGGAAGTTGTCACTTCTTTACTTTACCCAAAGTGATTTTAATAACGACATCCCGTTTCCAAGGGAGCGACGGATGAAAACCGGCAGCCAGATGGCCTAAGAAGGGAGTGATGGGGGGGCGTAGTGACGAAGTCACTTCACCCATCACTCTTTATTCTTCAGACCATGAAGCAACGGGGGTTGAGTCCAAAGCGGACTGGAAATAGGCAGTCGATATTGAGTGATATTTGATCTTACCGGGTGCACTTTGTTCGGTTTTTCTTAATTGCAAAATGGCTGAAGTTGATTAAATCGAGTTTTATGCCGATTAAATCATTAAATCCAACTATTTGTCCCCTTACTCTTCGTGAAAAGAGGTTTTTTGTTATACTAGATAGATGTAAATGAACAATGATAGGTGGATTCCCATGGAGTATTTAGAATGGCGTCACGTTTTTAAACTGGATCCGGCAAAAGAACTTTCTGATGATGCATTGGCACGTGTGTGTGAATCTGGAACAGACGCCATTCTGATCGGCGGAACAGACGGCGTGACTTTAGATTTAGTTTTGGACCTATTGATGCGAGTCCGACAATTTCCAGTGTCAGTCGCTCTGGAAATTTCAACAATCGAATCGATTACACCAGGGTTTGATTTTTATTTCATCCCTACCGTATTGAATAGCACGAAAACGGCTTGGGTGAAAGATTTACATTTGGAAGCTATCAAAGAGTTTGGGGATTTTGTGGATTGGAATGAACTGGTTCCGGAAGGATACTGTATTTTAAATCCCGAGTGTAAAGCGGCACGAGTGACAGAAGCTCAAACAAACTTAACGCCGGCTGATGTAATTGCACAGGCACGTCTGGCAGAACACTTTTTTAAATTACCAATTTTTTATGTAGAATATAGTGGAATTTATGGAAACCCTGAGATGGTACGGGCTGCCAAAAATGTGTTGACGAACACTCGCTTGTTTTATGGCGGTGGCATTACATCCTTTAAACAAGCAAAGGAGATGGCAAGGATTGCCGACACAATCGTAGTTGGAAATCATATTTACGACAACTTGGAAGAATCACTCGAAACGGTGAAAGCCGTAAATGAGATATCACTTTGACAATTGACAGTAGCAGTTTATAATGGAAGAACAAATGTTCGTAGATAGGACGGTGCAATATGGAAGTAATCGTTAAGAATTTATTAAAAGGGATGAATCCCGAACAAGAAAAAGCAGTAAAAGCAACAGAAGGACCTCTTCTGATTATGGCGGGTGCAGGATCTGGTAAAACACGCGTATTGACGCATCGAATGGCCTATTTGGTGGTTGAAAAAGAAGTATATCCGTCAAAGATTTTAGCGATTACCTTTACAAACAAAGCAGCACGGGAAATGCGCGAACGGATAAATGGCATACTTGGAAATGGCACAGCTGAAAGTATGTGGGTTTCTACGTTCCACTCTATGTGCGTACGGATTCTACGTCGTGACATCGACCGAATCGGCTATTCGAAAAACTTCTCGATTCTAGATTCAGCGGAGCAGTTAACGGTAATTAAACGGATCTTGAAAGATCAAAATATCGATCCAAAGAAATTCGATCCACGCTCTATGCTGAATATTATAAGCTCAGCAAAAAATGAGTGCATGGACGTCGACACCTTTACGAGCCAAATAAATCAGTTCAACCCAATGGAGAAAACTGCAGCAGAAGTGTACAAAGCATACGATAAACGTCTACGCAAAAATCAATCCCTCGACTTCGATGATTTAATCATGACAACTTTAATTCTCTTCAAACGTGTTCCGGAAGTGTTGGAATTTTATCAAAACAAGTTTCAGTATATTCATGTTGATGAGTACCAAGATACGAATAAAGCCCAATATGAACTTGTTCAAATGTTGGCGAAGAAATTCGGGAACTTGTGTGTTGTAGGAGACTCAGACCAATCGATTTACCGCTGGCGTGGAGCAGATATTCAAAACATCATGTCCTTTGAAAAAGATTATCCAACTGCACAAGCGATCATGCTAGAGCAAAACTATCGTTCAACCAAACACATACTGAAAGCGGCTAACGATGTGATCCAAAATAACACGGGGCGTTATCCGAAAAAATTGCGTACAGACAATAGTTCAGGTGAAAACATTAACGTCTATAAAGCTTACGATGAGCAACAAGAAGCACAATTTGTCGTCAAAACAATTCAAGAGCTAATGGAAAAAGATAATCGTACGTACGATGATTTTGCTATTTTATATCGTACGAATGCCCAATCACGTGTAATGGAGGAAGTACTGGTTAAATCGAATATGACCTACACAATTGTCGGGGGCACGAAGTTCTACGATCGCAAAGAAATTAAGGACTTGCTATCGTATTTACGTTTGATTGCCAACAATGAAGATGATTTGGCTTTATCTCGCATTATTAACGAACCAAAACGCAATATTGGGGCAACTTCTTTTGACCGGATGGCGATGTTTGCATTGGAACAGGACCGTTCGATATTTGATGCACTTCGCGAAGTAGACTTTATGGGCTTGCCTGCTAGAGCTGCAAATGAAGCAGCTAAATTTCACCAAATGATTGAAGGTTTCAGTCGTATGCAGGAGTTCTTGTCCGTGACTGAACTGGTGGAACAAGTATTGGACAAGTCTGGTTACCGTAATATGTTACGTAATGAAAAAACAATTGAAGCTGAAAGCCGAATGGAAAATATAGAAGAGTTTTTATCAGTTACAAAAGCTTTTGAAGAACGAAGTGACGATAAAACACTTGTTTCTTTCTTGACCGACTTAGCGTTAATTTCCGACTTAGATAAATTGGACAACGAAGAAGATGTCTCTAAAGGGAAAGTCGTCCTGATGACCATGCATGCAGCAAAGGGTCTGGAGTTCCCAGTGGTATTCATAATCGGGATGGAGGAAAATGTTTTCCCTCACTCACGTTCAATTGGTGATAACGATGAAATGGAAGAAGAACGTCGTCTTGCGTATGTGGGCATCACGCGTGCCGAAGAGCGTCTCTATTTGACTTGTGCTCAATCGCGTACATTATTTGGTCGCAGTGGCTACAACAATCCTTCACGATTTATCTCCGAGATTTCAGACGAGATTTTAGAACATGTGACATTGAAACAAAGTGCAGGTACCGGAAGAAGCCAAACCGCACGACGTGCCGTTTCCAGCACAACACGTCCGGCAGTGGAACGACCAGCATACAAAGCTTCCGGTGGAGACAAATATGGGTGGGCAACAGGTGATAAAGCCGTTCATAAAAAATGGGGCGAAGGCACGGTTGTCAGTGTGCGAGGCGAAGGCGAAAATACCGAAATCGATATCGCTTTCCCAAGTCCAACCGGCATCAAACGCTTGTTGGCGAAGTTCGCACCAGTCGAAAAAGCATAAGAAAATAATGCTCTTGGTAAACAGATTTAAATGAACGAGCGGAGGAACGATTCAATGGATAAAGTACAATTGGAAGAACGCGTAAAAGAGCTCAATCAACTTTTACACGACACAGGCTATGCCTATTATGTGCTGGATCAGCCGCTCGTGCCTGATGCGGTATACGACCAATATCTAAAAGAACTGATTGAAATCGAAACAGAATTTCCGGATTTAATCTATCCGGATTCACCAACTGGTCGTGTTGGAGGGACGATTCTTCAAGGATTCCAAAAAGTATCTCACACGTACCCGATGCTCAGTTTATCGAATGCTTTCGGTCGTGAAGATTTAGATGATTTTGACCGACGTATTCGTGCGAGTATTGGCGATGATTTTTCATATGTGTGTGAATTAAAAATTGATGGTCTTGCCATTTCACTTACGTATGAAAATGGGATCTTTGTTCGCGGAGCCACTCGTGGAGATGGGCGTGTTGGAGAAGATATTACGGAGAATTTAAAAACGATCCGCTCAATACCATTGCGTTTGAAAAAACCGGTCACGCTCGAAGTTCGTGGCGAAGCATACATGTCGAAGAAGTCTTTTCTTTCTTTAAACGAGCAACGAGTTGCCAATGAGGAAGAAAAATTCGCCAACCCTCGAAACGCTGCAGCCGGTTCATTGCGTCAACTAGATCCTAAAATTGCAGCAAGCCGTAATCTTTCCATTTTTGTTTACGGAATTGGCGGAGATGGAGAAGCATATCAACTGGATAGCCATGGACAAGCACTCGATTACTTGGATGAACTAGGATTTCAAACAAATAAAGAACGTCAAACGTGCCACTCAATCGATGAAGTACAATCATATATCGAAAAATGGACGACAGAGCGTCCAAACTTGCCCTACGAAATTGACGGGATCGTCATTAAGGTAAACCGCTATTTACATCAGCAGGAACTGGGGTTTACAGCGAAAAGTCCAAGGTGGGCAACTGCGTATAAATTCCCTGCAGAAGAAGTCGTAACGAAAATGCTTAACATCGAATTGACGGTTGGGCGGACAGGAGTGTTGACACCAACTGCCATATTGGAGCCTGTACTAGTGGCAGGAACGACGGTAGGACGAGCTTCGTTGCATAATGAAGACTTAATCCGGGAAAAAGACATTCGAATTGGCGATACGGTCATCATTCGAAAGGCGGGAGACATCATTCCGGAAGTCGTAGCTGTAGTCTTGGCAGAAAGAAAAGAAGAGTTTCCGGCATTTGAAATGCCGACCCATTGTCCCGTCTGTGAAAGTGAACTAATCCGCATTGAAGGCGAAGTGGCACTGCGTTGTGTTAATCCTCAATGTCCGGCACAAATCACCGAGGGGATTATCCATTTTGTTTCGCGAAATGCGATGAATATTGATGGACTTGGTGTGAAAGTGGTGGAACAACTGTTTCGTGAAGGTCTGATTAAAGACGTCTCCGATTTATTTGCTTTGACCAAAGAACAATTGATTCAATTAGAGCGCATGGGGGATAAATCGGCCACCAATTTAGTAGCCGCAATCGAAGCGTCGAAACAAAATTCGATGGAACGCGTCTTATTTGGGTTAGGTATTCGTCATGTTGGTGAAAAAGCGGCCAAGATCCTTTCTGAAGAGTTTGGCGATATGAAGGGACTAGCTCAGGCAACATCTGAACAACTCGTAGCGATTCATGAAATCGGGGATAAAATGGCCGATTCCGTGATTAGTTATTTTGATAATGATGAAGTTAGGGAATTAATCGGAAGACTTGAAAGTTTAGGCGTGAATTTATCTTACACTGGCAAGAAAGTAGATTTATCAAATCTAGATCACGTATTGACTGGCAAAACGGTTGTGTTAACCGGAAAATTGGAACAATTGACACGACAAGAAGCAAAAGAGAAAATTGAACAATTAGGCGGAACCGTCGCTTCGAGTGTGAGTAAAAAGACAGACATTGTCATCGCGGGCGAAGATGCAGGTTCGAAACTCGATAAAGCCCGTACTTTAGGCATTCTGGTATGGGATGAAAATCGTCTAATTGAAGAATTAAACTAGTGAAGGAGTACTTCCTATAATGAAACGAATCAGCTGGATTCCAGCCGTGATTTCTGTAGCGTTACTTGCAGGCTGTTTACCGAATTTAAATAAAGACACGGAAGTCGTCAAAGAAACAGAAAAAAGCGAAGAGGCGACAACCATTATTCCGAGCCTTCAAATTTCGGACCAATATTACCGTACGATATTGCCTTATGAAGAAAGTGCAAGTCGCGGATTGATTGTCTCAAATATCTATTCGAAATATGATGTGAAAGAAGTGGAAAACGGCTTACTACGTTTATCGCAACGATCGTTTTCACCTGACGATTTCTTTTTCCAGGAAGGGCAGAAGCTTTCCAACAAGACACTCACTTCCTGGTTGGCGAGAAGTTCCCAAACAGATGATGGGTTAAATCCGGCTCGACCCGAGGGCAATATGACAGAGGAATTAGCCAAAACGGCCCCAATCTATCTAGCTCATATTGTGGAACAGAACTATTTAGTTAAATCTGAGGACAACAAAGTTCGGCTTGGCGGTATATCAATCGGCCTTGCCATGAACTCCACTTACTATTATCAAAAAGAAGATTTTGGTGCAACGTATGAAGAGCCGATTCCACAAGCAAAAATTGTGGAGAATGGCAAAAAGATGGCAAACGAAATTATCAAACGGATGCGTGCCATGAAAGGTCTTGAGACCATACCAATTACGGTAGGGCTCTTTAGACAAGAAAGCCGTAATTCAATTGTTCCCGGTACTTATTTTGCATACGGTGTAGCGGGTGAAGGCAAAGCCTCGATAGCGAATTGGGCTGGCATCAATGAAGAATTTGTCCTGTTCCCTCAACCCGTATCCGAGGAAAAGTACCGTGAAGTCGGTCAATCATTCAATAACTTCAAACAAGATGTGGAAGTGTATTTTTCGAACTTCACAAGTATAGTTGGAACCGGATACTATCAAGATGATCGCATTAAAAAAATGACGATTGATATTCCAATCCAGTTTTATGGAGCGGCGGAACTTGTTGGATTCACGCAATACATGACTGGACTCGTCATGGAACATTTCCCCACTACGATGCATGTCGAAGTGAGTGTCACGTCGATTAATGGCCCGGAAGCATTGGTAATCAAAAAAGCCGATGAAAAAGAGCCATTTGTGCACATTTATGAATAGAAAAGCGTAAAGCGCCACTCTAGCTTGACTCCGACGGTGGAAGGAACGAATCGAAAACCTGTTTTCGCAAAGGAAGGAAGGCTAAATTCCCGACTTCCTGTCGCAACGCCTTCATGATCCACTTCGTGTGGGCCCAAGCGGAGGTGCGAGCTGGCGTTTGGAGCTAGACAAAAAATGCAGCGATAAATGCTAAAAGTATTTATTTTAGGGGCAGCTTTAAGCTGTTCCTATTCTTTTTTTAGTAAAAATGATATGATAATCCGTATGATTGTCGAATTCGGAGGTGTACAAAATGGCGAATATATCAAAAGAAGAAGT
>Ga0209013_10006305_pt1 | contig 10085 bp, 8 predicted proteins | sample Cruoilmetagenom2_FD_187291 | JGI IMG/M metagenome (GOLD analysis project Ga0209013, IMG submission 187291) | Oil polluted marine microbial communities from Coal Oil Point, Santa Barbara, California, USA - Sample 2 (SPAdes) (version 2) | ecosystem: Environmental > Aquatic > Marine > Oil seeps ...
TGGGTTGGCGGTAGGCTGGTGGCGGTGAGCGCCGCCGTGGCAGGCTCTTGGGTAGGCAGCTCGGTGGCAGATGTGTTTGCCGCCACAGCAGATGGTCCAGCGGTCGGCGCGGCCGTCAATGCAGCCTCGCCAACGTCCACCGGAGTGGATGCCGGACTACAGGCCATGCCCAGCAGCAGTAGGCTGGCCACTGCGGCCCAGGATAGAACTCGGTATTGGTTCATAGGGCTCCCTCTCTTTCTCATTCCTCATACCACCGGCTGTGCGGATAAAAGTCGCGCCAGGAATCGGGAAAGGCCGGAGTATAGGGCACAGGGCGCAGGGCCTGCCCCTGCAACGGGCCTTCCAGGGCAAGACCCCGGTCCATGCTCCAGGTGCTACCAGTCTCCTGATCCTCTATCACCTCACCGTTCTGGACAAAGGTCAGGACGCGGTCCTCCACTTGCCGCAGGTAGACGTGGACACTGCGACCCACGGGGTCGACGTGGACCACCACCGGGTACGGCCCCACGGCGTCGTTGATAATCCCGGCCTGTGCGGCCACTTCGTAGCGAAAGGCTGTGGCTGCTTCCTCCAGGATGACGCCTATCACATAGTTGGAGCGAAATCGCTCCCGGCGCAGGCGCGGTCCATCTACTTGCAGGGCCTGTGTGTTTGGATGCTCTTCTACCCAGGTAGCCCAGGGCAGCAGTTGGCTGGGCAGTAGCTCGAGTTTGGTGCCCCTCAGCGGCCCGTCCAAGGCCTGCCCCCAAACCTGGGACCAGACACTGCCCGTCTTGTGATCCCACCAGGTCATGGCGTTCATAAAGAGGGCCCCCTGGTTTCCAAAAACCAGGGTTTCCCCGTTCACCCTCCGGTCATGCACGAGACCAGTATAGCACAGCGGTCACCAGGTGACGAGGATGCGGACACCTCCCAGCTCGTCGTTCACCATCTCCCGGCTGTTGAGCGGGCCAACGGGATAGGCCTTGGCCTCCCCGTCGATGGCGACGCCCATCACGAGCTCGTCGTCGCTGTAGCCAGCCTCGGCGGCGGGGACGAACTGCGGGTCATAGATTGGCCGGATAGAATCCCTGTTCAGCAGTTGGTTCCACACGTATGATTCCTTGATGGGCTCGGGCTGTGTCGTCTCAGTTTCCGGTTCCGCCGGAACCGGCGAGGCTGTGCCTTGTCCACACGCCGCCAGGGCCAAAGCAAGTACCAGCAGCGCTGGTATGATAGACCAAGATCGATGGTGCATATTTGTATGCTCCCTAAAACGAGGCACTTGGGTGCCGTCCACGAACGGGCTCGCACTCTACCCGCTGCTTGCAGACTGCGCCCTAGTTCCCGATAAGTGTACCAAAGACGGTAAACTCGACCAGGCCGGTGTTGCCGCCTGTGCTGTCGACTACGTCCAGGCGCAGCGAGCGAGCGACAGCATCCAGATCAAAGCGATAGGATTGTTCGGCATCTGTGAGCGTAAACGGCCCCAGAACCTCACCGCTATCGGTGGTCAGCGTGAATGCAGAGATCTGAGCCGTGCCATCGCTCATAGAGCGGGTCCAGACCTCCACAGCGTACAGATTGGCCGGCTCGGCCAGCTCAATCTCGACGAAAGCATCGTTGCCGTCCCCATTGGACGACCAGGCCGTGCCGCTACTGCCATCGATCGCGCTGCTCGCACCCCACGGTTCATCCTTGGCCGCGCCGCCAAAGCTGCTGCTGACAGCAATGACCCGCGCCCCTGCCTCGGGCGATGCCAGGTTGACCTCGGCTGCTTCCTCGGCTGGCAGGGTACGGAAGACCCTGTCCTCGCTCATGTACAGCGTGCCATCGGGCGCTGTCCCCTGGACGCGATAGTGAACTTCGGTATCCGGTTCCAGACCCAAGAGGAGCGGGTGGTGATCGGTGTGTGCACCCCCACCCATGTCCTGGTCAACGGAGATCAGGCCATAGGAGGTGGTCTCACCATAGACGACGGAGCAGGCCAGTGGCTCGCTCGACTCGAAAATGAGGACAGCGTCGGAATCAGTAATATCCACGACATCTGGTGGTCCACCGGCGCTGACCTCGTCGATGGGCCGGACTTTGTAGGCAGCATCGCCATCAAGCTCTGGGGCAGGCGTCGCATCAGAGGTTGCGGCCGGCTGGCAGGCGACCAGCAGCAGGCCAACGAGTGCAAGCACGCCGACCACAACGCGTGCCGTCTTGGAATTGATTGAAGAAGGTTTCATCATCTTACCTCTCAGATTGTTGCTTCACGAACGTAAAGAGTCTCTATGTTTTTTTGGCTGTGATGAGCGCATAGCCGACAGTACCATCCTCGATCAGTTTCACGGCCCGGCGGGCCAGATGTTTGGCCTCGTTCAGATCCAGATCTCCCAGGGCCGTGGCGAGTCCCTCGACAGGCTCGGGGGAGGCCCCAGGCGAGCCGTCCAGCTTGCCCAAACCCACGAGCAGCTCGACGCCCAGCAGCTTGCGGCGCACCTTGCTCACCAGGTCGAGCAGGGCATCCCGCTGGTCCTCGATGGTAAAGCCTGCCAGACCGGCGCCCTGCAGGGCGGCCACATAGTCTTCCGACGCGCCAGCGCCTGCCACGCAGGCCACCCAGGCCAGGAGGTTTTCGATCTCCTCCGGCAGGGGGCCGCTCACGGTCATATCAGCCAGGCCCAACCGGCCGCCTCTGCTCAGTACCCGGCTGATCTCAGTAGCAGCGGCTGCCTTGTTGGGAAAGGTGCAGAAGCTGCATTCGGAGATCACGGCATCAAAGGCCCCATCGTCAAAGGGCAGACCCTCGGCATCCCCCCTCCGAAAGCTGGTCTGGTGTGCCAACCTGCTCTCGGCCGCGTGAGCCTTGGCTGCTGCGACGTTTTCGGGCCCATAGTCTACACCGGTGACGTGGCAGCCAAAGCTCTGGGCCAGATGTACGGCCGTCGCACCCCGCCCACAGGCTACGTCCAGCACGCGATCCTCCGGGCCAAGATCCATGCGCTTCCCCATGTGGCCGGTCAGCGCCAGCCCGCCGGGGTGAAAGACATCGCCCAACAGCAAACGCACGACGTCGCTCTGGTAGAACGTAGCGCAGCAGATCTTGATCTCCTGGTCAGTAGCGCTCTCTAGCATCACCGATCCTCAATTCCCACTATCCCATCTCCATTTGCTTCTGGACCTCTTCCCGGTAGCCCAGTGTATTGTAGGCGCAGAAGGGCACTGCCCGGCCGTCGGGCAGCAGGTGGTGGATGCAGCATTTCATCAGCCGCTTCAGGTCAAAGGTGTGCTCGTCCATGAAGCCGTGGACCTGGATCATGAAAAAGTTTTCTGGCTTGAGACGGCCGTCGAGGTCCAAGGGCAGGTTGAGATCGCAGGCCACGCAGGCGAGCCCCTCCGTCGTCTTTTCCGCTCCCATGACAGCGCCCATGCTCCACAGCGCCTCCAGCACGGGCTGAAGCTCCATAGAGAGATCAGCGACGGTGCGGTTGGTGACAAAGTCCAGGTAATCGTCCACCTCAAGGGTGCGTGGGATGGGGATAACGTGCTCGTCATCCACATAGGCATAGGTACTGGCTGAACAGGTGGGATGCGGGCAGGGAACGGGCCGAAAGTCGCTGACCTGGAAGAGGCCTTCAGTCTGAGCTTCCAGTGCCTTGAGCACATCGGGCAATGTGGTCCGCTGCAACGGATCCTGGTGGTTCAAGCAGCGCCCGGCATAGGTGACCGGCTGGTAACTGACGCCCAGCACTGCCGGGTGTTCCAGACCAAAGCGCAGGATATCGCCCAGTTCACCGTCGTTCACCCCCTCCGTCACGGTCGCGACCAGCACGGCATACAGCCCGCCCTGGGCCAGGTTGTCGAGGGCCCGTCGCTTGAGGGCCAAAAGGTCGCGCCCGCGCAGCGTCTCATAAGTAGCCGCGGTCAGACCATCGAACTGCAGGTAGATCAAAGGCTTGTAACGAGCCAGCTCCTGGACATAATCTGGTTCCCGGGCCACCCGCAGGCCATTGGTGTTGATCACCACGTAGTGGATGTCCCGCGCCTGGGCTGCCGCCAGCATCTCTGGTAGGTGAGGATGGACTGTCGGCTCGCCTCCGCTGAACTGCAGGACCTCCGGCTGGCCCTCTGTCTCCACCAGGCGATCGAGCATGGCCTCCACTTGGCGGACCGTCAGGTCGTGGCCCGTGCCGGCATCGGCAAAGCAGGTAGGGCAGGCCAGGTTGCAGCGGGTGGTGATCTCGATCAGGGCCACACAGGTGTGCTGCTGGTGCTCGGGGCAGAGACCACAATCGTAGGGACACCCACGATCCGTGACCGTGGCAAAGTCGTAGGGGATGGCTCCGGGCTTGTTGTATTTGAGCGAGTCCAGGTGCCACTCGGCGTCCGACGAGACCAGCGCCTCCTGCCAACCGTGCTCCGGGCAGCGTTTGCGCAGGTAGACAGCCCCGTCCCGGATCACCACCTGGGCATCGACCACCTGCCGGCATTCTGCGCACAGGCTGCGGGTTAATTCGTAAAAGATGTGATCACGGACCGGCTGCTCAGTTGGCAGAGTCAACGATAGGCTCCTTGAAGTGGCTGTGTGTTGCGGGCTGAGCGGACTCAGCTTGCCTGATGTCTCAGCGCATGATGCGGTGCAGGCTGCGGATCACGCGCCCGGACATCCCATTCAGTAGTTTCTCCATGCGAACGTCGTAGGCGGCCTGCATATTGGAGATGGAATAGCTGGGATAGATGTGCATGGCGTTCGATAGCGCGTCCGCTGTCAAACCTTGATCCAGAGCCAGGATCCACTCGTGGATCATCTCGCCGGCGCGCGCGGCGACAATGGTGGCGCCCAGCACGGTGTTGTCTGGTTTGAGGAGCAGCTTGATAAAGCCATCCGTTTCGACGTCAGTGCGCGCCCGATCCACCTGCGCCATCGACCACTCACAGATCCGGTAGTCTGCTCCAAACTTCTTCCGGACTTGGTCCTCGGTCAATCCGGCGTGAGCCACCTCCGGGTCGGTGAAGGTAGTCCAGGGTACCCGGTCAGTGATGCCCTTGGATGCACCGGGCAGGAGCGCATTGCGCACGGCCATGGCTCCCTGCCAGCCGGCATAGTGGGTGAACTGCTCACCGCCGGTGCAGTCGCCAGCGGCATAGATGTGGCGCTGGCTGGTGCGCAGGTTGTCGTCCACCTGGATGCCCTGGCCCGTATAGGCCACCCCGGCCTTTTCGAGGTCGAGGCCTTCCACATTTGGATGGCGCCCTGCGGCCACGAGCAGCACGTCGCCGCTTACCTCCTCGCCGCCCGCGATCACGTGGATGCTGCCGGTACCCTGCCGGTCGCCGTTTCCCCGGTGTTCGCCGCTGGCCTCGTGCCAGACCCGCTGGGCCGGGGCATTGAAGCGCAGATCGATACCCTCCGCCTCAAACACCCTGGCCAGGACCTGTGAAGCGTCCGGCTCATCGCGGGGCAAGAGCCGGTCTTGAGCATTGATTAGGGTGACGTTGGCCCCCAGACGGCGAAAGGCCTGGGACATCTCGCAGCCAATGGGCCCGGCGCCGATCACCAACAGGTGCCGGGGCAGAATCTCCATATCCCAGATCTTCTCGTAGGTCAGATAATCCACATCCTCCAGGCCATCAATGGGCGGGACAGATGGGTGGGCGCCGGTGGTCAGCAAAAAGTTGCGGCCGGTCAATACTGTGTCGCCTGCGGCCAGGGTGTGGGCATCGATGAAGCGGGTATCACCCAGGTAGACATCGATGCCGTCAGCACGCAGCGCCTCAGGTGATTCTTCCTCGTACACGTCCAGAACCACGGATTGTACGTGGGACATCACCTCTTTCAGGTCCACTTGAGGCTCGGCGGCAGCGAGCCCATAGCGTTCGGCGTTACGCATCAAGTGGGCTACCTTGGCCGTCTTGAGCAGCGCCTTGCTGGGCACGCAGCCGGTCCAGGTACAGTCGCCGCCAATAAGGTCCTTCTCCACCAGTGCGACTCGGGAACCGAGCTGGACGGCAAAGCCCGCGGCCGTCAAGCCCGCTGAACCTCCGCCGGCGATGATCAGGTCGTATTCCTCGTTCAAGTCCGATTCCTCTCTGCAAGCTCAGTGATAATTGTCACGATCTGTTCGACCTGTGGCCGGTCAACAGGATCCCGGCTGCGGTATGCCAGGCGTACGATGCCATCGGCGCCGATGATAAAGTCGCCGCCCAGTTGCGCCGAGTCCCCCTGAATTCCACGCCACTGGCGGCCAGTACTCAATAACTGGACATAGCGCCACATCGTTCTCAGGTTCCACGAACGCCAGAGCGAGCGATCCAGAGAGTAGGTATCATAGACCTTCCGTTCCGGATCGAGCAGCAATTGGAATGGCGAGCAGGTCTCTGCCAACCACTCCTGAGCGGCCGGAAAGGTGCCAAAGGTGACGATCAGTACCTTCGCACTCAGTCGCTCGAGTTCTTCCTGATACTGGCACAACTGTGCCACGTGCTCCCTGCAAGGCAGTCAGCCCAGGTGGCGCAAGAACACCAGCAATACCGTATGCCCCTCACTCAGCGTGCTGAGCAATGAGACTGACCGCTCGTTGGCGGTAGCCAGTTCGAAATCAGGGGCGAGGTCTCCAGGTCCAGGCAAAAGTCATTTCCCTCCTTGCGCTTGATCCGGCGACGCGGGAATGCACCGTGGCAGCCACATCATACGAGATCCAGGCATGTTTGTCCGTAAGGGCGCACACTCTGGCTGGCAGCTCACTCCTTCCGGGTGCCAGCCCATTGCCTCGCCTTATAGATGGCCTGAGCTTGGCTCCCCTTACCCCTACCTGGGGACGAATTCTATCAGAATGCCTATGTGGGGGCACAGAGACTTGCTTCCACTCAAGAGATGCTACAAACGCGGCCGTTGGGCTGGCCCAGTCTCCAACTCTCTGGTACAATGCGGGCGGAGAGAAACCATGGACCTATTCGATCACGCCCGCAGGGAACAGATCGAGCGCGAAGCGCCTCTGGCCGCCAGGCTGCGGCCCCGCACCTTGGACGAATTCGTCGGCCAGGAGCACATCGTTGGCCCGGGGCGGCTCCTGCGCCGCGCCATCCAGGCCGACCAGCTCTCCTCCGTCATCTTCTACGGGCCGCCCGGTACTGGCAAAACTACCCTGGCTGCCGTCATTGCTAACACCACCTCCAGTCATTTTGAGACCCTCAACGCTGTCCTGACCGGCGTGGCCGATATCCGCCGGGTGACCAAAGAGGCCCAGGAACGGCGCGCCTTGCACAACCAGCGCACCATCCTCTTTGTCGACGAGGTACATCGCTGGAACAAGGCCCAACAGGACGCCCTCTTGCCCTGGGTGGAATCCGGAACGGTCATCCTGGTCGGAGCCACGACGGAAAATCCCTATTTTAGCGTCAACCGCCCGCTGGTCAGCCGCAGTCGCATCTTCCAGTTCCGCTCCTTGACGGAAGGGGACCTGCGCGCCATCGCCCACCACGCCCTGGCCGATCCCGAGCGGGGCTATGGGCAGCTAGAAGTGGATCTGCACGATGAGGCCCTGACCCACCTGGTGGATGTAGCCAATGGCGATGCCCGGGGCGTGCTCAATGCCCTGGAGCTGGCCCTGGAAACTACTCCGCCTGACGAGGAGGGCGTCATCGTTGTGGACGTGGCCGTGGCCGAGGAGAGCATCCAGCGCCGGGCAGTGCTCTATGATAAGGACGGCGACTATCACTATGACACCATCAGCGCCTTTATCAAGTCGCTGCGCGGCTCCGACCCCGACGCGGCGCTGTACTGGCTGGCCAAGATGGTCTACGCTGGGGAGGATCCCCGTTTTGTCTTTCGCCGGATGCTGATCTTTGCCGGCGAGGACGTAGGCCTGGCCGACCCCCATGCCATCCACGTGGTCACTGCCTGCGCCGAGGCCTTTGACCGGGTGGGCCTGCCCGAAGGCCGCTTCCACCTGGCCGAAGCGGTCCTATACCTGGCCACGGCCCCCAAGTCCAACTCCACCCTGGCCTTCTTTGACGCCCTAACCCTCGTGGAGCGGGAGCGGGAGGGCGAGGTGCCCACCCACCTCAAGGATGGCAGCCGTGACAAGGAGGGTTTTGGCCATGGCCAAGGCTACCTCTATCCCCACGCTTTCCGTGAGCACTGGATCGCCCAGCAGTACCTGCCGGACGCCCTCCAGGGGCGGACGTTCTACAAGCCGAGCGATCAGGGCTACGAGCGGAGCATCCGCGACCAGGTGGCCCGGCGTCGCGATGCCCAACTGGCGGCCATGGTCGAGGGGGAAAATCAGATCGAGGTGCTGACCTATACCGTCGGCGACCGCGCTCACGACCGCTGGTTGCAGCGCACAATCGGCAACGCTGGGGAGCGACTGGGCCGGGTGCGCGATCGGGTCCTGGATGCAGCCCAGTTGCAGCGTCACCACGTCGTGCTGGACCTCAACGCCGGCTCTGGACTACTGACCTGGGAGATCCTCAGGCGCGCGCCAGAGGGCGGGACCTGGGTTATGGTCCAGGACCGGAAGGCCGGTGAGGGCCTGCGCCAGCAGGTTGAACAACTGCCGAAAATGGAGCGCCCCGTGGTCATCGTCGGCGTACCGGAGGAGCTTCCCGATCTGTTGGCGCTGCGCGATGAGACCGAACTGCGTTTCGACGCCATCGTGGGCCGTAACGCCCTGGCCCGCATCCCGGACAAGACCGGTGCGCTGCGTCTATTGGCCCCTTGGCTCCGTCCAGGCGGGCGCCTCAACCTGGCTGAGACGGTGGTGAGGCACACCCAGCGACTATATGACCTGATTGATCTTGCCCCATTGGGCGACGATCTCCAACGGCGAGTGATTGATGCCGAGGAGCAGATCTATGCCAACCCTGATGACCCGCTTGTCGGTTGGGACATGATAGACTTGCAGAACGCCCTGGAGGCGGCAGGTTTCGAGGAGCGGGTCGTCGAGGTACAGGCTCAAGAGGCAGAAATGCTCGTCAGCAAGGCCACCCTGGAGCGCTGGTTTGCGACGGAACCACAGAGCGAGCGCCCTTCCTACGCCCAACACCTACTGCGTCCTACTGCGCGTGATGGAATCACGGACGACGAACTCGCCCTCGTGCAGGCCCTCTTTGAGGGCCAGCTCGCCAACCAGATCATCCCCTGGCGCACACGGCTGGCCTTTGTCAGTGGTCGTGTCCCTCTTTCGCTTGCCCCAGCACCCAACTCACCGGAAGCCGGCTGATGACTGATGGCTGATCGCGGAGCGGGCTTGGTCACAGACCAGGCCTGAGCGGGGAGAATCGCGGGCTTCTTTTGTATGAGATTAGCACGATTCTAAAGCACGCCGGGCCGCAGTCTCTAGAGCAGCCCCAATCATTGGGGGAATGACGTCCAACCGGTAGGCGCGCGACGCGCGTGTGATGCTGTCCCGTGGATTGGCCTCCTGCCGAACCAGGCGTGCTGCCTGGGCAAAGCTCGCTGCGACAGGCGGCTGCCCCTCCAGATAGACCTCTGCCCCGCGTGCCCGATAGGGACACGGGGCCACAGGACCTAGTGCAATCCTCGCCGTCTCGACGTGCTGCCCTTTGGTGTCCAGGCACAGCCTCACGGCGCAGTTCAGAACCGGCAGTACCAGCGACGGTCGACGCCCGATACGGCCCCAAGCCGTCCCCCACCGGCCGTTGGGACGTGGGAATCGCACGTGCGTCACAAACTGGCGCGCCGGGTCCACATCAGAGACCCCGGGCCCGCGAAACAGCGACGCGACAGGCCGCCACACTGCCCTCTCACGATCCACGATCCGCGCTTCGGCATCCAGCGCCAGAGCGATGATGGCCCCATCGGCAGCCGGCATCGCTTGCACCAAATTCCCCACCCACGTCGCTGCGTTCTGGATGGCTTCGGCGCCTACACAGCGCGCGGCGTCGGCCAGGGCGTGGATCTGCTGGTTGACAAAGGCGGAATCTCTGATGTTGCCAAAAGTTACCGCCGCCCCGACCTCTACGAATTCCTGGGTGATCCGGATCTGGTCCAGGCCGGGAATACGCGTGATATCCACCAGGCAACGAGGACGGAGCCTGCCTTGCAGGTTTCCCTCGCGGATCTCGGGCAGCACGTCGGTGCCACCGGCGAT
>Ga0209013_10006307_pt1 | contig 10084 bp, 5 predicted proteins | sample Cruoilmetagenom2_FD_187291 | JGI IMG/M metagenome (GOLD analysis project Ga0209013, IMG submission 187291) | Oil polluted marine microbial communities from Coal Oil Point, Santa Barbara, California, USA - Sample 2 (SPAdes) (version 2) | ecosystem: Environmental > Aquatic > Marine > Oil seeps ...
AAACCTATCCCTGGATAGCTGATATTCCGGACGAATGGGGTGGGGCCAGAAAGGACGTAATTCTTGAGCTCGATAAGGTATTGAACTTACCCACAGTCTGGTTCAAGCGTGAATTGAGCATGGGGCGGTGACGGGAATCGAACCCGCGTAGCCGACTGGTATCACTAGTTACATGCAAAATCATCATCTCCCAATGGTCTGCAATGCTTCGGAAAGCCGTTTTCCCGCCAGAACTGGTCAAGTTTGGACCCCCTGATCACGCGCTTGTAGGCTTCTGAGTTACGTAACGGATTCAACAGGGGGTAGTTAAACCAGGTGGTATCGAGCACATCAAGCGGCGATTGCCCGTACTTTGTACCTCTATCCAAAATTTCCCCGGCCAGGGCGTAGTCTCCGTAATAGGCGGCCCAGTAAATGTCCATTAGCCAGTTAATTCCAATTTTGGTCTTCTCAGAATCCGGGTATTGGTTGTTTAGCCAGGCCAGGGTTTTTTCCCTGGAATGCAACACAGGAATAATGGCCTTGTAACCGGCGGCTATTTCTTCCGCACTGCCTTCTGTTATGCGGGCCTCAGAAATGGCGCCAACCAATTCTATGGCACGCTCTGGCTGACCATCGTTTAATGCCATCCTGAAGGCATGGCGTAGTGCGAAACTTGCATTAAGACCGCCGAGCGCGATGGCTTTTTCCATCCGCTGCCAGGCTTCGACATTACCGCCGGTTGCATAAAGTATCGCGGCGGTTACAGTCTGGTTAATCCAACTCAAGGGATCCAGGCTGGATGCTTTGCTGGCGTGTTTCAGCGCTTCGTCGTAGTAACTTGCACGCCAGAGCATCTGCGCGAATTGTGAATTAGCCTCTATATAATTTGGGTTTAATTCCAACGCTCGCAAATAGCTGTTCTTGGCTTTCATCCACTCCTGACGGTCACGATAAATATCACCCAGTGCTGAATGCGCCGTTGCCAGATCCGGGTCCAGTTCAAGCGCTCTACTGGCCATACGTTCGGCTGTATGCAGCGCTTCATCCTGGGATTCGGCGAGGTAATAGAAGGACAATGCATAGGCCTGGGCAGCGGTCGCCCAGCCGGCTGCAAACTCCGGGTCCAGTTTGGTCGCCTCATTGAGCAGGCGGATCGCTTGCGGGAAATCGGAACGCTGCGCGATGAGTGCACGACCCTTAAGGAAAAGATTGTAAGCATCCATATTGCTTGTGGTTGGCGTTACCAGGCTTTTTCCACCGTCTTCAAGTTTGAGTTCAATGGCCAATGCATCTGTAATAGCGCTAGCGATCTCGTCCTGGATGGCAAAAATATCAGTTAATTCACGGTCGTAGGATTCAGACCACAGGTGGAAGCCGTCTTGTGCTTTGATCAATTGGGCAGTGATCCTGACCCGGTTATTCGCCTTGCGTATTGATCCTTCCAGGATGTGTTCAACACCCAGTTGTTCACCAATTTTTCTCAGATCTTCATTGCGGCCCCGGAATTGGAATGAAGACGTGCGTCCGGCAACTTTCAGGCTATGGGTTTTAACCAGTACGTTCAGAATTTCTTCAGAAATACCATCGGCAAAATAGCCCTGGTCACTTTCCGGGCTCATATCGACAAAGGGCAGTACGGCGATCGACTTCTCGGTTGTCTCTGCAGTCGGCGCTGTTACATCGGCATTTTCCACGGTATTTACAACAGGCGGTGGTTCTGTATATGACTCTTGCCGGAACCTGTCTACCAGTAACAATACAACGGCCACAGCAAGGGCAATAATGATATTGCGGTTCAGCTTCTGTCCTGTTTTCCTGGTGATGGACTGGCTGCGGTCAACATCTTTCTCGAGCCTGACGCCTTCAGGTGTCATCTCAAATGCCCAGGCGAATATCAGGGCGATGGGTAGACCGATAGCTAATGCCAGCATAAAAATTTGCATTACCCAGACGGGTGCCGCGATGTTTTCCAGCACCAGGTCGACCACCTGTAGCAATACCCATGCGGATACGGTATAGGCGATACCTACCCGGAAGACATTCCTTCTTTTTAGTTCGTTGAAAAAGCTCATTGAGCGGGCCGTTCCTTCAACCAGCCGATACGCTCCTGCGTTTTATTGCTGCGGCGCATGTCCATCAATTCTGACAGTCTTGGTTGTTGCCAGAAAGCCAGCCAGTCCGGATCGTCAGAGAAATCCTCGGGTAGATAAAACAGGTCTGGCCAGGTGAGCGACCACTCACTATTTTCATAAGCTCTTGCCAGCAACGGCAGGGCGGCATCTATGCCGTCCAGCACGAGTGTAAAAAAAGCCGTGGCAGTGAGGTTAAAAACGCCCGTTCCGGTTTTAAGGTTTTGAACGCGTTCATCCACCATTTCACGTAGTCTTTGATCATCACCCTGCTGGTAGTACAGATGGCACCACCACCAGTTGACCAGTTCAACATCTGGGTTGGGTTGCGCCTCAAAATGCCGGATTAATTGAATGGCCTCCTCGAATTGTCCGGTTGCTATCAGGCCCAGGATCCTTCCATCGTTCCGGGCGAATGAGTCAGGCTCGAGGGCGGCAGCCGTGAGCCCGTAATCCAGGCCTTCCTTGTTGCGGCCCAGCGGGAACATGACAAATGCCATGTCCGAGTAATGTACGCTCGCCAGTGGATCCAGCTCTATGGCTTCTTTTTCAAGTCGCTCAGCAGCGTCGAAATCTCCTGTCTGCACCATGAAATCGGCATAGAGGTTAACAACATCGGCATTTTTCGGTGCCAGTTCATAGGCTTTTTCATAATGAGTTCGAATCGTTTCAAAATCATCGTGAATATTACTGCGACCGAGTGCTACATAGGCTTCCGCATTGGCGGGATCTAACTGGATAGCCTTGCCAGAGGCCATTTTTACTTTTTCCCAGGCCTGTTGCGGCGAGACGGTTACCCCATATTGGGATAGCAGCGAGTAGTTAAATGCCAGGCCGGACCAGGCCTGGGAAAATGTCGGGTCGAGGCTGGTCGACTGCTCGAATAGCTCATGCGCCTTGAGCATATTGGCCTCGCCACGTTTGGCTAGCAGGAACCGCGCCTGAAGATATGCCTGGTATGCATCCAGATTATCAGTGGGGTGGGTTTCATTTGATGTTGACGCTGCGCCAAGCTCGGCCTCCAGTGCGTCGGTTATTGCCAGTGCGATATCGTCCTGGATGGCGAAAATATCATTGATTTCCCGTTCGTAGGTTTCGGACCAGAGGTGGTAACCGCTATCTACCTGGATCAACTGTGCGGTAACCCGCAACCGGTTGGATGCTTTGCGTACGCTGCCTTCCAGCACGTGGTTTACTTTCAGCTGTCGGCCGATTTCTCCAATGTCCTGATTTTGTCCCTTGAATTGAAATGACGAGGTGCGGGCGGCCACCCGCAACTGGTCATTCTGGGCCAACCGGTTTAACAGTTCCTCGGAAAGGCCGTCGGAGAAGTACTCCTGTTCGGGATCAGACGACATATTGACGAATGGCAAGACTGCCACTGAGCGTAAGGTATCGTCGGCTGTGTTGTTCGTTATTTTTGGTTCTTCGATTGCAACTTCTTCGGTGGGGATGGGAGTTGGGGTCCCCTCTTGCGAAATAAACCGCTCAGCCAGCAGCAAAACCACTGCGAAAGCCAGAAAGGTAATAATTGTACGGTCCAGCCTATGACCGGTGCTACGAGTGACGGATTGACTTCGATCCACCTCGGATTCACGCTTGATGCCTTCCGGCGTCATTTCGAACACCCAGGCAAATATCAGCACAATGGGTAAGCCTGCGACACCGGCAAGTAGAAACACCTGCATCACCCAGTTGGGCGCTGAAATGATATCCAGCGTGAAGTCGATGGCTTGCAACAGCACCCAGGCAACCACGACATAGGCGATGCCCATGCGGAAGACGTTGCGGCGTTTGAGTTCGTTAAAAAAACTCATTGGATTGCTCCACTACCCAGAGTGGGTACGTGCTGATTGAGGCCGTTGGCGCGGCGCAACTCAGCCACTTCTGTTGGACCAGGCTGTCGCCAGAATTCCTGCCAGGGTTCGCTATCGGGTGCCTGTTCAGGCAGGCGTATCCACAAGGGGTATATCCATCTTCCGTCCTTTTCACGGTAGGTCTGCAGCAACATTTGCCCAGCGGTATCAAAATCGCCTATTTGAATAGCATTGACTGCTGCATGTATGGCTGGGAGTTTGCCAGTTTTGGCCAGTTGGATGTCTTGCATGAGATCTTTCTCAGCCTGGTCCCGATTGCCCTGTGCCAACACCAGTGCGTTTCGTAATGAGCTCAAACGCCCGGTGTCCACATTGGGTATAGCAGCAAACATCTGGTAAACGTTGGCCAATCGCTCAGCATCACCCAGGAAGTAGTAGGCAAAACCCTGGTACAGATAGGCGTGCATGAATGCAGAATCCAGTTCCAACGCTTGGTTGCATAAGCTGATGACTTTGTCATAGTCGCCCTGTTGCAGGTGGACGGCGGCCAGGTCGGATAATTGAACCGGTCCCAGTGGATCCAGCTCTGCTGCGCGCGACTCATACTTCAAAGCGTTGTCCAGGTCGCCGATACGGAAGTACACATCCCCCAGGAAATTATTTGCTACGACACTGCCAGGATTCAATTCTATCGCCCGCTTAAGAAACTCAAGCGCGCCAACAGGATTAAAATCAAGTTCGTTATAGACGATGCCAAGCACGGCCAGCGCCTCAACGTTCCGTGTATCAATTTCGAGTGATTTATTGGCCCAAACCCGGGCCTGCTCGCGTGCCTCACCAGCGGGAATTTGATTAGTGAACCACGGCAGCAAAACATAGGCCTTGGCAACTGCGGCCATTGCAGGCGCATATTCAGTCTCGATTTCGAGCGCTTCGTTGAGTGTGTCGATGCCTGCAAAAATATCAGCAGGATTACGTCTGGCCACCAGTCCCCGGCCTTTCAGGTAGAGTTCATAAGCTTGCATGTCGATGGGTGTACTGCTTGTACCAATTTCGCCGGAGAGTAGTGTACGCAGTTCTACGGCAATGGCTGCTGCAATCTCATCCTGGATGGCAAATACATCTTCCGGGTTACGGTCATACGTTTCAGACCAGAGATGAAAGCCGGTATCTGTCTCGATCAGTTGGGCGGTAATTCTCAGGGTGTTGCCGGACTTGCGTACACTGCCTTCCAGCAGGTGATTGACCTGTAATTGCTTACCGATATCTGCAATATCCAGGTTTTTTCCTTTGAATTGGAATGAAGATGTACGTGCTGCAACTTTCAGATTGGGTATGCGGGTCAGCACGTTGAGGATTTCCTCTGAAATTCCATCGGAGAAGAACTCCTGCTCGGGATCAGAGCTCATGTTAACAAAGGGCAGGACGGCCACCGAAGGCTCATCAGATACCTCAACGGCCTTTTCATCAGCTTTTGATGTCGTGGTTGCCACGGCTGTTGCATTGGCTACTTGTTCAGCATTTTGAATTGAAGTTGTTGGTGTGGCAGCTTTCGGGGTTTCCCGAAATCGATCAAACAGCAACAGGCTAACCGCAAGCAATAAAACAACGATGACCAGGCGATCCAGTTTGCGACCGGTTTGATGGGTGATGGAGGAGTTGGGGTCAACATCTTCTGCACGCTTGATACCTTCAGGCGTCATCTCATAAGCCCAGGCGATAAACAGCGCGAGCACAAAGCCGACCAAAATCAGGAACAGCAGGGTTTTCATCACCCAGCCCGGTGCACCAAAACTTTCCAGCGCCAGGTCCGCCACCTGTGCCACCAGCCAGCCGACCACCGCATAGGCGAACCCTACGCGGAATACATTGCGGCGTTTGAGTTCTTCAAATAAGTTCATCACCAGTCCTTGGCCGGGTACTTGATAGGAGATGTGGGTGGCCAGTTAAAACCGGCTTCTTCTATCCGCTGTTTAAAATTCGGCGTGGCTTCCAGGTCGAATGGCGCACCACAAAAACAACCTTTCACGGCTTCTGCCAGGATAAATGGACCGGCAAAGCGGGCATCCATTATGCTGGCATAGGTATTGGCTGCTTCGCGGTTACCAAGCGCGGCCTCAGCCATCAACAAAGTCACATCATGTAAGGAGGACTCTTTTTTGGATGTTTCCAGGATGTCCCTGGCCTTGGTAATTTCATTTTCCATCGCATGAACATTAAAGCGGCGTGGCAACTGATGGATGCTTCCCTCAGGGTTCGAGTCAAACGTACCCGGATTGTCGCGATACTTACCGCTGGCCAGTAAAGCGAGGAATCGGAAATCATCAACCCAGGCGTTGAAACCAACGGTGTTGAGAAATTGACTGTTTAGTTCTATTGCTGTCTCCGCTTCACCGGCCCATATAATAAATTGACTACCAAGGGCGACATACACGCCGCTTAATGGATCACAACGCATAAGCCGTTGGTAATGGGCAGATACCGGTTCTGCCCAGCCGAATACGCCTGCCAAAGAAGAGGCCCAGTTAACCGCAAAACACTCCTCTGTCTGGTATGCGCGATCAAATTTTGCCGGGATACCTGACCAGTTGTCGGAGAATTCAGCATGCTCTGCTTCAATATATGCACGCTGGGCATCCGATGGTGCGTACCGGGCTGCCTGCGTGAGACCTGTCAGAATTTCTTCCAGTGCGGCTTCAAGTTCTGCTGGTGTGAAGCTGTCCACACCCTTGGCATTGTTGTAGATAATGTGTCCGAAGAGATCCGTCCGCTCCAGTTGGGCATTGGTAATTGTTGGCACTATTGCCAATGCCTGGTCGAAATAGAGATTAGCTTCTGGAAGCAGGTCGATAGGGTCACTGGTTGTGTGTGCCTTCAGCATGATCTCCATGCCTTTTTGGTAAGCGATGAAAGCCTCGACATCCTCGATGCGGGCATCACGCATTCTCTGACGATTGTCCTCATTCAGTACAACATCCAGGGTGCCGGCGATGTTTTCTGCAATATCCTCTTGAACGGCGAAAACGTCTTCCAGGGTGCGGTCATATGTATCCGACCATAGGTGAAACCCATCCTCGGCCCGTATCAGCTGTGCGGTAATTCGCACGCGGTCACCGGAGCGCCGGACCGAGCCTTCAACCACGTGGTCCACGCCCAGGGTGGCGGCAATTTCAGGGATTGGCAGGTCTTTGCCTTTGAAGTGGAAAGAAGACGTTCTGGCGGTGACCAGCAATTCCGGAAGCCGCGCCAGCGAGTTGAGAATTTCCTCGGTCAGGCCATCGGCAAAATAGCCATCATCCTCTCCGCTGCTCATGGCAGCGAATGGCAATACCGCCACAGACCGAATATCGGATTGCCCGTTCTCGACAGGTACATCAGGTGTGACGACAGTTTGCGGTTGGGTTTCTGCAACCCCGGTGACATCACTGCCTGCGCTGAACTTGTCAAAAACGAAATAAGCAAGCGCCACGACCAAAACGCCGATGATCGCCCGGTCCAGCTTGTGACCGGTTACCGACGTGATAGACTTCGTGCGGTCGACATCCGCCTCTTTTTTAATACCGTCCGGGGTCATTTCAAAAGCCCATGCGAAAATCAACGCGGGGATAAAGCCGGTAGCGAGTAGAGCGATGACCAGCGTGACAGCTGAATCAGGCAAACCGATGCGGGGGAAAACAATATCAGTTACCTGCAACAGCAGCCACGCGGCCACCGTGTAAGCGATGCCGACGCGGAACACGTTGCGGCGTTTGAGTTCTTCAAAGAAGCTCATCTTCCGGTTTTCTCCAGGTTCAGGGGTTTGACCAGTTCATTGAAACGCTCATCATCGCGGAAGAAATCCCAGGCGGGATCGAGATAGAGTTGCCAACGGGTCAGGCCCATTACATTGTCCACCGAATCAGCCAGTCGTTTAAGCGCTTCATCCCTTTTTCCGGCCATGGCGAGAATCAAGGTGTGATTGTTCTCAATTTCAGGCCCGAAAATATAGTCTATTTCCACTGGAAGCATTTTCACCGCCCTTGCGGAAATCTCCAATGCCTTGTCAGACTCACCGAGATAGGACCAGCAAGTTGCCTGCATCATCAATTGATACGCGTCTACAAAAGTTCCCGTGGGTGCCTGCGCCTGTGAGTAGTTGATCTGCAGTTGCAAATGCTTCCGGGCCTGTTCTTCATTCCCCATCAGGTAATAAGTAATACCCTTGCTGAGCTCAACATCAGCGCCAAGTTGGACCCTCTCAGAGAATTCGGGGGTGTCTATGAAAAGCAGTAATTCTTCAAAGTTTCGCTCGTAGTTAAGCAAGCTGATGGCGGCATACTTATATACATAGCCACCCCATGGTTGTAGCAGGTCAAACAATTCCCGGGCTGAATCGAGATCACCATGGTGGTATAGTTTTACCCATACCTGCTGGCCCTTAAGGTCCCGGGAGTCGGGGTACTTAATAATCCATTTGCTTAGCAGGTCTTCCACGCGTTCCCATTCATTCATCCAGATCAGTGTGTCAATCATCTGTGTGGCGGTGAAAACACTGTCAGGGTCGAGTTGCATGGATTTTTCAAGAGCCTCAATAGTCTCCTGCCACAAGCCATTTCTTCTCATGGTGAAAGCCATGTTCAACAGAATTCTGGCATCACCTGGAGCGCCCGCATGTGCTTCCCTGAACATCAAGAGCGCCGCGGGGTAGTTATTCTCAAGACGATATAAGTGATCGGCCTGTGCTGCTTTTATAGAAGGTGATCCCGGATCAAGTTGTGTGGCTTTTTTCAGAGCTTCACGCGCTGCACTGTGTCTTTCGGGGGTGATGTCATAACCCTGCCAGATCGCCTGGCCATGGATTTCTGCGAGGATAGCCCAGGCCTCTGCAAATTCGGGATCCAACTGGACGGCCTTTTCAGCCCAGGGTTGGGCTTCTATGTATTTGGCCTTTGAGTAATCTGCCCGGTTGGTAGCTGCTCTTGCATGCAGAAAGGCCTCGTAGGCGACGAGATTGCTGGTCGGTACCGTGCCCATCGATTGTTGTTCGGTTTCGCTCAATTCACCTTTTACCGCAGTGACGATCTGACGGGTGATTTCCGTCTGTATATCGAAGATGTTTTCCATCGTCATTTCGCGGTCAAAGGTCTCTGCCCACAGGTGTTCGTCTGTGACCACATCGATCAACTGCGCATTGATACGGATACGCTTGCCAGCGCGCTGGATGCCACCTTCAAGGATGGCGGTAACGCCTAGTTCGGTTGCGATTTCGGGGATGGTTTTCTCGGTATCCCGGTATTTCATGACAGAGGTGCGCGATATGACTTTCAAATCATTGATTTTTGCCAACTGGGTGAGCAGGTCATCATGAATACCATCGGTGAAGAACAGGTCCTCCTTTTCGTCACTGCGGTTGGCGAATGGCAGGACGGCAATTGAGTTATCTGCGCTGGCGAGTGTATGAGTACCATCCCCCGGGGTCGGATTCCCTTTCTCATTACCTGATTCGGTTGTCTGTACAATGGCACCTTGAGAAAATGGCTCTGACTCTTGTTTGGAGGCAAACCGTGACTCCCAAACAAAATATCCAAGCGCCACCACCAGCAAACCGATAATGGTGAAATTCAGCTTTTGCCCGGTTTGTTGTGTTACAGATTGTGAGCGGTCAATCTCGGATTCACGTTTGACACCTTCGGGGGTCATCTCGAAAGCCCAGGCGAAGACCAGCACCAGCGGGAACCCGATGGCCAGTATCAGCATGATGACCTGGAATACCCAACCGGGTGCCGCGATATTATTCAGCACCACATCCGAGAATTGCATGATGAGCCAGGTAACCACTACATATGCAATACCTACCCGAATGACATTGCGGCGTTTGAGTTCAGTGAAGAAGCTCACAGGTGCCACCGTAGCGTGGGCAATTCAAAACCCACCACAGTCAAACCACAGTCAAATGGTGGGCAACGTGCTTCCCACCCTTCGGCTGTGATGCCAATATGATGCTTGATACCGACACGAAAAACGTTTCGGTTTATTATCTCCTCTAATAAGGACATGTCGTTTCTACCCCCGCAGCGAACGACAGGCGGATTGCTTGGGTTTTGTGTTCCGAGCCAGACAATCTGCTTGTTATTTTTTAGTTTATTTCCTTAGTAATTTCTCTGGATGCTTCCTTTT
>Ga0209013_10006308_pt1 | contig 10083 bp, 8 predicted proteins | sample Cruoilmetagenom2_FD_187291 | JGI IMG/M metagenome (GOLD analysis project Ga0209013, IMG submission 187291) | Oil polluted marine microbial communities from Coal Oil Point, Santa Barbara, California, USA - Sample 2 (SPAdes) (version 2) | ecosystem: Environmental > Aquatic > Marine > Oil seeps ...
AACGCAACTGCTGCAGACAAAAAAGCCGCAACTTTGTAACATACACGCCTTGAGCTTGTCAATAGCAATTCTGTTTTAATTTAGTTTTTTTCCTTCTCCTCCAAAAAAATCCACATGAGGGGCAGCCAGAGTGTTCTTGCGTATGGAAATTCTTTTCCGTTCACCAAAACACTGCAGGAAGGATCTTCTTCCACCAGATTAAAAAGGCGAAAAAGATCATTGACGTCCCGGCAGGTATATCCGGCATGGTGTCGAAGATACTTCCCGGAACCCGATTCGCGATAGTGGCTGCTCTTCTTTGCATGAGATACGGCTTCCAGGTACCGATTTTCTTTGAAAGGGCCGAATTCGACAGTAATGCGGAAATCCTTCTCCATCCGCTTCGGGTAAAGAATTTCTTTCGAGCGTGGTGAAAGGTGGGAAATGTCTTCCTCTTCGTATTCCAGGATATCCGGAAGGTCCCTTATTTTTTTTGCAATACTTTCTTTTTTCATGGCCCCTTTGATGATAAAATCTGATCTTAACAGAGGAGGTGGCGGGTGTCAATAAACAGGAAAAAAATACTGCAGATGATCCCCAAAGTGGATGAACTCTTGAAGTCTCCGGATATAGAAGCTGAGATTTCACAATACTCACGAGAATTCATTGCAACCATATTGCGGGAGGTTCTGGAAGAGGTGCGGGAAGAAATCCATACCGGGAAATGCATGCCGGAAACAAAAGAAACGCTGAAAGAAGACATTCTCGCAAGGATCGTATCCGCCGCTGGATCGTCACTTACATCCCCGCTGATTCCGGTGATTAATGCGACCGGTGTGGTGGTCCATACAAATCTTGGACGGTCTCCCTACCCTGCGGCGGCTTTAAAAGCGATCGAAAATATTGCTCCTTCGTATTCAAACCTGGAATTCGATCTGGAAAAAGGCGCCAGGGGAAATCGTGATGAAGTCGTTGAGAAGGTTCTGAGAAGGATTTTTCCGGGCACCGGAGCCCTGGTAGTAAACAACAACGCTGCTGCCGTCCTCCTCGTCCTGAATACACTCGCAGAGGGGAAAGAAGTGATTGTTTCACGTGGCCAGCTCGTGGAAATAGGCGGATCCTTCAGAATTCCTGACGTGATGGATAAGAGCGGAGCTTTAATTCGCGAGGTGGGAACTACCAACAAGACCCATTATGAAGACTATGTCCGCGCGATCAGCGAACGGACCGGCCTCATTCTGATCGTTCATCCCAGCAATTTCAAGGTCATCGGTTTCTCATCGACCGTGGAACCGGATAAAATCGCAGGCCTTGGCAGGGAAAAGGGGATCCCTGTTGTGGAAGACATGGGGAGCGGAAATTTCCTGAATCTGACGCCTTTCGGCATCAAGGATGAACCCACGGTACAGGAACATCTGGCAATGGGAATCGATCTCGTCACCTTCAGCGGTGACAAGCTGCTGGGCGGACCTCAGGCAGGCTTTATCGTCGGGCGGGAGGATCTCATCGCTCAAATCAGGAAAAACCATCTCCGCCGGGCCCTGCGTCTCTGCAAAACAATCTATGCTGCGGTTTCCGCTGTCCTCCTCGAATACCTGAAAGGAACCGCTCGGGAAAACATCCCCGTAATGAAGATGATCCATATAACCTACGAGGAGATGGAGGCCCGGACCCGTGCATTGAAAGAAAAACTCGATGCCTTGCCGGGTATCCTGGCAGAGATTGAGAGGGATGGGTTTAAGATCGGTGGCGGCGCGGCGCCGGATGCGAAAATTCCGACCCCGGTCCTGGCGCTGGAAACAAAGAAGCTCTCGGTGGATGCATGTCTCAGGAAACTCCGCAGCCACCGCCCCCCCATCATAGCCCGCGCCAGGGAAAACAGGGTGATTCTTGATTTGCGGACCGTGTTTCCGGAACAGGAAGATGCGATTTGTGCAGCCTTGCAATCACTTGAGACCGGGAACACCCGGAAATAAACCGTTCCACCGGAAAATGGATGTGCTTCCATTGACATTATGCACCTATACCATCGAAGCAGAGGAGAATAAGAATGGAGACCTATCGTGGAATCGATCATGTGAAAGCGGCTTTTAAAAGAACATTCACAGACCGGGTGCCTGTCTATCCCATTTGCGGGATCGTCACAGCCAACCTGTTCGGTGCCAGCACGGTCAAATATTTGCAGGACCCTGATGTCTTTGCGGATTGCCAGTTGAAACTTTATGAGAAGTTCAAACCGGATGTGGTCGTTATGATGGCGGACTTATTAATGGAAGCCGAGGCGATGGGGACAGAACTCAAATTTCCTGAAGGTCAGATCTGCCGGATTCACCGGCATATTCTGGATCACGACAAAAATCTGGATAAACTGACATTGCCCGATCCGGAAAGGGACGGTCGCATGCCTTATTACCTCGAGGCCTGTGGGAAAATCACCAGGGAGGTTCAGGATTCTGCGATCGGCGGCGTGATTTCAGGACCCTGGACCATTGCTTTTGAATTGCGGGAAGCCAAGAACATCATACTGGACACCTTCAGGGACCCGGATTATATCCATGAGTTGATGTCCCTGACGACTGAACTGGTGAAACGGTTCGGCCTGGAGATTCACAGTCGTGGTGTCGGCCTCAGCCTCTCGGAAGCCCCGGCATCGTGCAGTCTGATATCACCCGATATTTATCGGAATTTTATTAAACCCTATCACAGTGAACTGGTTGCCTTTTTCAAGGAACACAGGATCGGGCTCACCCTTCATATCTGTGGAAAGATTGAACCCATTATTACGGATGTCCTCGAAACCGGTGCGGCTGCCGTGAGTTTCGATGCCCTCACACCGATGGAAAAGATGACGGAACTTTCCGCAGGCCGAACGGTCCTGATCGGAAATGTAGCGACTGAGCTGTTTACAGATCCGGACCTGAATAAAATAGAAGGAGCGGTCAAAAAATGCATTGATATCGCTGCAGGCGGCAGCGCTTTCATATTAAGTTCCGGATGCGAAATTCCGCCCAATACGGGAATGGAAAATATAGAGCGGTTTATGCAAACCGCCCACACATACGGTTGCTACGCCGGTTCGGGAAAATAGGAAGCGCTGTTATTTTCCACCCAGGGCTTTTGGCCCTATATCGATTTTTCCTTCCCTTTCCGCTATCCTCTTCAGCAGCTTTTCGTCGTCATCCCGAATGCCTGAAATGGTTTCCGCCATTTGCATCACTTTTGAAAAATCGATATGCCGGAGGGCCATGAGCCGGCACGCCTCCGTATTGCCGCCTCCATGAAGCGCCATGGCAGAGAAATTAGAACCTCTGGACAGCGCTTCTATCAGGCGGATGATCTTCAACCGGTCAATGGAGGATACGTCCTCTTTATCCGGTTTGAAATAGCGGTCGATCTTCGGCCCGATTTCCGGATGGGTAAGATCTTTGAGAGACGGAGCGGTTTCTCCCCAGCCACTCATAATCTCCCGCGCCAGACGCATCTGTTCAAAGGGGAGTTTGGTTGTCTGGAATTTGCTGGAATGAGCCAGCAGGGAGTTGGGAATCCATGCCCCCGAAGGATGCTGGAACCCTTCAAAACCGGAGGCCAGTGAAAGCGCATAGAGGGTTTCCGCGTTGATGGCCATCTCTGACAGCTTCCCCTTGACATGGCTTATTTTTGCAACTCCCAGATGGTCCGCGGCCACCGTTGTAGCGCCCAGTAAAAGGCTCAAGCCTCCCGACTTGCAACTTCCGGCTGTGAGCCGGTGGACCGCAGTAAAAAATTCGAGAAACTGGCCGGATTTTTCCCAGTTGCGGCAGATAAAAACACGTTCGTGAGGGACAAAAACATCCTCCAGAATGACCATCGCCTGGTGATCCGCATACTTCTTCCCCACATCGCTCAGATCATCCTTGCCCTCGATAATCCGCAGGTCATTCGGCGTTCGACCGATCACGTAGGTAAGGCCCCGGGAATCCGCTGGTACAGCGCACGCCACCACATACTCTTCCCCTTCCGCGGTGAAGGCTGATGTGGGAAGAATAATGACTTCATTGGCAAATACAACGCCGGTTTGATTTATCTTGGCTCCCCGGATAACGATGCCCTGCTCATCCTGTTTCACGATGCGCAGATATGCATCATCCACTTTTTGGTCCTGTGGTTTCAGTTTTCTATTCCCCTTGGGGTCTGTCAGAGCGGCAGTAACCGCCAGGTCGTTTTTATGGACATGGGTCAGCCAATCTTTAAACCGCTGGTGATACTCCACGCCCGTGTCCTGTTCAAGCTCCCAGGTGAAAGGATATAAACCGCAAATGGCCTCTGAGCCCGTGCACCGGAAAGTACAGCCGCCTAAAATCTCACAGGAAGCCCTTGCCATTTTTGTTTTCTGGACCGCGTCCTCCCGCGATAAAAGCGGTGACACGTAAAAATTAATCCTGTCATTCGTCAACTGAGAATCCGTACTGAAAAGCTTTCCCAGCTCGGGATGTAAAGCGAGGTCATAGACTTTTTTTATCGTCGCCAGGGAAGGCTTGAGCAGCGGTTCCTCGGTGGGATCTTTGATTTGTTTTCCATTGAACCAGATCGGCACAGGTTCGCGGTTTTTAATCGACTCCACGTATTCATCACTTGTTTTTAACGCCATAAAAACCTCCTAGATGTGATCGTCCCGGCCGGGTTCCGGCACGCCAGCCTGTGACTATAATTAATGTGAACATCTCCGGCAACACATTCATGCAGTCCGGTTTTTTATGCCCTGCCCTGCTGTAATAAAACATACTAATGCACATATCCCAGTTCCTGCAACTGCTGTTGCAATTCTTGATCCGCCGTAACCTTCTCAATTTTGGGGGGGGGTGCCTTGTCCAGATAGTCCTCTGCAATACCTTTCAACCGTTCTACCAAATCCGGTTCTTTTGCTGCCAGATTGACTGTTTCACCTGGATCCGATTCCAGGTCATACAGTTCATCCGGGCTGGTTCCCTTACTGTCGAAGTGATATTTCCATGCGCCATCGATGACGATGACCGGCCAGTACGCTTTTTTGTCATGGACCACCCCTTCGCTGAATATGCGTCGTTCCGTGCGGGAGCTTCCCTGTATCATCGGAACCAGAGAGATCCCCTGGAAATGACCGGGTACGGGAATGCCGATCAGTTCCAGAATGGTCGGAGGAACATCGATGAGGGCCGTGTTTTCAGAAATCCTTCTGCCCTCCGGCAGGTGGCCCGGATAGTAAAAAATGAGCGGCACGTGAATCGTCTCATTATAGCAGTTATAGGCATGTCCTACTTTGCCGTGCTCAATGAATTCCTCTCCATGGTCGGATGTCAGCACGATCAGCGTTTTCTCCTGTAAACCGAGACGCCCGACGGCCGCTAAAATCCGGGCGATCTGGGTATCCGCAAACATAATTTCAGCCTCATAACTCTCACGAAGATAGGGGAAAATCATCAGCTCGTCTCTGTTTTCGCGCCAGTATTGAAAAATTTCATCGGGATTCTTCTCAACCCGCATGATCAGATCGGCCAGTTTCTCCAGTGACTCTCTTTCGGTGAAATGCCCGAGGGCCATATTCGCTTGAAATTCTTCTAGAAGCGCTTTCCACTCGTGAATGATCTCTTTCTTTAACCGGCATCTTTTATAGGTTCTCAGGAAACCCAGCTCGTCTAGGGTTAATACTTCATCGTTCATGATTTTAAAGAAGAGGTCTCGAAACCTTTCCCGGCTCGCAGCATCCTGAGAAACATAAGATTTTTTATATGAGTCAGGGGGAGAGTATGGTCCGTGCGGCTCATAGGTGTGAAGGAAGAGGAAAAAGTTTTGTTCCCGGTTTTCGTCTATCCAGTCTATGGCGCGGTTACAAATAACCGCCATGTTTCCGGATTCGATGTGGATCTCCTCATACAGATCAAAGCCCTGATCAAATCCGTATCTGGCAGACACATAGCCCGACCCATTGATGGATCCTGTGCAATAACCCTCATTCTTAAATATTTCGGATAGCAGGAGGGTCTCACCGGGAATTTTTCTATCTGCATGCGTAACCCCGTGGCTGGAAGGATAAAGAGAGGAGAGCATGGATACATGGGAGGGAAGGGTCCAGGAACTCTGGGCGAATACGTTTTCAAACAGGACACCATCCGCAGCCAAACCGTCCATTGTTGGACTTATGTCCTTTTCATACCCGTAACAGTGTAGATGATCCGCTCTGAGCGTGTCCAGGGAGAGAAGTATCACGTTAGGCCGGTCTGACGTTCCATCCGGCGTATCTTTCCCGCATCCCTGGAAAAGGACTGCAAGCATCAGTAAGACAAAGAATGTTCGCATAAGCTCTCAGTCCGACTCCTCTTCTTCCTCTGCATAACCCAGTGCTTTCAGTTGCCTCTGAATTTCACCGCTCTGTTCGGTCAGGGCGATGCCGGTTGACTGTGCCTTTTTCAGATGCGCCGTTACTTCGACCTCGAGACGATCCCTGACAGTATGATTTGTCCCGGCCAGGTTGTCAACCTCTCCGGGATCCAGTCCCAGATGATAGAGCTCCCCCGGCCTGTTGTTTTTCTGGTCGTAGTGAAATTTCCAGTCGCCGTCTATAACAACGACCGGCCAGTAAGTAGCGCCTTCCTGCATATTTTCACTGAAAATCAATCGCTGTATTTCCCGCGGTTTCTCTATGAGAGGAAGGAGAGAGATGCCCTGGTAGGCCTCCGGTATGTCGATTCCGGCCACCTCCAGTATGGTCGGGGGCAGATCAATCAGAGCTGCATTTGTCCGTATTCTTGTGCCTGCGGGCAGGCATCCGGGGAAATAAAAAATCAACGGCACCTGAATGACTTCGTTATAACAGGTTTTTCCATGTCCCAGTCCGCCATGCTCGGAAAATTCCTCCCCGTGATCGGAGGTGAGGACAATCAGCGTCTTCTCCTGGAGTTCCAACCGCCGGAGCAGGTCCATCAGCCGGGAAATCTGGTGGTCCGTGAAAATGATTTCAGCGTCATAATTTTCCAGAAGGTAGGTATAGACCGGTGAGCCGGTTTTATTTTCCCTCCAGTCCGCCAGCACGTCATCCTCCATCTCATATTCCGTGGCCAGGATATCTACGAGCTTCATTTTTATTTCTCTATCCGAGAGTGTATCGCCGTGATCTTCCGAGGCTTTGATCCAGTTGAAAACGGTTTCATTTTCCCTGCAAAATCGTAAAGCCTTCAGAAAGCCCACCTCCTCCAGAGTCAGGGGCTCCTCCTCGAGGACTTTCAGCACAATCCGGCTGGCCGTCTGTCTGGCAAAAGGCTCTGAAGGCACATAGGCTTCCTTATACGGGTCCGGCGGAGAAAAGGGCCTGTGAATTTCATATGTATGGAAAAAAATAAAGAAAGGATCCTGATGATTTTCCTCGATCCACGACAGCATCCGGTTACAGATCGTTGCCACATCTCCCTTTCGAATGGGAATTTCTTCATACAAATCAAAGCCTTTATCAAATCCAAACTTGGCCGAAACAAAAAGCGAGCCATTAAAAGAAGCGGTCCTGTAATCCCGGGTTTTCAAAATTTCCGACAGGAGATTCATGTTTTCAGGTATTTTTCTCTTTCTGGTCGTTACGCCATGACTGGAAGGGTAGAGAGACGTAAACATGGATACATGGGAAGGAAGGGTCCAGGCACTCTGGGCATACGCCTTTTCAAAAAGGACTCCTCCGGCCGCCATGGCGTCAATGGCGGGACTGATCTCTTTTTCATAACCGTAACAATGGAGATGGTCCGCCCTCAAAGTGTCCAGTGATATAAGGATGATATTGGGCAAGTCCATGCGGCTTTTTCCATCATGCCGGTTACATCCAATGAGTGCGGCCGCAATAACCATAATAATGAACAGAATGTTTTTTTTGTCACAAAAAATCCGCATCGCTTCTTTCTTTTCGTTTTTTTTTGAATCCTACCAGAGTTTGGAGGTGCAGGCAAGCATTCCGGGATCTCCGGGTAAAAACGGTTGACAGGCACAGTATTACATTGTGTAATGAGCAGACTTTGTACCTGTCACCCGCCCCGGCGAGGGGCCTGTCTTCGGGAGAGTGCTAGGGACGATGGCTGAAAAACGGGATCAATGGGATAGGCGTTCTTCCTTCATACTTGCAGCCATCGGTTCGGCCATCGGGCTCGGGAATGTGTGGCGTTTCCCCTACATCGCACAGAAGAGCGGAGGCGGTGCTTTTTTAATCCCCTACTTTATAGCGCTCCTGACCGCGGGGATTCCTATGCTTGTTCTGGAGATGGGCCTCGGCCAGTATATGCGGGGGGCGGCTCCCGAGGCTTTCGGAAAAATCCGTAAGCGGTTTGAATGGTTCGGATGGTGGGCCGCATTGTTGAGCGCCGGTATCGTCATATATTATTCCACGATTCTCGCCTGGTCATGGAACTATCTGTACCACTCTCTCACGCTGCAATGGGGGGGCCATGCGGAAGACTTTTTCGTTAGAGATGTCCTGCATAAGAGCGCGGGACCCGGAGAATTAGGTGGCATGCAGATTCCCCTGGTTCTGGGGATGGTGCTGACCTGGGGTTTTATTTATTGGATCCTGCGCAAGGGGATCTCAAGGGTGGGAAAAGTGGTTCTCTTCACGGTCCCGATTCCCTGGATCTGCCTTTTCATTCTGTTTATCAGGGGCATTACACTGCCGAACGCTTCCGAGGGCCTGGCTTATTACCTGACACCGGATTTTACCAGGATTTTCGACCCGGAGATCTGGCTGCTCGCTTACGGCCAGATATTCTTTTCACTCAGCCTGGGCTCGGGCGTCATGATCGCTTACGGCAGCTACCTGACGAAAAAACCCGAGATCAACAACAGCGCATTCATTACCGCCCTGGCCAACTGCGGAACGAGTTTTTTCGCCGGTTTTGCCGTTTTCAGCACCCTGGGCTACCTGGCTTTTATAAACGGGGTCCCGGTTGGGGAGGTATCTGCCAGCGGCTCAGGACTTGCCTTTATGACATATCCCACCGCGATATCACAGCTCCCGGCCATGAACAGTTTCTTCGCCGTTATCTTTTTCACCATGCTGGTCACCCTGGGCATCGATTCCGCTTTCGCCCTGCAAGAAGCCTTTACAACCGGCATTATCGACAAATGGGGAGCGTCCAAGAGCACGGTAAATCTGGCTTTCTGCCTGACCGGTTTTTTTATTTCTCTCATCTTTACTACCCAGGCGGGATACTACTGGCAGGATATCGCCGATCACTATATCGCCGATTTCGGGCTGGTTATCGTCGGCCTGGTGCAGTGCCTGATCGTCGGGCACCTCTTTGGCGCCGGGACACTGCGAAAATACTTGAACAGCATCTCTGAAATTCGTCTGGGAATCTGGTGGGACATCATGATTAAATTCTTCACCCCCCTTGTTCTCGTGATTATTCTGATCATAAATATTAAAACAGAGATTACAAAGGCGTATGGCGACTTTCCCAGGTGGACGCTTCTGGCCGGTGGCTGGGGTGTGCTCCTCGGTTTTGCAATCCTGGGTTTCATCCTTTACAGAAAAAAATCTGCCGGAAGCTTTGGAGACGATCCATCATGAACGTATCGGCCTGGATCATGCTTGGCGTGGGAAGTCTGATTCTCTACGGGGGACTGGCATATTGTCTTGCCCTGGCGGCGGGGCTGATCGGCAAAGGAAGAAAAGACCGCAACACGCCCGATGAATAAAACCATCATATAAATACAACAAATTGCTGCCCACCCGGAAATTCCTTTTCGCTTCGCGGGTCACGTTTTTTGAAAAATCTAAGGCTCACTCCAGGCGATTTCAGAACTCGCCCTTCGGGCTCAAACAACTGAAATCGTCCCCCCGCTTTCTTCAGGAAAGCGGGCTACCCTTCCGCTTCACCAAGATTTTTTAGCAAAAAACGTTCTATCTCCGCTCACAGAGATTCATCATTGGGTGACAGAGCGTTAAGGTTCGCGCCCGCCTCTTTTGAACGGGCGGGCGTTGACCTCCCCGTGACATTTTTCTTGAACGGTTAATTCTCCCAGCGGTTCATGAAGAGATTCCGGGCGCGGGTTTTATCCTCCTCCGAAAGAGAAGGCATGTCCGCGACAGAGATATTTCCCTCCACCTGTTCCGGG
>Ga0209013_10006309_pt1 | contig 10082 bp, 6 predicted proteins | sample Cruoilmetagenom2_FD_187291 | JGI IMG/M metagenome (GOLD analysis project Ga0209013, IMG submission 187291) | Oil polluted marine microbial communities from Coal Oil Point, Santa Barbara, California, USA - Sample 2 (SPAdes) (version 2) | ecosystem: Environmental > Aquatic > Marine > Oil seeps ...
ATTGAAAAAGTACGATTTATCCATGGGGGCTATCCGTTATGTTTAAAAAACTGTTATTGATTATCATGATCCTGTCCGTGCTGGCAGGTTGTTCAGGAGACGGGGAAAAAGCAGGCGACTTCAACATTCTGCTCGTATCCATTGACACGCTGCGCTATGACTATTTGAACTGCAACGGGTATCGTGAACGGACGGTCAGTCCGAACATCGATAAGATCGCTGAGAACGGCGTGATCTTTTCTCATGCTTACAGTCCATGCCCGTGGACATTGCCCACCCATGCTTCCATCTTCACAGGTTATTATCCCACCTCTGTCGGTTTGAATTATGTGCCGGAACTGGATGATCTAAGGGAGAAAGGCCTGATAGCGACTGCAACCATCAAAAAGCCCCTTGCGGAATTCCTCAAAGAAAAGGGATATGATACCTGGGCTTTTGCGGGCGGCGGTTTTGTATCCAAGACCTTCGGTTTTGACAGGGGCTTTGATGTTTTTTACCAGATTCCGACCATAAAGAAGACAGGGCAGCTGGCCATGCACCAGCTGGATAAAGTCGAAGAAAATCCTTTTTTCCTTTTTCTGCACAATTTCGATTGCCATCTCCCGTACCGTCATGACCACCTGGCCCGGGAGGAGGGTGCGGCCAGGATCCTCAACCTCTTCGATGATTTAAATGTGCCGGCAGATGAGCCGGCGCCATGGGACTGCCTCTATTCAGAACAGGATGTTTTTACGGACATTGAAAAAGAGACCGTGAAAATGCTGTATGACAGCAGCATCCTTCTGACCGATCAGTATATCGGATCTATCTGCGAAAAGCTCAAGGATATGGGCGAATACGACAACACCCTGATTATCATATTAAGCGACCATGGAGAAGAATTCTGGGATCACCTGAATCGGGGCGCCTATCACGGGCACACACTGTATAACGAACTTCTGCGCGTTCCCCTGATCATTAAACTCCCTGCAGGGGCCGGCCCCTCCGGCGGCCAGGTCATCGAATACCCTGTAAGCCTGGTGGACATTTTTCCCACGGTCCTGGATTTTCTGGACATACCGCAGCCCTCTGACCTGGCCGGGATAAGCCTGAAGGGTCTTCTCACAGGGGAGTCTTCTCCTCCGGGCCCGCGGAAGATATACGGAGAAGCCATACGGAGCGGTCCGGAAAGAAAATCCGTGATTGAAGGAATTCTGAAATTGATCATTTCCCAGAGTCCGGATGATCCGCGGAGCCCCGAAGGTATTAAGTGGCCCGTAGCGGTGCAATCAGAAGTTGAACTGTATAATCTCGAGAATGATCCTGATGAACTGCGGAACATTGCGGCAGAATTTCCGGAGGAAGTCAGCAGCCTGCGTGGCATTCTGGAGGATTTTTTCAGCAAACGGGAAGCGGAAAAGCTGATTGCCATCACAAAGGAAGGTGAGACCACGGCCGATTCGGAGACTGTGGACCAGCTTCGGAGTCTGGGGTATTTGAACTAGCGCTGCCGCTATACCTCTAATATATGATTTTCTTCTTACATTTTGGGATCTTTTTCCTCACCCTCTATGTTTTCTTTCATCTGGTACTGGCCTTTTTGATTGGAGGGTATTACTTCTATACCCTGGACATCGGTGCATTCCATTCCGTAGGGATCACCGCGCGCTTCATCCTGGATTTCGCTCTGAGTTACCTTTCGGTTTCTCTGATCTTCGGCCTGCCTCTAAGCATGGCAGCTTCGCTTTTGCTGCGCAAAAACTTTTCCGGAAAGAAATATGTGGTCGCCCTTTCCCGTTTTGTCGTCCTGTTTGCGTCGTTCAATTTATTCGGGGCGGTCCTTCTTCTTGTAAACAGTGAAAGGATAGGCTCTGAAATCAGACTGATTCCTCTATTCTGCGGAGTGATCCTTCTCTCTTTCCTTTTTGCAACGATAGGCTACAGAGTTGCTTTCCGAAAGGAGGCAGGCGGATGGCGCCGCTGGATGGTGCCGGGCGCTTTTTTATTCTGCTTCCTGGCTTCGGTAATCATTCTGGGAACCAGGTTTTCCGCACCGGAGAGAAAGCGCCCTGTCGACCTCAGTACCGTAAAAACGGAACCTACGGGAATAAAGATACTGATTCTCGGCATAGACGGTGCGGATTGGCTGATCCTGGATAAGTATATGGAGGAGGGGATTCTGCCCAATTTTAAAAGGGCGAAGGCAAACGGGGCCTGGGGGGAACTCGGCATTCGAATCTGGTATACGGCGCCTTCCTGGACAACGCTCTTTTCCGGGGTGGACCACAATATCCATGGAATCGTAGACTATATTGGATACTCGGACGACCAGGGCAATCTCATCACAAGGTCCAAGCTGGACGATTTCATTGTCCGGATTCTCCAGGGGGTGCCGCTCGAGAAAATTCCGGAAAGCGGTATACACCGTCTGACCACCGGACCGGTACGCCTGTGCCGTTCCTTCTACAGCAACCGGTTCTATCCCTTTGAAAAGGATCAGAAGCCTCTGAATGCCACCCATATCAAAGAAAAGCGCATCTGGCAGGTTGCACATGAAGTGGGGAAGAAAACAGGGCTATTCTCGGTCGATTTCAGCTGGCCGGCAGAGGAGGTCAACGGGTATATGGTCACGGATGCATTCATGCGCGGAGAACATCGGCTTGCTGTCTATCCACAGGACCTCTACCCGGAAGTGAGGTCTTACCTGGACGAACCCGTGGTTTTTCCTGAGACCATGCCGGCACAGGAACAGGTCGCACTTGCGGACCGCCTCTTTCTGGCAGGGGTCAGGGAACAATATGAGCGGCAGTTCCGCGAGATTTCCATTGTCAGAGCCCTCTGGGAGAAGCAGGGGGATTACGATCTGCTGATCTATAAATTTCGGCAGCCCGACTCCATCAAACACCGCTTTCTTCAATTCATGCGTCCGGAATCATTCCCCTGGTTTTCTTATGACCCGGTGAAGGGTTCTTTGGCTCTTGAAAATATAAAACAGAGTTATCGCCTTTTCGACGATTTTCTGGGGGATGTTCTGGACTCGGGATATACCGTCGTGATCCTCTCCGATCACGGTTTTTACCCGGTGGAAGGGGATCTTATGTACAAACTGGGTGAAGATATCCCCTTTGATACGGAAAAATTTCTGGAGGACCTGGGATGGCTTCGGAAAGAGCCCAATGGCAGGATCGACTGGAAGGAAACAGTGGCCTATCCATCCAGTCTTATTAAAAAAGCAGGGATTCGGATAAACTTGCAGGGGAGAGAATCCGAGGGTGCTGTGCATCCCGATGACTATGCCGATGTTCTCGAAGATATCCGGAAAACCTGCGAGACAGTCGTTTTTGATGGGACGGATGCCCCCCTCTTCAGCCATATCCGAACGGATGTGGAAGGATTTGATCTCGTATTCTTTTTTGATGCCAAAGCCCCCCTGCACAGCATCTTTCCTTTCATGGAAAGAAAAATTCGGATCGGAAATACAACCTGTTCTCTGGAAAACTATTTCAACTTTACTCCGTTATACGGGGGACATAAACTTTACCCGCGGTTCAAGGAAAAGTCGGGACCCGCGGTTTTTCTGCTTTACGGCAAGAGCATCAGAAATGATATCCGAATTCCCTCTCCCGAGGATATCGACGTGACGCCCACGCTGCTGTACCTCCTGGGTATCCCGATTTCAGAAGAACTCCAGGGCAGGGTATTGACCGAAGGCATCGAGGAGACATTTCTCAGGCGGCATCCCATCCGGAAAATCCCCACATACGGAATCAAGACTTTCGATGACAAGGTGTTCAAAGCGATGCAGTCGAGGTCGGATGAGCGGGATGCCGATAAAAAACTGATTGAAAACATGCGCGCCCTCGGCTACATGCAGTGAAACAGCAATGGATGGGCAACCAGATTGCTAAAACACCATAAAACCGGTATCATTAAAAAAGGTATCATGGTGAGTACCGCCGTCCGTGTTGAGGATTCATGGGAGGAAAGAATGCCTTTTATCGAACTTCCTGATGGAAACGGGAAGCTATATGTCCCGGAAGATACACCGCCTGCCATGAAGAAACATCCATGTCCGGACTGCGCGGTCTGTCAGCAGTGCAGCAATGAACGCTGCGAAATGTGTTTAAAGCAGAAGGGCCTGCGCTGCTTTGCCCCCCCTCGTGTGGCGCAAGGCACATGTTAGACTTCCCGTTATTGGCAGGCCAGAGAAGCAATGACCAGATAACCCGCCGGAACCTCAAGAATTTTGTAGTGTTTTATTCCTGCGGAGGCATAGATTTTTTTTATAGTCTTTCTTGTGTAAAAATAAACCGGGCACCCCCTTTTCCACAGCCATAATTTTCTGATCGGCATCTGAAAAACGTATTTGGCGGGGTATGCCGCAATGATTTTTTCTCTTGCCAGAGTTTTCATTTTTGCCAGGAATGGCACGGGATTTTTAATATAATCGAATAGACCGAGAGCGACCACAATATCAAATAACTCTTCAGGATTGAAATCTTCCACGAAATCACCACATACAAATTCAATGGGCAATTGCTTTTTTGTTTTTGTCTCCCATTCCTTCAGATAGCTCTCAGCCAGTTTGATCATTTCCGGCGCATAATCAATCCCCGTAACTTTTAGGCCCTTTTCAGCCAGTGGCAGAGCGATTCGACCGGAGCCGCATCCCACATCCAGAGCAGTTTTTCTTTCATGACCACATTCCTGGATGGTCAGGGCAACTCTCTCATACATTCCCTTTCTGAATATTTTATTCACGAATCGTTTAAGGACAGGATGCGTGTCATCATAAATAGCATCAAATTCACCGGCTGTCCTGTCAAAATACGCTTGAACTTTATGATCTTTTGCTTTCAATCCAATGCCTCGTTGATATGAATTCGAATTCCCCGACCAGTTTCTTGAATTTTTTTTCAGTGCTGCGCAATCGATAATAATGATACCATTTTAAATCTTTGATCCGGGGTTTATCAGGATCAAGTTCCCAGGGGTGAAGATAACAAACCGCAGCGTGATTCGATCGATTAATTTTTTTTATGGCATGCGAAAGGAGAGGATAAGGGAAAAACCTCAAATAAAACCCCCCGGCTATGGGAACATTTTTTTTAAAGAGAGGGATTCGATAGACAGACGGGGGGAATTCCAGAAAATTTTCATTGGGATGATCCTTTTTTATATCGGCAGATCGGATATGATAAATATGCCTGGGTGCGTCCGGCACGCCATAGAGTGGTGTTTTTACGGGAAAAATACTCGAATCATACTTCAGGCCGTGTTTCTGAAGAATATCAATGACCCAGGACGTCTTTTCGACCACAGTGAATTGTGGCGCCCTGTAACCCCAGATGCGATCTCCTGTAATTTTTTCAAGTATTTCAATCGATTTTATCAGGTCTTCTTCAAATTCAGCCTCTGATTGTTCCGTGATTCGTCTGTGGGCATAGCCATGGGATGCAACTTCATGGCCTTCCTCTTTCACTTTTTCAACCAATCGCGGGAATCGCTCTGCCACATAACCCAGTATGAAAAAGGTCGCCTGCGCATGGTGTTCTTTCAAAATGTGCAACAATTTGGTGGAAGTTTCAACCACTCTGCTCTCACAGGCGTCCCACAATCGAAAATCGAGATCACAATACCAGTCTTCCACATCAATCTGCAGAATGTTGTGTTGGTCTGTCATGAATCACGACCTCCCGAATGTATCAAGATTATAGCCTCTAGATTGGGGAGAAGGAAGAGAATTCTACAGGATCACTGCTCTCGTTCCCATGGTGAGTCCCAGCTTTTTTTTAGACCCGCCAGAAGTAAGATAATCGATATTATGAGACAGACCAGGCTGATTTTGCGTGCCATATCATAGGATTCCGGCATAAAGGTGAAGACAATCTCGTTCTTACCCTCCCTGAGATAAACGGCGCGGAACAGGTAATAAGCCGGATAAATCTTTTTTTCAACGCCGTTGACCGTTGCCTTCCAGCCCGGATAATAGACTTCCGATAAAACCAGATAAGCCTGCGAGGCGGAATGAGTGTGGACAATAACCTGATTGGGAGCGAACGAAGCAATTTTCACTGAGTCTCCGATTGTTACATCTGGTTTTTCGGGAAGTCTTGGACTCGAAGGATCTTCCAGTAAAACGGCCTCCGCGGGTTTAAAATTCGATCCGAGCAAAGTGTCAAGAGTATCATCCGGTGCCAGGATCCTGGAACGGTGGACAAGAAAGGCACGGGGAAGCACTTCAAGGTTCTGATGGATGAGGACTTCTCGATGATATACCGGCCGATACTGGTCGAGGGTACGGAAGGGGTCCCGTCTCCAGCCGGGGATATTTTCCTTTGCAGGCACTACGATATACTTGACGTTCAGTAAATTGATCAGTCCCGGGTAAGCAGCCGGTTTTGAAAATCGGAAGCTTCTCACGGCGTCGTAGGGAGGCGCATTTATTCGAGCCTGAAGGGCAGCATATCGTTTTACGGCGAGGACTGAAAAGAGGTCAATGTCAAATATGCCGTATAATTGTTTCGTATTCGCGGGCAGGGCCTTGCCAAGCAATGAAGAAACACGGAAAAAAGATGAATCTTTCTTCAGGAATTGAACAGCCCGTGTTTCCGGGAAAACGAAGGATGACGGCATGACGGGATTAAAATTATGGAAGATCCAGAAAGAATCTGCAAAAGTGATAAGAATGACCAGGTAAGAGAAAATCCTGCTCCCCACCAGCCGGTGTTTCCGCGCAAGCGTCAATAAGCAGGATACAAGCAATATAACCAGAATATGGACTTCCACTAATCTGATAAATTCCCAGGGGCTGAAAGTTTTTATATCCGTAAAGGCGCCTTTTCCAGCGAAAAAGAGGGAAAAGATGGCGTAGGCAAATACGGGAATCCCTATCACTGAAACGCTATAGAGCCCTGAGAATAAGCAATCTTTTTCTCCTGTCCGGCGCACTGCCCCTTTCATGAACCGATCCAAGCCGAAAGCAGCTGCCACAATAATCGCAAACCGATACACCAAGCGAAGGCGCCCATTGTTGATCAGTTCAAATCCCGGCATGTAATTCGCGAGGTTAAATACAGGGAGCCCAAAAGCGATGCCTATTGATAGAAGAACCAGTAGAAGCCACACAAGTAGAACAGGCGATTCCCTTATTTTTGAAAAACCATAGATGGCGAAAAAAAGGGGAATAAGGCCCACATAGAGCGTCGACTCCGGCAAATTGATGGAAGGCCACCAGTAATTCATATCTCTTGGTGAACCGAAAAACATGGGAGAGATCGCAGTCAGGGCTGTCGGGATCGTGCTTCTCATTGTATACCAGTCTCCCCGAAAGCCTAACCATATGGCTGCCAAACGATCCTCCGCTTTCATCTGGATGCTCCTTCCCACAGACTGCGGATCGAGCTGGCCGATAAGATCCAAGGATGGAGTTATTTGAATAATCGCGATACCTATACCGAGCACAATGGCCAGACAAATGGGAGTAACAATCCACAGACATTTTCGGAAGCCTTGATTGCTTTGGATAATACGTATCAAGACATAGAGCAACAGGGCCAGGAAGATGTGAAAAGAAGTCTGGAGGTGGCCCGGGAGACAAACCAGGCATGAAAAGAGGGCAAGCTGACCGATTCGTGAGGAACGGCGTTCTTTTATGAGACGTTCTGTTGCCCAGAAAAGCCAGGGCATCCAGATTTCCGCCATAAAATTTTGTCGACCCAGCCAAACGATAGTCCAGCCGCTGCAAATGAATGTAACGGCTCCAAAAATCCTGCCGGAAAGAGACACACCAAGTGTGCCCAGGAACAAAAACATCCCGCAGGCTCCAAACCAGAGGGCCAGAACCGCTATGACATTCGTCAGCTTTGCCCGCGATGCGAAAAAGCCCGCAAGGGCGGCGACCGGATCAAAAGTACCTGAGCCGAGGCCTATGAATGGAACGCCCATCCCAACATAAGGATTCCACCATGGAATTTCTCCCCGTGCGAAGGATGACTGAACGTAACGGCGAAATGGGTAGTTTTGCCGGATGTTGTCAACATCCATCAAGGGAATGGAAGGCCTTGTATCGAAAAAAGTACCTCCATATGCTCTGAAAGTAGGATCTCTGTAATAAAGTTTATCTCCAACAAGAATGGAATGGTCACTGTAGATTCTTATATCGAGTAAAAGAGAAATCGGTAGAAGGAATCCCAGAAGTATGGCTAAAAAAAGAAGAATGTTTCGCATGTGGCCTGATCGATTGCCTGCTTGCCTGATCCTGACCTTTGGATTTTTACTTATCTGGGCGTATTGTTTATCTCAAGAACAATTGCCTGCAGGACAAGCTCAAATCCTACGAGAAACGGCAAGACGCTCAGCATGACCGTTCCTGTGGAGGCAAACCTCTGAAGCGTATAAGATGTATACCAGGTGTATGCCCCGAAGCATGTACCCCATCCCAGCAGGGGGAGGCCTGTAATCATAAAAAGAGCAACAGGCGAGAAATCTCTGAGCACGTGTTTTCTATAAAAACGATACCAGTACCGTTTGAATAAATAATACGGGAAAGAGAACAGAATTTTCCATACATTCATGGAAGATTTCTCGTCTCCGTATCGCGCCGGAATGGCAACATCTTTTACCCTGAGATGGAAGATATTCAGATGTATCAGCATATCGTTTTCAAAAAAATAACGCTTTGAGAGCCGATCCAGATTTAAAAGTTTTAAAATCCTTGATGGAATTGCAATATAACCATTCTGCGGGTCGAAGACATTCCAGTATCCTGATGCGAACTTGGTCAGGAAAGTAAGAATAAAGTTTCCCACCAAACGGTACTTCGGCATAGCTTCAAGCTCCTGGTGAAGCAAAAATCGGTTCCCCTTGGCATATTCACACTGATTATCGATGATTGGGTCAATTAAATGGGAAATATAATCAGGATTCATCTGGCCGTCGCCGTCCATCTTTACGATAATGCTGTCCGAATGCTGGAGGGTGTCTTTGAATCCCGTAATCATTGCACCTCCCACGCCCAGATTGGCTTCGTGCCGGATGAGGGCTACCCGGGGTTCCGCCAGGGCACGGACAAGCTCGGATGTGTTGTCTGTGCTGCAATCGTCTACGACCGTCACCGCATCGACGAATGACGGAATGCCTTTAAGGACTTCCGTAATATGTTCGGCCACATTAAAAGAGGGGATAACCACATGAATCCGCTTCTCATGGTACATTTATATTCTCCGAAAATTTTTAACGGGGGAATAAGATCCTTGCCTTTCTGATAGCCGTAGATACGTCTTCAAATAAATACCGCCGTTTATTCCTCGGAATGATGATTTAAACATGCCAAAGAAGTGATTATATTTGCTTTTCCGGCAATATGAAAATAGCAAAGAACCAGGAAATATTCAAGTGTTTGCTTTTTTAATCTCCTGCAAAATTGACATCCTTTCAAAAATGTGTTACTTAAAAAAAGATTTCGATATGCGCCCATAGCTCAATTGGATAGAGCGTCTGACTACGGATCAGAAGGTTGGGGGTTCGACTCCTCCTGGGCGTATTTTCTATTTTTTCACAAAGCGTCACACCTCCGCCCACCCCGGGCACGCCGCCTCTAATTACCTTGACAAAATTGTGGATTCAAAGGATAATTAGAAGCGTATAACTTAGATAGAATAAACAAATTTTTATCATATCTCCTTCTCCAGGGGAGGAGATCTTTGCTGGCAATTTAGAACGATGATAGATCCGGATAAAGAATTGCGCCGGGAATTTATTCAGCTCTTCCAGAAGAACAAAGTGCCGCTGACGCCCGAAGGGGGCGCGGTCATCAAATTTTTTCTTGACAGCGAGCACCATCTCTCCAGAGAAGAAATCCGGGAAACGTTAAGGGAAAGAGGAACGGATGCCAGCCTGGAGACGGTAGCCGAAGTTATGAATCTCTTGCGCGATTACGGGTTTGCCCGGGAAGTTACTTTCAAGGGCGGCACCACAAAGTACGAGCACCATCATCTCCAGCTCCATCACGACCACTTCTTCTGTCACCGGTGCGAGAAAATTATTGAATTCAGCGATGAAGAACTTGAATCCATGCAGAGCAATATTGCCAGAAGTCACGG
>Ga0209013_10006311_pt1 | contig 10080 bp, 10 predicted proteins | sample Cruoilmetagenom2_FD_187291 | JGI IMG/M metagenome (GOLD analysis project Ga0209013, IMG submission 187291) | Oil polluted marine microbial communities from Coal Oil Point, Santa Barbara, California, USA - Sample 2 (SPAdes) (version 2) | ecosystem: Environmental > Aquatic > Marine > Oil seeps ...
AACAGAAACGCGCATCTGACGAACCCGGTTCTTGTAGAAAAAAATATTAAGGAAAGCCAGGGATGTTACCAGGATAAATAATACCGACAGCGGCCATGTGGCCACTGCCAGTTTTTCTCCACCCAATTCAAATATTCCGGAATGCTTCAAAACATACTCCACACCATCCACAGTGAACAGGGCCAAAGGTCCGGTTAACAGGAAAAGAGAGACAATAAAGACCCCCAACAGATAGAGGGTCTGTGGTCGCTGTAACATAAAAATATGCTGAACTAGTTATTGCCCAGGATCAGGGGCATTCCTTCCTTGCCACTTCCAATGACCACCACTTTACTATTGGCTGAATTGGCCAGCTCCAGGGTTGCGTCGATACCTTTCTGTTTCAGAATGTTAGAAGTGAGAGATGCGCTGATTATACGGTTGTAGTCAGCAATACCCTGTGCCTGGATCCTCAGACGATCCGCTTCACTTGTCTCTCGCTCCAACCTGTACTGGTAGGCCAGTGCTTCCTGCTGCTGCTGCAACTTGCTTTCAATGGCCGCTTTGATCTTTTCGGGCAATGTGATGGAGCGGATCAGCAGGTCCTTCATCTCGATGTCTTTTTCACTCAACGCAAGACGGGTAGCCTCAATGATTCCAGCTTCAACTTCAGCTCGCTTGGTGGAGTAAATCTCTTCGGCTGTATATCTCCCCGTTACCGCCCTTACCGCAGACCTGACATTAGGTATTACCATGATCGATACATAGCCTGTTCCAATGTTTTCGTGCAGGTATCCGATTTTATCATAGTAAGGATTGAAAATGATGGTTACATCCACACTGATAGAAAGCCCCCCCTTGTCAAGTACATCCATGGGTTCTTCGCTTTTCTGTTCCCTGACATCATAACGAATCAGGTCATTCCAGGGTGCGATGACCTGGAATCCGGGAGTGAAAATATTCTCCTTGTCCAGTCCGCCACCAAACTTCTTAAAAATGACAGCACGTTCACCCGGCTTCAGAACATAAAACATCTGGCTTCCAAAAATGAGCAAAAGCACCACAATGGCCACCACACTAACTATTACGTATTGCGCTCTTTTCATAACTATGTTATTTAGTATTGTGAGTAAGTAAATTTAAAGCAGGGTAAAAATACACTATTTTTATTGAAAATGCGGCAAAGGAATTGCAATGGTCCCAATTTCACATACTGATCTTATATTGAATCCTGACGGGAGTATTTATCACCTGCACCTGTTACCTGAAGATATTGCCGACACCATTATCCTGGTGGGCGATCCGGGCAGGGTAGCACAGGTTTCCTCGCGCTTTGAAAAGGTGGAATTGGAGAAGGTAAACCGGGAATTTGTGACCCATACCGGCAGCTACCAGGGGAAGCGAATGAGTGTACTCTCCACCGGGATCGGGACCGACAACATAGACATTGTTCTCAATGAACTGGATGCGCTGGTAAACGTGGATCTGGAAAAACGAATGGTAAAGGCCAACCATAAGCGGCTGAATCTGATACGCATAGGAACAAGTGGTGCCCTTCATGCCGATATTCCGGCAGGTACCCGTATTGTAACACAGATAGCCGGAGGTTTTGACGGATTATATCATTTCTACCAGGATGATAATCAGGTTACTGTTCCCGGACTTGCAGAAGCCTTTATGAATTTTACAGGTTGGAAGAAAAGCCTTGCCGAGCCCTATTTCATTAAGGGATCTGAAAAACTGTTTACCCTGCTCTCGGAGGTCGATCAGGTTGCGGGAATCACACTTTCAACTCCCGGCTTTTATGCACCACAGGTACGATCCATTCGTCTCTCTCCGTTCGACAAAGCACTGATCCAGAAAGTCGGCTCATTCACTTTTAATGAGATGCGCATCAATAATTTTGAGATGGAAAGCTCTGCCCTTTATGCGCTTTCCGCACTACTGAATCATGATGCAATCACGATCTGCGTTGCCATTGCCAATCGTATATCGCTGGTATTTCTTGAGGATTATAAAGCAGCCGTAGATTCCCTGATCACCATGGTTCTGGATAAACTTGCATCGCATGACTGAACATAGCCACAGAGAGCTTGAAGCTTTAATGAGCCTTCTTGAAGACCCTGACAACCAGATATTTGATACAGTGTCTGATCGTCTCATCGAATTGGGTGAAGAGGTTGTGATCCCACTGGAAAGACGGTGGGAGGCAACACTCAAGCCGGAGCTGCAGGAGAAAATTGAAAATGTGATCAAGCAGATCCAATTCAATACCCTCCTCCGTGGCATGGACAGATGGAAATCAACAGGGGGCACAGACCTTCTTTATGGAGCATTCCTGGTGGCCCGGTTTCAATATCCCGATCTGGGGTATGACCCCATTAATGCAGTAATCGAGAAAATCAAACGGGATATCTGGCTTGAGCTGAACAACGAATTGACCGCTCTTGAGAAAGTGAAGGTGATCAACTACTTCATGTACGACATCCATAAGTTTGATAAAAGTCTTAAAAAGGCCCATACCCCCCAGCTATACCTGATCAACCATGTTATTGATACATTTAAAGGGAGTCCGGTTATGCTGGGCTTAATTTATGCTGAACTGGCCAGAAGGCTTAACCTGCCCATTTATGGAGTGAACCTGCCACGCAATTTCGTACTCTGTTATTATGACCAGGATTTCCAGGACGATCCCAACGGGATCCTTTTCTATATTAATCCTTCCGACAATGGAGCAGTATTAGGACAAAAGGAGCTGAAGTATTTTCTGAGTCAGCTGAAGATCGAGGAGAAGGAGTTTTACTACACACCCTGTTCCAATACAGATATCATCGAAAGATTGGTAATCAATCTGCAATACGCCTACGACCGGTCAGGTCATCCTGATAAGGCACTAGCCCTTAAGGATTTGCTTCGCAAAAAATGAGACGATAGAAAGATGGGGCGTGAGTTGAAAAGATACGTTTTTTTTACACTTTATAATACTCTCTGTACCAGTCCACAAATTTTTGGATCCCGGTTTCAACAGGTGTGCCGGGATTGTAACCGTAATCCCTTTTCAGGGAGGAGACATCTGCCCATGTTTTTTTCACATCGCCCGGCTGGATGGGCATCATCTCCTTTTCGGCTGTTTTGCCCAGTGCCTTTTCAAGGGCTTTAATGAAATCAGTCAATTTTACAGGGCTGCTGTTCCCAATATTATGGATCTTATATGGGGCTGATGAGGCAGAAGGATCGGGTGAAAGCGAATCCCAATCCTCGTCAGGTAGCGGTGGCTGAAGAATCATCTTTTCAATCCCTCCCACAATGTCGTCAACATAAGTGAAATCACGCTCCATGTTGCCATGATTAAAAACCTGAATGGGTTTTCCTTCAATGATTGCCCTGGTAAATAGAAACAATGCCATATCGGGTCGACCCCAGGGTCCATAGACAGTAAAAAAGCGCAATCCAATGGTAGGGATACCAAACAGGTGACTGTACGTATGTGCCATTAGCTCGTTGCTCTTCTTGCTGGCAGCATAAAGGCTGACAGGGTGATCCACATTGGAGCTAACCGAAAACGGCATCTTCTTATTGAGTCCGTACACACTTGAGCTACTGGCATATATCAGATTCTTAACAGGGTGATGCCTGCAGGCCTCAAGGATATTTAGGAATCCGGTGATGTTGCAATCCACATATGCTTCCGGATTGGTAAGGCTGTAGCGAACACCTGCCTGGGCAGCCAGATTGACGACCACATCAAAAGTGCGATTGGCAAAAAGTTCATGAAGCGCATCCCTATCTTCAAGCTTAAGCTGGATAAATTGATAATTATCATATTTTGCACTGGATACAAGCTGATTATAGGCGATCTCATCCCGGGAAATACCTGCCTGTTCAAGTCTACCGTATTTCAAATCGACATCATAGTAATCATTGATGATGTCCAGACCCGTAACATGAAATCCCTGATCGATCAGTTTATTGGCCAGGTGGAATCCAATGAACCCGGCCGTACCTGTAACAAGTACTCTCTTCATTATTTGGCGTAACTTATGGCACGTGTTTCACGGATCACGGTGATCTTCACCTGTCCGGGATAGGTCATTTCGTCCTGTATCTTCTTAGCGATATCAAAGGAGAGTGTTTCAGCATCTTTATCAGTCACCTTTTCACTCCCCACAATGACCCTTAATTCACGGCCAGCCTGAATGGCATAAGTCTTCAATACTCCAGGATAGGATAAAGCCATCGCTTCCAATTCTTTCAAACGCTTGATGTAGGATTCCACCACTTCTCGTCGTGCACCGGGCCTGGCTCCGGAAATAGCATCACAGACCTGTACAATGGGAGCCAGCAGGGTTGTCATCTCAACCTCATCGTGATGGGACCCAATTGCATTGCATACTTCACCTTTCTCTTTATACTTCTCGGCCAATTTCATGCCGAGAACGGCATGTGGAATCTCAGGCTCATCATCAGGCACCTTCCCAATATCGTGTAGCAATCCTGCCCGTCTGGCCAGCTTTGCATTAAGACCCAATTCTGTAGCCATGATGGCACAAAGGTTTGACACTTCCCTTGAGTGTTGCAGCAGGTTTTGACCATAGGATGAACGGTACTTCATTTTTCCCACCATTCTTGTGAGCTCCGGATGAAGGCCATGAATACCAAAATCAATGGCAGTACGTTTACCCACCTCGATGATCTCCTCTTCAATTTGTTTTTTGGTTTTTGCAACCACCTCTTCAATACGGGCCGGATGAATCCGGCCATCAGTTACCAGCTGATGCAAAGATAACCTGGCTACTTCCCTTCTTACAGGATCAAATGCAGAGAGGATAATGGCTTCCGGGGTGTCGTCTACAATCACCTCAACGCCGGTAGCAGCTTCGAGAGCACGAATATTCCGACCTTCACGACCAATAATCCGTCCCTTCAACTCATCCGATTCGATATGAAAGACAGTCACCGCATTTTCAATGGCGGTCTCGCCTGCAACCCGCTGTATTGTTTTGATGACAATGTTTTTGGCTTCTTTATTGGCAGTCATTTTTGCCTCATCAACAATTTCATTGATAAGTGACATTGCCTCGGTCTTTGCCTCCTCCTTCAGTGACTCTACAATTTGGGATTTTGCTTCTTCCGCCGAAAGGCCGGATATGGTCTCCAACTGCTCTACCTGCATCCGATGTGACCTTTCCAGCTCCTCCTTCTTTTTCTCTACAATCTCAAGTTGAACTCCAAGGTTTTCACGAAAGGTTTCCAGTTCCTTACTCTTCCTCTGTGCATCTTCATGTTTTTGTGAAATGGAAAACTCTTTCTGCTTTACCTCATTATCACGCTGATTTAGCTTACTATTCTTCTCATTGATGATTTTCTCATGCTCCTCCTTTAACTGAAGGAACTTCTCCTTGGCTTGCAGTATCTTCTGCTGTTTGATCATCTCCGCTTCACCTTCCGCCTCTTTGATCAGATTATTGCTCTTCTTTTTCACAATTGTATTGAAAAGAAAAAACGCAACACCTGTCCCTACCAGCAATGAAGCTCCTCCAACCACGATATACAACACCATGGGTGTCTGTAGCACCAATGATTGCATTAACAGTTCCATAGGTTATTCATGTGTTAATAATTCATTTTCAACGGCCACATGTAACTTACCAGCAAAAATTATTATCATACTTACTTGTAAAAATTATGCTAATAATTTTTATGGACGTTTCATTTTAGACAATAAAAAAACCCGCATATTTCCCCAAGATCTTTTAAAACCCCATTAAGCATGGGTGGAACCGCCAGATTGTATTGAGTGTCCAATGTCCGAATGTATCGGTATTCCGGCGAACCGAAATTTTGGCCTGCTCTTTACAACCCGAGCTTTGTTCCAAATAGATAAATGTTGAGTTCCAAAAATGATTGAAGAAACAATGCGGGCAAACTCTTAGTATGCAAAGAACACTATTACTCTTATTTCAATAAATTATCCAACTCACTACTCAAAACTTCCAACTCCTCCTCCAAAGATACAACATTTTGTTGTTGTTCGCAATCTAACAAATTTATCACGAATTGAAGGGCAGCCATTGCCATGAAGTCCTGGGCATCCTTATCTGTATATCTCTGTTTGTACTGAAGGACCCTGTCATTAATCAACTTGGCCGCTTTCCTAATCTTCTCCTCGTCCTGTCGCTTTATTTTCAGGGGATAAAACCGCTCTGCAACTTGCACCTTTATAGAAAGTTGTTCCTCCGTCATCCCCGTATTATCTGTTTAAAAGAGTAATACACTTGTCAATTTCCCGCACAATTTTATTTATTCTTATCCTGGCATCGTGTGCATCTGCACTGTCTGCCATGATACTTTTAACCAGGGACAATTGCTGGTTTTTCTGTTCTAATTCATCAATCACCGACTGTTTTTGTTGAACCATTTGTTGAAGATCCTCATTCTTCACCTTCAATCGGTTGTTTTCCTCCAAATGCTCTTGCATCCGGTCTTTTACCGATTGCATTTTATCCTTGATTCCCTCCAGTATTTCAACCTGCGCAACACTCATTTAAAAGAGATATATAATACAAATATAGAATTATTTTGATAATAATAAGTGACAGCTATTTCCAATTATAACATAAAACTCTAGCTTTGGAATTCCAAATTCAGAAGAAGAAGTATGCGAAAATATATCCTGATTGTTTTATGTCAATTATTTATATTCCAGTCGTTTGGGCAAAAAAAAGGCGCATTTCATCCTCCCTTAAAAATCCCTATGTACCTTTCAGGTAACTTCGGAGAGATCCGGTCGGACCACTTTCATTCAGGTATTGATATCAAAACACAGGGGAGCATTGGTCATCATGTCTACTCCATTGATAGCGGGTATATTTCCAGAATTAAGGTCCAGGCAAACGGATATGGAAAATCGATCTACGTCACTCACCCCAACGGATATACTTCCGTCTATGGTCACCTTGACCGATACAGGAATGATATTGCAGCACATGTGAAACGCATGCAGTATAAACAACGTTCTCATATGGTGGATCTCTATCTAAAACCTGATCAATTTCAGCTGAAAAAGGGAGAATTTATAGCTTACTCTGGCAACACCGGAAGCTCTTCCGGTCCACATCTGCATTTTGAAGTCCGTACAGCAGGTAACCAGCATCCCACAAATGTATTGAAATATGGTTTTGATATTGAGGACCGTGTCTCCCCCAGATTTTTTTCTCTATTTATAAATCCCATTGGCATGGAGAGCCATGCGAACGGAACCTCCGAAAGGGTTTCATCAAGGATTGTAAAAGAGAGTGGGTACTATACGATTCCTTACGGCTCAAACATTAATGCATGGGGAACCCTGGGGATAAGTGTAGAAGTATTTGACTTCCTGAATGGATCCTCCAACCGATGCGGTGTATACAAACTCGATTTATATGTAGACGGACAAATGGCCTACAGCCATTTAATGGATGAGTTTTCATTTTCTGAGACACGGTTTGTTAACGCCCACATCAATTACGAAGAACGGTTCCGCACAGGGATCAAAGCCCACAATCTTTACCGTCTTCCCAATGACAGATTGCGGATCTACAATAATCAGACAAGCAACAGTGTCCTGGAGCTGAACGAGGAGAGAATATACGAATTACGAGTGGTGGCAACAGACGTCGCTGGTAACCAATCAGAGTTGAAATTTAAGATTACCGGCAAAAAGAGGGTTCTGCCAACGAAAAATCCTCCACAAGGTTTTGTGAGATCCATGAAGTATGATGAATTGAACGTGTATGATGGTGGTGAGGTGATCGTTGAGATACCCGCCAAAGCCCTCTACCAGGACCTGGACTTCACATTTGAGAAATCTCCCGGAATCACGGGATCGATGACCCAATTCTTCCATATCGCATCACCCGAAATTCCGGTACACCTTCCCTATACCCTTTCCATAAAAACAGATATAGATCAGTCGCTGCAGGAGAAGCTCTTGTTGATCACGCTTAACGATAAGGGTGAGATAGAAGCAGCAGGTGGTGGGTACCATGAAGGGGCTGTTGTGGCCAGCCTCAGAAATTTCGGATTATTTGCCATTTCGGCTGATACCATTGCACCGGAAATCATCCCTCTGAATGGGAGCACTGGTGGGGATCTTTCCGGAAGGAGATCACTGCAGTTCACCATCATTGATGACCTTTCCGGCGTAGATAAGTACGAGGGATATATCGATGACAGCTGGGTTCTGTTTGAGTATGACATGAAAAATGACTTGCTTACATATACTTTTGACATTGATCGGATTTCCAGGGATTCTTCCCATGAACTGGAGCTCTATGTGACCGATGCCAAAGGAAATGTGAATCTATTTCATTCTACTTTTACCTGGTAAACCAGTTACTATGATTGAAACATACAGGGTAACCGGACTGATGTCGGGATCATCCATGGATGGAGTTGACCTCGCGGGTTGTGAGTTTACCAGGCATAATTCGGGATGGGAATATGCAATACTCGCAGCAGACACCCTCCCCTATCCTGGATCCCTTCGGGAAAAACTGGAGCAAGCCTGCAATTGGGACAGGGCTAAAATTAAAGCACTGGATATTGAATTGGGTGAGTTTTATGCGGAGATACTCAATGATTTCCACACAACACAACAGCTGGCTCCGGATCTGATTGCATCCCACGGACATACAATTCTACATGAACCAGACCGTGGGATTACCTTACAGGCCGGCCATGGAGGAATCATGGCAGAAAAAACAGGGATTACCGTAGTCAATGATTTCAGAAGTGCTGACGTGGCACAGGGAGGTCAGGGCGCACCCCTTGTCCCTGTAGGCGACAGGCTCCTGTTCGGTGCCTATGATGCATGCCTGAACCTGGGTGGATTTGCCAATATCTCATATGATGATTCCACAGGTCAGCGGATCGCATATGATCTCTGTGTCACCAATATGGCTCTTAATTGGATCGCAGGCTTGAATGGCCTTGAATTCGATGAAGGAGGATCCATTGCACAAAAGGGCCAGCTGGATTCAAGATTACTTTGTATCCTGAATAACCTGAAGTATTACAGTACGGCCCCTCCTAAATCACTGGGCAGGGAATGGTTCCTGGTTAACTTTCTACCAAAGTTGGATCATAAAAATCTGTCAGTAAGTGATCTGATGGCTACGACAGTGGAACATATCGCGCTGCAGATTGCTTCGGGGATCAATGCTCAGGAAATCAACTCCGTTTTGGTTACCGGGGGAGGCGCCCTGAACCAAACACTAACAGAGAGGTTAAAGTATCATACATCAACGCAAATAGAGATACCTGACATTTTACTGATACAGTTCAAAGAGGCACTGGTATTTGCATTCCTGGGTCTATTGAGAATCCAGGGTGAGATCAACTGCCTCTCAAGCGTAACAGGTGGTAAAAAAGACCTTTCAACAGGAACCATATATAGAACTAAAAACCATTAATTGTTATGAACAACTTTATTGCATTCAATCCCACAAAACTTCACTTTGGCCGGGGGGTAGTAAGTGAGCTCGGAACTGTTGCTTCTCAATTTGGAAGAAAAGCCCTATTGATTTACGGCGGGGGATCTGTCCTTAGAAATGGTAGTTACCAGGATATACGATAGGGGAGAACTAAGATCCAGGGATTCGTTCCATTTGATCTCTTTCATAAATACCTCCTAAGAAGCTATTATTAATCTTATAAAAGTTAATGGATAATTTTTATTATATGGATAGTTCCCGTTATTTCAAAGAAATCTTGTGGAAATATTCTAAAAATTTGGAAAATTGGATATCTTTATCAAAATTTGTTTCCATTAACTCACGTCCACTTTTTCTTATCCTTTTATAGGCTATTGGATCTGACCACAATTTTAAAATTGCACCTGCAAGTTGATCACTTTTGCCGGGCTCTACCATATATCCAGTTTTACCGTCTTCAATAATTTCGGGGACTCCCGCCATTTTTGAAGAAACCACTGGAACTTCCATTGACATGGCTTCAAGCAGTACATTTGGTAGTCCTTCTTTATATAAGCTTGAAAGTACCAAGATATCGATTCTTTCAAAAACATACATAGGTTCCCGGGTAAAAGGGAAAAAAGATACA
>Ga0209013_10006312_pt1 | contig 10080 bp, 10 predicted proteins | sample Cruoilmetagenom2_FD_187291 | JGI IMG/M metagenome (GOLD analysis project Ga0209013, IMG submission 187291) | Oil polluted marine microbial communities from Coal Oil Point, Santa Barbara, California, USA - Sample 2 (SPAdes) (version 2) | ecosystem: Environmental > Aquatic > Marine > Oil seeps ...
GGTTGTCGATGGCACACATCGCGATCCCCGTTCCCGTGCGTTCGTCGTATGTTGCCGACACGTGAGCCGCGTTGGAGCCGAGCACCGACTTGGTTGCAGGAGGATTGTCGAGCACGGCGATGAAGGGTTCGCCGGCAAAGAACTCCTGCTGCGCTTCCCGGACTGCCTCTTCGCTGCATGCGGACGTAGGTCTGGCGTAGCAGGTGGCCAGCAATCCTCGGCTCATCGGTACGAGATGTGGCGTGAAGAGAAGCTCAGCGCCGATCTCCTGTTCCATTTCAGGCGTATGGCGGTGCGATACCAACCCATATGCGAGGGCATTCGAGTCGATATTGGTGAAAACGTTTGTGTCGGTCGGTTTGCGCCCTGCGCCGGTGATGCCGGTAACGGTGTTGACAATCACCCCCGACGATTCGATCAGCCCGGAATCGACCAGTGGGCGTAGCGCCAGTGCCGCCGCGGTGACATGACACCCGGGGGTTGCGACCAGCCGGGCCCCCTTCAATTCGGAACGATGCAATTCTGGTAGACCGAAAACTGCTTCGGCGAGCAGATCGGGCTGCGTGTGCTCGAAGCCGTAGTAGATGGGGTATGCCGACGTGTCGCGGAGCCGATAAGCCGCGGAGAGATCCACGACGCACCCGACCGATCCAACGAGCGAAGGTGCGAGCTGCATCGATGCTTCATGTGGCAGGCCCATGAACACAAGATCGAGCCCATTGACAGCCGACGGGTCGAACTCGCTGAATACGAGGTCGGGGTACGCCACTTCGAGTGACGGGTACAGATCCGCCGCCCGCGTTCCGACCATCGAATCGCCGGTCGCCACACGCAGGTTGTAGTCGGGATGTTGGGCGGTCAGGCGCAGAAGCTCCGCGCCGGTGTAGCCAGACGCCCCGATTATCCCGACATTGACTGCTGAACTCCCACCAATCATCTGCATGATCATACAGATGATTGCATATTCATCCAACCACCGTTGCAAATTCACGTTTGTAGGTAATTTCCGGCGGAACGGTTCGCCGAAAATTGCCTACAAACGTGAATTTGGGCGGGCAGAATAGAGACATGATTCCGGGAACCCCGCCGACGAAGGGGCGGCTGCTCGTGGCAACGCCGCCACTCGAAGACGCCAACTTCGACCGCACGGTCATATTCATGCTCGAACACCACGATGAGGGCGCTATTGGCGTGGTCATCAACCGACCGAGCATCGAGAGTCTCGACGAGCCACTCGACCGCTGGATCGACCTGCAGTCGGTGCCATCTTCCATTTTCGCCGGAGGCCCCGTCGAGGAATCAGCGCTCATCGCTCTTGCCGAAACTGCCGCACCGCTCATCGAGAACAGCGAATACCTCTCCCCTGTCAGCGGCAGGATCGCATCCGCTGATCTCACCGCTGATCCGGCACTAGTCGCCGCCGAGGTCCGCGGCGTTCGAGTCTTCAGGGGATACGCGGGTTGGGGCCCCGGGCAGCTTGAGGGAGAAATCGAAGCTGGCGCTTGGCTGGTTCTCGATTCTGAGCCCAGCGACGTCTTCTCCGACGATCCGGACGAGCTCTGGCGTACCGTGATTCGTCGCCAGCCGGGCCGTCTTTCGTGGCTCGCCAATGCCCCAGACGATCTCAGTTCGAACTGACAACGAGGCAGCGGGCAAACGGCCCGAGTTCCATTCTCAGGCCGTCAGAACAACGATGGCGTCCTCGACCCGGTCGACCGGAACCAGCAGGTGGTCGTGCTGATACCCAGCCAGAACGTTGCAGGAGATTCCCTCACCTGTCAGTCGTGCGCTCACTGCCGCTGTGAGACCGACCGCTTCGAGGCTCGACCGGACCGTCAAGGTGAGCCATGCCAGCCGCACAATCACCGGGTGACCAGCTCGCTCGGCTGCTTCCTCCGAGAGGACAACGGTGGTCAGTTCTCCCTCATCGACGGTCGCATGCGCCGCGACCCGCAGCGTGGGTGTGAGCTCTTTCACCGCTACGTAGGTGAACACGCCCGGCCGCCGCTCGACGCTGAGCGTCAGGAGCATCATCTCCAGATCGGTCTCCCCTGGCGCTGACACCGGATCAGCTTCGCAGCTCCGCGCCGAGCTTCGCCGCGGCGGTCTCGACGCCACGGCGAACGTCGGCAACATCCTGGTCAGTCAAGTTGCGATCATTCGCCTGGAGCCGGATTCGGTAAGCAAGAGAGCGCGATCCGTCAGCGACCCGATCACCGCGATATACGTCGAACAGTTCCACATCGACCAAGAGCTTCCCGGCACCTTGGCGAACTGCCTTCTCCAACTTCTCCGCCGGCACGTCTTCCGCGAGCACGAACGCCAGGTCGAGGTCGCTCGACGGTTGGCGGCTCGTCAACTTCCACTGAGTCGGTTTCGGTTCCCGATCGATGATCTGATCGAGATCCAGTTCGAGGATCGCCACGCGCTCGTCGACATCGAATGATGCCAACACCCCCGGCGAAACCTCACCAACGGTGCCGAGCGGGTTTCGGCCCGCCTGCAAGGTGGCTGACCTGGTGGCGTGAAGTCCTGACGGCACCCGTGAGTGATCCAGACGAGCGCCGGCCCCGAGTGCCGAGGCTATCTCGCGCCAGACGGCCACCGCCTCTGGTGCTTCGCCACCGGCGAGAACAACAGTCAGTGCTTCGAACTCATTGGGCAGTTCGCGGTCGGACGGTGGATAGACATGCCCGATTTCGAACAGCCGGACACCCGGTCGCCGGTGTGACTCGTTGTACGCAATCGCTTCCAGGAGCCCCGGCCGGAGCGATGTCCGCAAGACGCTCTCCTCGGTGACCAGCGGATTGGTGATGGAGATCGCCTCGGTTGGAAGCCCTGCTTTGTCAAGAGTGTCGAGTGCCAGGAACGGGTTTGGCATGGCTTCGGAGATTCCGAGGCCGAGGAGCACATCTCGTACGAGACGACGGCGCTGCTGCCTGACGCTCAGGCCACCGTGCAGAACAGACTTCGGCACCGTCTTACCGAGCCGCTCATAGCCGTAGTGGCGAGCCACTTCTTCGATGACGTCGATCTCTTCGGTCGAGTCGAGGCGCCATGTGGGCAACGCCACTGATCGTGTCTCGCCCTCGCCGGAGACGATGTACCCGATCGGGTCGAGCAGGCGAGGAAGCTCATCGACGGACAGGCCGGTGCCCAAGACCCTGTTAACGGCGCCGATACGAACATCGACGGAGCGGTCTTCGGGCGGCAGATGCTCTGTTCGGGCGTCGACGGCACCGGCATGCACGACAAGGTTCGGACATGTCTCGGACAGCAACTCCACGAAGCGGGCGATTGCGATCGGCATCCCGTAGGGATCGACACCTCGCTCGAATCGAGCCGAAGCTTCGGAGCGCAAATTTGTCCGTGTGACTGTCTGGCCGATTCCGATGAGGGAGAACCAGGCCATCTCCAGCGCCACGATGTTGGTCGAGTCACTGATCTCCGTGTCGAGCCCCCCCATGACGCCCCCGACGCCGATCGGCACATCATTGCCATCACAGATGAAGAGGTCTTCGTGGGTAAACGTGCGGGCCTCACCGTCAAGCGTTGTGAGTTGCTCACCATCCTCAGCGAGACGCACCCGGAATCCGCCGCCGCCAAGAGTCTCGAGGTCGTACGCGTGGTTCGGCTGGTTCAGTTCGAGCATCACATAGTTGCTCACATCGACAACGTTGCTGATCGGCCGCATGCCCGCCGCGGCCAGCCGGCGAGCCATCCAGTCGGCCGACGGTTTCACCTCAATGCCCGAAATGACGGTCGAAGTGAACCGGGCGCACCGCTCGCCATCGATGATTTCGACCGGAGCGGCTTTCTCGGCGCCAGTGATTTCAAGAGTCGGAGTGGGTGGACGGAACTCGAGACCGAGCTTCGCGGCGAGGTCACGAGCAATTCCGACGTATCCCCAGCAGTCGGGCCGGTTCCGGGTGACGTCGGTATCGATCAATACATCTGGGCGAAGGCCGATGGCTTCACCGTAGGGAAGACCGAGATCTGCTTCGTTCGGGAGGACGTAGATCCCCGAGTGGTCCTCGCCGAGTCCGAGCTCGCTCGCCGAGCACAGCATGCCCTCCGAGTCGATCCCCAGGATCCCGCGTCGTTCGATCGTGCGCCCATCCGGCATGGTCGTGCCCAGAGTGGCCAGCGGAACCACATCGTCCGGCTGCAGGTTGAAAGCTCCACACCACACGTGTCGTTCTTCGCCATCGCCGGCGTCGACGTAGACACGTTGCACCTTCGCCGCATCGGGGTGCTGCTCCAAACGGACGACGCGAGCTGTCACCACTCCCGCAACGGAGAGCCCGACGACGTCGATTGAGTCCACCTCGAGACCCAGCGACGTCAGCGCCTCCGCGACGCGCTGCACATCATCCGGAACGGTCGGATCACCGAAGTCGCCATATTCGTTCAACCAGGAAAGAAGAATCTTCATGAGCCCATCTCCTCAGAACTGCTCCAGGAAGCGGATGTCGTTGGTGTACATCTCGCGGATGTCTTCGACACCGTGGCGTTCTTTGGCCATTCGGTCGATTCCGAAGCCGAACGCGAACCCACTCCACTCCTCGGGGTCGAGCCCTCCGGCGCGCAACACATTGGGATGGACCATCCCGCACCCGCCAAGTTCGATCCAATCGCCATTGGGTCGTTGAATGTCGAACTCCGCCGATGGCTCGGTGAATGGGAAGTAACTCGGCCGTAGCCGCGACGTGAAGCCGGGACCGAAGAACGCCTTCGTGAAGGCCTCAATGGTGCCTGCAAGATCGGCCATCGTGATGTCGCGGTCGACGACGAGACCCTCGATTTGGTGGAACACCGGCATGTGTGTGGCATCAGGCGTGTCACGCCGGAAGACCCTGCCCGGTGCCACGATGTAGATTGGCGGCTCACTCTCGAGCATCGTGCGGATCTGCACAGGAGATGTGTGTGTGCGCAGCAGCGTTGTTCCGGCTCGCCCATCGGGCGGAACGTGATCGACGAACAATGTGTCGAACTCGCCTCGGGCCGGGTGACCTTCACTCATGTTCAGTGCCTCGAAGTTATGCCAATCGGTCTCGACCTCAGGGCCTTCCGCAACCTGGAAACCGAGCCCGATGAAGACATCTTCGAGCCGTTCCCAGGCTTGCGTCACCAGGTGCGCATGACCACGGGCAGGCTTCCCAACGAACTCGGTTAGATCAAGGCGCTCGGCGTCGACCTGCTGAGCGAGCGCTTGCGATGCGAGCAGACGGCGACGCTCGTCGAGGGCCGTACTTACGGCAGTCATGGCTTCATTGATTGCCTGGCCGGCCGCCTTCTTCTCGTCGACGGTTTCGAGCGACCCAAGTTTGGTCTTGAGTTGCGCCAACTCACCCTTTTTGCCGCTGAGCCGAGTGGTCAGCGTCGCGACGTTCTCGAGTGTGTCGGCAACTTCGATTTCGGCAAGAGCCGCATCACAGGCGGCAGTGATATCAGTGAGCACTTGGACCTTTCAGAGTGAGAGCGTGCGGGAACAATGGAGCTGAAACCCCGGGCAACTCAGGACATGGCACAGGAGCGAGACATCGCTGACGTGTTGGACGCCATTCCCCGGTTCACCCGGGGCACGAAAATCGCTGCGACTGCGGCTTCACACCCACTGATGCTACCCGTGAACCAGCAATCGAACCAGCGCGTTGGTTCGTGCCAAGCTGGGCAAATGAAAATCGATAGTGATGACGACCTCGATCTCGGCAGCGCACCAAGACCCGCCGGTGCTGAGAACTACACGAAGAGCGGCCGGCTCAAGAAGCACTATTACGAGAGCGAACTCGCTCGCCTACAGGAAGAGCTGGTCAAGCTCCAGTTCTGGGTGCAGCAGCGCGGACTGAGGGTGCTGATCATATTCGAGGGTCGAGGTTCGGCAGGAAAGGGAGGCGTGATCAAGCGGATCAGCGAGCGAACGAGTCCGCGTATCGTTCGCACCGAGGCGCTACCCAAGCCGACCGAGCGCGAACAGACTCAGTGGTACTTCCAGCGATATGTGCCTCTGTTGCCGTCAGGTGGCGAGATCGTGCTGTTCGACCGGAGTTGGTACAACCGATCGAACGTCGAGTGGGTGATGGATTTCTGTACTGCCGAGCAGCATCAGGAGTTCCTGAGAACCTGTCCCGAGTTCGAGCGCATGCTCGTGCGCTCCGGAATCCACATTCTCAAGTACTGGTTCTCGGTGAGCTACGAGGAGCAGGCACGCCGATTCACGGCCCGTAATCGCGAACCGGTGAAACGTTGGAAGCTCTCGGAGATGGACCTAGAAGAGCATCGCCGATACGTCAAGTACTCCAGAGCGAAAGATGAGACATTCCAGTACACCGATATCAAGCAGGCCCCGTGGTTCGTGGTGCCTTCCGATGACAAGCGCCGCTCCCGGCTGAACTGCATCAGCCACATACTTTCGAGCATCCCCTACCAGAACATCGTCCCGGATCCCGTCGAGATCCCCGATCGTGAGAAAGATCACTACATCAGGCCCCCGATGGTCGACCAGACATTCGTCGAACTCAACTACTGAGTGTGCTCAGCGATGTAACCCGTGACACCGGCGCCCAGGCCGATTACTGACGGGCCTACGCACGTGTCTTGCGCCCGGCCGTCGCCGAGATTGCCTACGGGGTCGCGTCGACGAGGCGGCCGCCGTTGCGAAGTAGAGCTGCCTCGAGGAGGTCGGGATGGTGGTGTGCACAGGCGACGACCAGTATCTCATCGGGTCCGAGGCTCATCTCTCGAAGTGTCTCGTGGGAGTTGAACTCGTCGCTTGCCATCGCAACGCCTAGATAGCCGCCGAGCATGCTCCCGCCGAATCCGGAGGCGGCGCCGAGCGCAGCGATGCCACCAGCACCGAGGGCCCCGACTCCCGGCACCGCAACCGCGAAGAGCAACATCCCAGCCAAGAACCCCACTCCGGCACCAGTAAGCATGCCCTTTTCCGTATCGTGGGCCATGTCTGCTTCTTCATCGTGTTCGAACACGACGTGATCGCCGTGGCGTATTGCGACTCCGAGGTGTTCGCTACCCAGACCGATTTCGCGGAGCTCGTTGACCGCGGCTTCGGCTGCTTGCCGGTTCGGGAGGATCGCAGCGATGTGGTCGTGGGCGTCGTGTTCGGCTGTCTCTTGCTCGGTGGCCACGACGCGATGGAGATGTCGCATGATCTCGGCTTGCTCGGCCGACGCGTTGGGACCGAACGGTGTGGTGAAAGTGCCCACGGGCGCACCTTCCCGGGTCGCGATCGCAAACAGGACCGCCTCGTCGCCGGGATCGCTCGTGCCTTCGAAACGCACCAGCTCCGTCACCTTGAGGGTCGCGGGCTCATAGTCGCGGTCGCTGGAAGAGTCACGAAGGAACTTTCCGGCAACAGTCAGGTCGGCTACGAACCCCGCCTCCGCCAGTCGGCGTTGAGCTTCAGAGAGAGTCTCGAGTGTCATATTCAAATCCTGCGGTCAGTTTGGTCGTGTTGGGTAGGGTCCAAAGCCCGCAATGCGCGTTCAGGCTCGTGGTGACGCGGTGGACGAAGTCCAGAACATCGATGGCCACACCGGCGACTGACATTCCTCCGATGAGCTTCAGCGCGACCTGTCCGGGTGAAGCTCATCGCAAGGGGGTTTCATCCAGAGAACTGGTGCGTTGGCGGGCGGCTTCGAACGCGAGGACGGTGGTGGCCATCGCGACGTTGAGCGACTCGCTGCGCCCCATGTGCGGAATCGTGATCCAGCGCCTGATCGGACCTGCTGAATCGTTCCATTCGGTGGGCAGTCCCGCCGCCTCGTTGCCCATGACGAGCGCGATTCGGCCCGTCAGATCCGTCGAGGTGTAGGGAACGGTGGTGCGGTCCACCACGTCGTGACTGGTCGAGCCGAACAGTTCGAGTCCGGAGTCAGCGACTTCCTCGATCAGAGCGGTAACGACTGGAACATGGAACAGCGCCCCCGCCGAGGCGCGAACCACTTTTGGGCTGTACGGATCAACGCTGCCCGGAGTAACCACGACAAGATCGGCACCGGCGGCCTCTGCCGACCGGACAATGGTTCCGAGATTGCCTGGGTCCCCGACGCGGTCGAGCACGACCACAAGCGCTGCCTGCATCAGGAGAGTCGAAACGTCTCTCTCCGCACTCGGCATTGCGACGATTGTCAGTGGCGGCTGCGGATTCTCAGTTGAGGCGACCCGCTCCAGTACACCTTCGGCCAACTCGTACACCGGCCCCGCCCCAGCGACCGAATCGCCCGCGCCCTCCGGCCAGAACTGCGCCTGGCAATTCCAGCCCGCCGAAACCACTTCCGCCGCGAGAACTGGGCCCTCTACGACAAAAAACCCGTCTTCATAACGCGAACTACGACGCCCCAAGAGGCGCCGCAGTTGTTGAACCTTGCTGTTGTTGAACGCCAGAGCGTTCATCGAACGCCGGTTTCAGCGCTCGTCATCGACGGTCAATCGACGCCGAAGCGTCAGAGGGCCGCTTTGGCGTTCTCGACGAGCGTCGCGAACGCAGCGGGATCGGTGACCGCGAGGTCGGCGAGGATCTTGCGGTCGACTTCGATACCGGCCGCATTCATCCCGGCGATGAACCGGCTGTAGCTCATGTCGCTCTGACGACACGCCGCGTTGATCCTCTGGATCCACAGACGGCGCATCTCACCCTTACGGGCGCGACGGTCACGGAAGGCATAGTTGCCAGACCGCATGACTTGTTCGTTGGCAGCCCGGAACGAACGGCTCTTGTTGCCGTAGTAGCCCTTGGCCTGTTTCAGTACTTTCTTGTGGCGCTTCTTCGACGCCACGCCACGCTTCACACGTGCCATATCGGTTCCTCCTCGGAATTCTCGGTTAGGTGCACCTCAGGTGGTGGGTGCAACCCAGTACTGGTATCTCAGCGCTCTGCGAGGAGGCGCTTAATCTTCTTGGCATCGCCAGGAGCCACATCGACATCGGCTTCGAGTCGGCGCTTCCTCTTGGATGACTTCTTCTCGAACAGGTGTTGATTCATCGCCTGCTCGCGACGCAACCGGCCGGTGCCGGTCTTCTTGAATCGCTTAGCCGCCGTTTTCGACGTCTTCATTTTCGGCATTGGAATCTCCTTCTACTTCCGTTTCAACCACAGCAGCGGCTTCGAGTTCAGCCTTCGCTTCTCGCTCGGCCTCCGCTGCTGCTTTTCTGATGGCCTCCTGGGCCTTCTTATCTGGTGAGAGCACCATGGTCATGCTGCGACCCTCGAGTCGTGCACGCGTATCGACCTTCGCTGCCGGCCCCACCGTTTCGATCACATCGTCGAGAATCTTCGTCCCAAGTTCGGGATGGGCCATCTCGCGACCGCGAAACTGCAATGTCACCTTGACCTTGTGGCCTTCGTCGATGAACCGGATCACGTTGCGCGTCTTGGTGTCGAAGTCACCCTTGCCGATCTTCGGCCGGTACTTCACCTCTTTCACCGAAACGTTGCTCGACTTGCGTCGCGCTTCCTTGGCCTTTTGGCCCTCTTCGTACTTGAACTTGCCGTAGTCCATGATTCGGCAGACGGGAGGGTTGGCGTTTGGGGCCACTTCGACCAAGTCGAGTTCGAGACCTCGGGCCATTCTCAGCGCTTCGGGAGCGGCCTTGATTCCGAGTTGGTCCCCGGTCGGCCCGATGAGACGGACTTCACGAGATCGGATACGGTCGTTCACGCGGTGCTGGTCGCCACGTTGTTCGTTTCGCGGTGCTATGACTGATCACTCCTGTGCAATGGGCCTCCCCAGTGTCGAATATTGGCGCTCGACGCGAACCGCACGCGGAGCGACCGACACAGACCATGCTCGCTTACGTTCTCACGAACGTTGCGCCTCATGACCAAGCTGGTCTCAGCCTTGTGACCCGGGCGCACTTGACGTGGCCGGGTGGGAGTTTCCCCCACTTCGCCTCAGTTGTTGCTCGGTAGGGTACAGCACGTGACCGATGAAACCTCTGACCAGGAAATAGACCAGAATCTCGTTTCGGAAGAACTCGGCGGTGAAGAGCTCGACGCCGAACAGCTCGATGCGCTCGCCGAAGCCGAACAGGCGATGGCCGATGCGAGGTCTCGGCTCGCCG
>Ga0209013_10006313_pt1 | contig 10079 bp, 8 predicted proteins | sample Cruoilmetagenom2_FD_187291 | JGI IMG/M metagenome (GOLD analysis project Ga0209013, IMG submission 187291) | Oil polluted marine microbial communities from Coal Oil Point, Santa Barbara, California, USA - Sample 2 (SPAdes) (version 2) | ecosystem: Environmental > Aquatic > Marine > Oil seeps ...
CTCAAGAAGAGGGACTGATGAGGAGCCTCATAGAGAAGTCTGGCGAACTGGGACTCCTGGGGATTACTATTCCCGAAGAGTATGAAGGCTTCGGACAGAACTTTATTACCAATATGTACGCCAGCGAGGTAATGGGATCCGGATACTCCTATGCGGTGGCTTATTCTTGTCACACCGGTATCGGTACCCTGCCCATTCTTTACTATGGAAACGAGGAGCAGAGGGCCCGCTACATTCCCAAATTGGCTACTGGTGAAAAGGTCGGAGCATATTGTCTGACAGAACCTGGAGCAGGATCGGATGCCAATTCCGGAACCACCAAGGCAGTTCTCTCAGAAGATGGAAAGCATTATATTCTGAATGGAGCCAAGATGTGGATCACCAATGCGGGATTTGCGGACGTATTCACCGTATTTGCCAAAATCGATAACGACCGGGTATTGAGTGCCTTCATCCTGGAGCGTGATTTTGAAGGGATCACATTTAATCCTGAAGAGAAGAAGATGGGGATCAAGGGTTCTTCCACCCGCCAGATCTTTTTTAACGATGTGAAAGTACCGGTGGAAAACCAGCTTGGAAAGCGTGGTGAGGGTTTCAGGATCGCACTGAATATCCTGCATATGGGACGTATCAAGCTGGGTGCCAATGTAATTGGTTCTGCCAAAATGGCCATCGATCAGTCCGTAGCTTATGCAAACGAACGAAAGCAGTTCAACTGCCTGATTTCCCAGTTCGGTGCCATCAAGCACAAGCTGGCCGAGCAGGTTATCAGAACTTTTGCCACAGAGAGTTCCGTATACCGTGCCAGCCAGGCATTGGATGATGCCATTAATTATTACGTGGCCAATGGAGACGACAAGGGTCGCAATACCATGGAGGCCTTTAATCATTTTGCCGTTGAAGCTGCAGCAATGAAAGTATTTGGATCCGAATCTCTCGACTACATTGCGGATGAAGGTGTCCAGATCCATGGCGGCATGGGTTTCTCGGCCGAGATGATGATCGATAAGGGATACCGCGACTCAAGGATTAACAGGATCTTTGAAGGTACCAACGAGATCAACCGACTTCTGCTTGTGGACAATATCCTGAAAAAGGGAGCCAAGAAAGTACTGCCTGTGATGGAGCTTGCTGAGAAGGCTTTTGAAGAAGTAAAAACCATGAATGGTCCGGCAACACCGGCAGAAGGATGGGTTGAAGAGAAAGACCAGTATGTGGCTAACCTGAAAAAGGTGGTACTGATGCTCCTGAAAGCAGCCTCGGAGAAATTCAACCGCACCCTGGTTACAGAGCAGGAGATATTGAGTAACATCTCAGACTGCATCATCCAGGTATATGTTGCCGAGTCTGTGGTATTGCGTCTGAAGAAGATGGAGGCCATGAAGGGCGAAGAAGCATGCAAGATCTATCGCGATATGGCTGATGTATTTGTTTATGATGCAGCTGCCAGGATTGCCAAGTTTGCAAAGGATACCACCTACTCCTTTGCCTATGGCGAGGTACGTGATCTTCTTGAGAAAGGGATCAATAATTTTACCTGGGTTGCTGGTGTAAATGTAAAAGAAGCACGCAGAAGGATTGCTGACCAATTGATTGACGAGAATAAATATTGCTTCTAAAAGCCAGTAATATTGTAATGATTGGTGCCGGGAATGTGTCCACACACATTTCCCGGCACTTTCATTTAGCAGGGCATCAAATAAGCTGCATTTATTCAAGAACGGACATTGGGGCGCAGCAACTGGCTGCCGAGCTGGGAGTTCCCGGCACTTCAGTTATTGAGGATGTACCTGTGGATGCCGATTTTTATATACTTTGTGTTCCCGACCGGGTAGTACTTGAGGTAGCAGAGAAATTTCGCCATATCTCAGGGATCTGGCTCCACACTTCCGGAGCACTTTCCATGAATCTTTTTCAGGATGCCTTTAAACAATATGGAGTACTCTACCCTTTACAGACCCTCAGTCGATCCCGGCCCCTTGAGCCTTCACAGGTTCCATGCCTGGTAGAAGGTTCATCCCCACAGGTACTGGCATCGGTGATGAAACTGGCATTGTCGGTATATAGAACGGTTGAGGAGGTCAGCTCTGAAAAACGCCTGGTGATACATACTGCTGCCGTATTTGCCAATAACTTCTCCAATCATATGGTTCATATAGCCAAAGAGCTTATTTCCGAACAAAATATTGATCCTCAAATGATTGAGCCAATTCTTAAGGAGACCTTTGAGAAGATCATGGCTCTGGGTACGGTGGAGGGGCGGACCGGTCCCGCTATTCGGGGCGACCAGGAAACCATGAATAAACATATAGAATTATTGAAGGACCACCCTGAATGGGAGAAATTGTATACTTTTATAAGCCGGGATATTGAAAGGTCCCGGGAGTAGGTAAGCTCTGAATTTTATTGATTGCATGACAAATTTTAAAGAAGGACTAAAGGCTGTAAAAGCTTTTGTATTTGATGTGGACGGTGTATTGAGCAGTCCGGTAGTTTACCTGCATCCCACCGGGGAGATTATGCGCTCCATGAATACCAAGGATGGATATGCACTGCAGTATGCGGTAAAGCGTGGCTATCCCATTGCCATCATTACAGGAGGTAATACCGATTCTGTAGCCCTTCGTTTTAAGGGTCTTGGAATTACAGATATCTACATGGCCTCACTCTATAAGATGGATGATTTCAAGGATTTTCTCTATAAGTATGATCTGAAGCCCGAGGAGGTGCTTTATATGGGCGATGATTTACCCGATATTGAAGTGATGAAGACTGTAGGTGTACCATGTTGTCCGGCCGATGCTGTGGATGAAGTAAAATCTGTGGCCCATTATATCTCAACATTTAAGGGAGGCAAGGGTTGTGTACGCGATGTGATGGAACAGGTGTTGCGTCTGCATGGCAGGTGGAATGATGGAGAACCTTTTACCTGGTAGCTAAAAGTGATGATAAAAAAAATTCAATCCGTATTCAGCCTGCTCAGGTTCCCAAACCTGCTGATCATTGCCTTCACGCAGTATGCCATGCGTTACTTTCTGATGGACCCCCTGCTTCCTTCCGATTCATTTGAGCTTCAGTTTGGGGATTTTCAGTTTGCACTACTGGTCTTTTCCACCATGCTGATTGCAGCTGCAGGATATATTATCAACGACTACTTTGATACGCGTGCCGATTTGATCAATAAACCAACCCGGGTAGTGGTTGGAGTGGCAATCAGCCGAAAGGTTGCCATGATTCTTCATTTGGTATTGAATATTATGGGAGTGGGGATTGGTGTGTATCTTGCATTTTATATAGGCTTACCTGCCTTATCCCTGGTTTTCATGCTCTCCACCGGTTTGCTCTGGTTTTACTCCACCAACTATAAAAAACAGTTCCTGGTGGGGAACCTGACTGTGGCTTTCCTTACTGCTTTGGTTCCACTAATGGTTGTCCTGTTTGAGATCCCTCTTCTGAACCGTGAGTATGGCGAGGTCATGATCCGTTATGATGCCGATTTCAACTACCTGTTTGCCTGGGTGAGTGCTTTCAGTTTTTTTGCTTTTATCACCACCCTGATCAGAGAGATTATCAAAGATGCGGAAGACTTTGAAGGTGATAATGCTTACGGGATGAAGACGGTACCCATTGTGCTGGGAACATTCTGGACCAAATTACTTTTGGTGATGCTAATCGCTGTCACAATATTCACCCTGCTTTTTCTGCTATTTAAGTATATATATTTCTCAGTCGATCCGGTAGATTATGTATCCCTCGTCTATTTTTCGATCTTCCTGCTTTTGCCCTTGATCCTTCTGGCCATTCAAGTGATGGCAGCCAGGGGCAAGAGAGCGTACCACCGTGCCAGCACCCTGATTAAGCTGGTTATGTTATTCGGGATAAGCTATTCGGTGGTGGTGTTCTACCTGATTGGTTTCAAGTATTAAGTGAGTTTGGATCCTAAATACTCATATGAAATCCTGCTGGCCTCTCAGTCGCCCAGGAGATCGGCCCTGATGAAAGAGTTGGGAATCCCTTTCAGGGTGGTGGAAAGCGAGCATTCGGACGAGAAGTATCCTGCAGATCTTTCGGGTGGAGCCATTGCACGCTACCTCGCAGAGCATAAGTCGGAATCATACACAAAGAGGCTGGAGAGTAAGCAAATTCTGCTAACGGCCGACACCATTGTATGGCACAGGGAGAAAGAGTTGGGGAAGCCTGCCAATCGGGAAGAAGCAGTAGAGATGTTAAGGCATCTGTCGGGCGATACGCACCAGGTATATACAGGAGTTTGCCTCCGTTCGGTTGAAGCACGATCATCCTTCTTCACTGTAACAGATGTAACATTTTCCAGGCTCAGCAGCAAGGAGATTGAGCACTATGTGGATCGGTTTAAGCCTTTTGATAAAGCAGGGGCCTATGGTATTCAGGAGTGGATCGGTCATATTGCTGTAGAGAAGATCGTTGGGAGCTATTTTAATGTGATGGGCCTTCCCGTACAGAGAGTGTATAGTGAATTAAAGAAATTTACTGGTGAACCATACTAATACCGAAGAGATGAAAAGAAATCCTAAGCAATTAAAGAATCGATTTGTTTTGTTAATGGTGGCTGTTTTAATGACTGCCGGCATTGTGAATGTGAAAGCCGATGAGGGAATGTGGATTCCTATGTTGCTTGAAAAATACAGTATAGGCCAGATGCAGGAAGCTGGTTTAAGGCTCAGTGCCGAAGATATCTACAGCATCAACCAGGATTGCCTGAAGGATGCCCTGGTGATCTTTGGCAGGGGATGCACGGGGGAGATGGTATCGGCCGATGGTCTGTTGCTTACTAACCATCACTGTGGCTATGGTGCCATCCAGCGACACAGCTCTGTGGAGAGTGACTATCTCACAGATGGATTCTGGGCCATGAGCAGGGAGGAGGAGCTGCCCAATGAGGGACTAACCGTTACCTACCTACGTCATATGCAAGAGGTAAGCATTGAGATGGACGAGGGGATCAAGGGGGAAATGGATCCCGAAGAGGTCCAGAAGCAGATGGACCTCAATATGCGTAAGCTGATCACGGAAGCCACCGAGGGATACCACTACAGTGCTGTTGTCAGGCCCTTTTATTATGGAAATGCTTATTATATGTTTGTCTATGAAACATTCACCGATGTAAGGCTGGTGGGGGCACCCCCCGAATCCATAGGGAATTTCGGTGCGGACCAGGACAACTGGATGTGGCCAAGGCATACGGGCGATTTCTCCATTTTCAGGGTCTATGCCGATGAAGAGAACAAACCCGCTGCCTATGATGCTTCAAACCAAGCTTATAAACCCAGAAAGCATCTGGAAATAGCTGCCGGGGGGATTGAAGAAGGCGATTTTACTATGGTAATGGGTTACCCTGGATCCACCACACAATACCTGTACTCTGCAGCGGTACAATCCATGCTGGAGACCTCCCTTCCTGTTAAGATCGGACTCCGTACCACCAGGCTGGAGATCATGGATCGATATATGAGAGCCGATGATGTGGTCAGGATTCAGTATGCCAGCAAATTCAGGCGTGTAAGCAATGCCTGGAAGAAATGGCAGGGAATTATCCTGGGATTAACCAGAAACCATGCAGTGGATGTAAAACTGGAGGAAGAGGAGAATTTCAGAGCATGGCTTGAAGCAGATGGTGAACGCATCTTGAAATATGATGGTGTCCTGGATGAATTTGCCCGACTATATGACGAGGTGAGCCCCTATGAAATGGCCATGGATATGATGAATGAATCGATAATGGCCATAGAGCTTTTCAGGCAGGCTTCGCGCATTGAGAGGATGATGAGTCAGGGTATGTCCAGGGAACGCATTGAACGGACCATGGAAGGTTTCTATAAGAATTATTACAGGCCTGTGGACCAGGAGATCTGTGCTGCCATGCTGGAGGCCTATTTCAGCCAGATGCCGGCCGCTTTTGCCCCTGCTTGCGGGGAAGAGATCAATGGCAAGTACAAAGGGGATTACAGTGCTTATGCGGAGGCGCTTTATAGTAAGACAGTTTTTAACAATCCGGAGAAGTTTGCTAAGTTAATGGACAAATATGCCAAGGATTCTGAAAAGGGCATTAAATCTTTTAAGAAGGATCCTATAGTAGTTAGCGTCTCTCAGTTTTCAGAGCTTCTAATGGCAGAAGCAGGTCCGGTATATAGAAAGCTGCAGGATTTGCTGGATAGGAACTATCAGATTTATATGGCTGCGTTGATGGAAATGGAAGAGGAGAAAAGACTTTATGCAGATGCCAACTTTACTATGCGTTTTACTTACGGAAAAGTAGATAGCTATAAGCCAAAGGATGGGGTGGAATACGGGTACTATACAACCCTCTCAGGGGTGATGGACAAAGCAACGGAAGGCTTTGTGGATTATGCTGTTCCTGAGAAACTACGAGAGCTTTATGAAGCAAAAGATTTTGGGAAGTATGGCGTGAACGGAACCATGCCAGTATGCTTTATCGCTTCCAACCATACCTCGGGGGGTAATTCCGGAAGTCCGGTCATGGATGCCGATGGTCGCCTGCTTGGGATCAATTTTGATCGCAACTGGGAGGGGACCATGAGTGATGTGCATTACGATCCTTCCCTGTGCCGCAATATCACTGTTGACATTCGTTACATATTGTTTATCATAGATAAGTTTGCAGGAGCGGAGTACCTGCTCGATGAGATGGATATCGTATGGTAGTTTCCAAGCCTGCTTATTCCGCCTGATATGGGAACAGACAACCGAAAGGGGGCACTCTATGCAACCTTCACAGCCTCGCTGTGGGGCTTTATGGCTATTATTCTGAAGATCATAACCAGTGAACTTCCCCCCTTAACAGTCGTTTGGTTCAGGTTCGCCATTGCCTTTGTGGTGCTGGGCCTGTGGACCCTCATTTTCAGGAAGGAAGATTTCAGGATATTTCTGCGCCCTCCCTTTCTATTGTTCCTGACGGCGATCTTCCTGGCCTTGAACTACCTGGGGTTTATTGCTGGTATCAAGTATGTGTCCCCATCCAGTTCCCAGGTATTTATTCAGATTGCACCGGTTAGCTTTGCACTCTCAGGCATTATCATCTTCCGCGAACATGTGAACTGGAAGCATATTGCAGGATTTATCCTGGTGCTTTCTGGTATCGGGCTCTTCTACTCAGAGCAGTTGCGGGATCTTGCTGCGGGTGGAGAACACTTCACCCGGGGGATGTTACTGGTGCTTGGTGGCGGACTCTCCTGGGCTGTATTTGCCGCCCTTCAGAAATCGCTCCTGAGCAGGATATCGCCTAATCAGTTAAATCTTTTTATCTACGGAGCCTGTGCCCTGGCTCTGGCTCCCCTTGTGAAATTCGTTCACTTGCAGGGGATGGCCCCTGCCCATTGGTATCTGCTAATCTACCTGGGGCTGAATACAGTCCTGGCCTACGGCTCGCTGGGCATGGCAATCAAACTTACCGAGGCCACCAGGGTCAGTGTAATCATCACCCTCAATCCCATTATCACCTTTATTACCATGGCCATACTGAGCAAATTTGAAGTAAGCTGGATCGCACCCGAAACCTTTTCCCTGCTCAGTCTCTTTGGTGCCCTGACGGTCCTGGGAGGAGCCATCCTGGTAATCTCAGCCGGCTGGAGTCGAAAAACTACCACAGGAGAGAGTGGTCGTGGTGCTGGCAGAAAACTTTGATCGATATTTTTTGATTTGCTATAATATAGGCTGTAGATTTGAAGTAATTCCACTATTGGATGTGGAGTATTTGTTGGCTCATCAATTCAGAATTACAAAAATGGCTTATTTATCTAAAGTAGTATTTTCTGGATTTTTCCTGGCCATACTGACCAGCATACTATTGCATTCATGTACGAAAGATCAGGTTCTTCCCGATGATGATTTCATAATTGATATGGGAGATCATTTATTTGGAAAAATGAAATCAGATCTTGGCTCCCATGCCATTTTAAAACCTGATAGTACACTATGGATATGGGGGATGAACTTTAGTGGTCAATTATGCAACGATGTTATGGAAAGCAGCGACGTTCCACTTCAGGTTCCTATCGCTGAAAAGATCGTTGACTTTGATATAGCCTCGGGGATGGTCACAGCAATTGATTGTAGCGGCAATATTTGGTTTTGGGGTAGTGATTTGAATTCAAGTATGATGTGGCCTGAAATTACATCTCCCATAAATTGCAGCTACTTAAAAAATGCTAAAGCCATTGGAAAAGTTGCTGGGACTCATAATATCCTCAGGGAGGATGGTACGGTATGGCAAATAAGCATTGGACCTGATGTTGAAAGTGTTTTCTATGAACCCGAACTTAGGTCTGATCTGGAACAAATCATAGCTGTTTCTCAATGCATGGCTTTAAGAAAGAATGGCACATTGGATGAACTTTTTTCAACTGAACCAGTGCAAGGAGGCCTGGTTCCAATTGAGGATGTTATGGCAGTTCAGAATGTAGTTGTCAGACGTACAGTAGTTTTAAAGGAGGATGGAACAGTCTGGGCCTGGGGGAAGAATAGTCTCGGGCAACTGGGTGACGGTAGTTTTGAAGATCGAACTCTTCCTGTTCAGGTGAAGGATTTAGATCATATTGTTCAAATATCAGCAAATTATGACTTTAACCTTGCGCTAAGAGAGGATGGAACGGTCTGGTTTTGGGGTTTTACCTGTGTATGGGACGAGCCACATGATCCCATCGGTATTCATACTCCGGTGAGAATAGATAATTTGGATCATGTAGTTTCGATTTTTGCCGGTGGCAAAAGTCTAGTGATGAAAAATGATAGTAGTTACTGGTATTTTGATTGTGAGAGCAGGAATCCCTATTTGGTACCTTTTGAGTAAGGAATAGTCCCTCACTGCTGGACATCAGACATGAGCCGAATAAGATTTGTATTCGGCTCATATATTTGCTATATTTGAGCCGATTAATTCATCTAATCGACTCATGAGCTATAATTGGCAACAAAAAAATTGGCCCCACTTTCAGTATCGAACTGAAGATATTGAGGACCTCTTACTTGATTTTGCAGAGAGAACAGGTAAAATCAGTGGCCTTTTACAGGGACTTACAGAGACAGGTCGAACTGAAGCGATGATTCAGACAATGGTTTCCGAGGCCATGAAATCTTCCGAAATTGAAGGGGAATACCTGAACCGAGGAGATGTTGCATCTTCGATACGTAGAAATTTAGGTCTGGATCATGATGCACCTCCAGTAAAAGATAGAAGAGCTCAAGGGATTGCTGAGCTGATGCTGGAAGTAAGAAATACATTCCCTAATGCTCTTTCCAAAGAAATGCTCTTCACATGGCACACAATGTTACTGAAGGGAAAAGAAAACATTCAGTTGGGCAAATGGCGTTCTCATAAGGACTCCATGCAAATTATTTCCGGTGCATTAGGCAAAGAGAAAATTCATTTTGAAGCTCCGCCCTCCGCCTCTGTTCCGAACGAAATGAATAACTTCATCAAGTGGTTCAATGATACTTCACCTTCATCTTCCGTGGAGATGAAGAAACCTGTGGTCCGGGCTGCAATTGCACATCTATATTTTGAATCTATTCACCCCTTTGAGGATGGGAATGGAAGGATAGGGCGTGCAATATCCGAAAAAGCACTGTCCCAGAGTGTTAACAGACCGATATTACTCAGCATTTCAAAAGCCATTGAAGCGAGAAAGAGTGAATACTACGAAGCCTTGAAGATTGCACAATGCTCTAATGAAATTACCCCCTGGATAAAGTACTTCATTCAGACCGCTCTGGATGCTCAAATAGATGCTGAAAAAGAAATAGAATTTACCTTGAAAAAGACCCGGTTTTTTGACCTCCACAAGGGTGATCTAAACGAACGTCAGCAAAAAGCGATAAGCCGCATGTTGGAAGAGGGTCCTATGGGTTTTGAGGGGGGAATGAATACCCGGAAATACATTTCATTAGCCCGAATCTCCAAAGCAACTGCAACAAGAGATTTGCAGGACCTGGTACAGAAGAAGATTCTTTTCCCGACAGGGGGCGGGCGCAGTACCAGTTATGACTTAAAACTCTAGTTCTGGATATAGCTGTCGGCGTTCACC
>Ga0209013_10006314_pt1 | contig 10077 bp, 7 predicted proteins | sample Cruoilmetagenom2_FD_187291 | JGI IMG/M metagenome (GOLD analysis project Ga0209013, IMG submission 187291) | Oil polluted marine microbial communities from Coal Oil Point, Santa Barbara, California, USA - Sample 2 (SPAdes) (version 2) | ecosystem: Environmental > Aquatic > Marine > Oil seeps ...
CCTGAATTTCTCCATTTAGTGGCGAAAATGATGATGGAGTTCAGTCTTGCCCAACTGGAGCTTCTGGTTGAAGCTGGTCTTGATGTCCTGGTGATTGAAGATGATATCGCTACGGACAAGGGGCCCATGATATCTTTGGAACATTTCGAAATTTTTATCAATCAATACAATCGACAGATCGTTGAAAGAGCACATCAAAAAGGACTTAAAGTAGTCAGGCACTCTGACGGTAACCTATGGCCCCTTTTGGATGTTCTTCTTGAAACCGGTTACGATGGGCTCAATCCTTTGGAGCCTCAGGCTGGTATGGCAATGAAAAAGGTAAAAGCCTATTGTGGCGATAAAATTTGTCTGTTAGGGAACATAGATTGTGTGGATCTTCTTCCCAAAGGGACTACAGAGCAGGTGGAGCAAGCCGTCATCCAAACGATTGAAGACGGGGCCGCTGGTGGGGGTTTGATAATTTGCTCTTCAAATTCCTTGCATCAAGGTGTTAATCCCGAGAACACCATAGCGATGTTTGAGGCCGTTCGCAAGCACGGTCAATATAAAAAGGCTGCACTCGGTGTGTAATGGAACTTGTTGATGACTTTCCTATGGACTTAATACATCTCGAATGTATATAGGACACGAATCATGATAATTAACGAATCAATATCAATTTCACGAAAGCCTGAATCGATTTGGAGCTATTGGTTGGATGTTAGCAATGATGTTCACTGGCGGAACGGCATGACCAAAGCCGAATGGACCTCCCAGCCGCCTTATGGGCCAGGTTCAACAGGCGAGCATACCCATAAGGAGATGGGTATTATGAACTGGGAAATTACCGGATTTGAAGATGGCAGCAGTTTTGAATTTATTCATACAGCAGGCGGTCTTAAAGGTTCGATCGCTACCTTTCAAGTAGAACCTGAAAGCAAAGGAAGCCGCCTTAATGTTCAGATGAGAATGTCGGGACCATTTATCATGCGCTTCATGATGTTCTTCATGGGAAGTATGATGCGCAAGGGCGTACGGGGTGACTTGCAAAAGCTTAAAGAGCTTATGGAAAAACAGGATACAAATGCCTAGGAAATCACTAAAGGCGACCGATATCACAGCATTTTGCGTGCAGTAGTCTTTTAATTATATATGTTTCATCATTAATACTCACGGTGCAATCGTGGTGCAAAATAAAATAAATACTGATATGGAAAAGATGAAAGCAATTGTATGCACAAAATATGGTCCTCCGGAAGTTCTACAACTTCAGGAGGTTGACAAGCCTGTCCCCGGTGACAATGAAGTTCTCATAAGAATTTATGCCACGACAGCACATGTTGGAGACGCAAAAATCCGGAGTTTCAAGCCTGGTTTGGGCCCCGTGAAAGATTTCTTTTTTAAGCCCATGATGCGATTAATGATAGGTTTTAAAGGTCCAAGGAATAAGATTCTGGGAATGGATTTGGCAGGAGAAATTGTTGCAACAGGAAAGGATGTTAAGCTGTATAAGAAAGGCGATCAGGTTTTCGCATCCTCACATCCAGGATTTAAGTTTAGTGCTTATGCAGAGTACATTTGCTTGCCTGAAGATGGGCTTCTGGCATTAAAACCAGGCAATATGAGCTATGAGGAAGTTGTTCCGGTTTCAAACGGAGCTTTAACGGCATTGCTTATTCTTAGAAAAGCAAATATACAAGAGGGACAAAAGGTTCTTATCTACGGAGCATCAGGAAGCATGGGTACATATTCGATACAGCTATCCAAATACTTTGGAGCCGAGGTAACAGGTGTATGCAGCACCGGAAATCTGGAGATGGTAAAATCTCTGGGTGCAGATAAGGTCATTGATTACACTCAGGAGAATTTCAATGATTGCGGTGAGACCTATGACGTTATTTTTGATTCAGTTGGCAAGATTGCTTCCTCACAACGGAAAATATCTCTGAAAAAGGATGGGATTTATCTCGATGCCTTAAGTTCATCAAATGGATTAAAATTTAAGGCTGAAGATCTAATATTCCTCAAAGAGCTCTGCGAGGCAGGGAAGTTAAAAACGGTAATTGACAGACAATTTCCATTAGAAGAGATGGTTGAAGCTCATCGTTACGTCGACAGTGGACGTAAAAAAGGAAATGTGGTAATAACCGTTAAATAAGTATGATAGAAGTCCAGTCAATCGGCCTTCTATTAACTTATTCTGCTAAAAGCTCATCTATACGCTTGGTCAGTTCAATCATCGCCCTGCCATTGTGGTATGGACATTTCCAGGGATCAATCTTCCAATCGTTTCGATAATATGGCGAAGGATCGTCCTCGGGTTCAGTCAAATAGGCCTTGCCAAGCCTGTTAACTTTTGTGAACCACTCTCCACCCTCATGGTCAATCACATGTTTATCAATAAAATCCCAGGCCAGCTTAACGGTATCCCAGTATTTCGATTCGCCGGTAAGCTGGAAAGCATTCATAAACCCTACCAGGTTCTCAGCCTGAAGCCACCAGTGTTTATTGGTTCGAACATGGCTGCCAAAGCGGGTCGATTCCAGGAATAATCCGCCGTCTTTATCCACACCTACCCTCAAAACGGCATCAGCCATCTTCAGAATAAGGGGCTTTATTTTTGAAATGATCGATGCATCACCAAGGATTTCAGCCGCTTCCCAGATCAACCAGGAGGCCTCAATGTCGTGGCCAAAGGAGCAAATGGCTAAGGAACTATCTGTTTCAGAAAATTCCTCTGTAAAGAATATCCCCAGATGTCCATCCTCCCGAATAATGTGCTTAATGAATAGTTCCAGCAGTTCTGTTAAGCGCTGTTTTACCAGCTCATCTTTCCAGATCTTGTACACCGCTGCATAGGCCTCCAGAATATGCAAGTGGGTATTCATGGATTTAGGTTCATTATTATCGGCCATGCGGTTTTCTTCGTAAATATTCCAGTCACGCGTAAAGGATTCAAAGTAACCTGCATGTAGAGGATCCTTGGTAAGCTTGTCGAGAAAATAGAAGAATTCCTGCACCTTATCCATCACCTCTGTTACAGGATTGAACTCGTAATATTTACTAAGCGAATAAATTACAAAAGCCTGAGCATAGGTATGTTTAATATCGTTGGAAACTTTATTGTCGGAAGAAAGTTCCATGTAAAACCCACCATGTTCTTTATCCGCAAAATCTTCGGTGACTACACGATAAGCTTTATGTGCAATTTCCTCATAAGCTAAGCCGGGGTATTTTTTTGCGGCGGCAGCAAAGGTCCATAAAATGCGTGCATTTAACACACTGGTTTTATTTGTACCTGATACAGGCTTATTACTTAAATTAACAGCACCATAAAACCCTTGCCCATCTTTTTCCACCCCGTATTTCATCCAATATGAAAGAATGTTGTCATGCAATTCACTGGTAAAAGTCTTCTGGTAATTTGTCAGTTCTGATGTTTTACTCATCTCTGCTGTATTATGGGTAACTCAATTGATTGTAAGTTTTTGTACCACTAAATATCGCTAAAAAAAGCTTATAGCTGAAAGTTCCGGGGAAATGAATATTTTATCCCCGGATACTGGATATTTTAGCTAAGTTTATGGAACTTAGTTTTTTTCCACCTTGTTGAATCAAGTGACTTTTCATGACCCACAGGGAGCGTTTACTTAATATTCTGGATGGAAAGCAACCTGATTGCCTTCCCTGGTATGGTGACCTTGATTACTGGGCAAATTCACTGGTCCTTAGGGGGCTAAAGCCTAAGGGCTTTATCCACTCAGACGAGTATATCCAATGGCATAAGGATCTGAATGTGGGTTTTTACCTGCAGGGATATTTTCCATACAAACCTTTCATTGAAGGGTGTGAGGTGGTGGAATGGAATGAAGGCCATAAGAGGTATAAGGAGATCAAAACTGCCCTGGGATCGGTAAGGGAATGCTGGGAGTATATACCTTCTTCTTTTACGGAAGGACCCGTGGAACATTTCATGAAAGGAGCCGAAGACCTGCCCGTCATGAAACATATCTATGAAAACACCCGCTTTGAACCCGATTACGATTTTGCATATAAGAGGAGAGAGCAGGTAGGTGACCAGGGGGTGGTTCTTTGTTATCTCCCAAAGAGTCCCTTTATGCATCTGCTGGCACTGGAGGCAGGTATTATGTCGGTCACCATGACTGCCCTGACTTTACCTGAGGAGTTCCAGGACTTACTGGAGGTGATGAAAAAGGCCTTCGACCAGGCAGGCCAAATCGCTGTTGATAGTCCGGCCGAGGTGCTAATGATCCCTGAAAATCTCTCCTCGGAGATGGTAGGCCCCGAGTTTTTCGAACTCTATATGCGTGACTACCAGGAGGAATGGACCACCAAGATCCGAGAAGCAGGCAAGTACTCATACATCCATATAGATGGGACACTGTCAGGACTATTAAATCAGGAAGCTTCGGTGGGATTCAGCGTGCTTGAAGCCTTAACTCCCCATCCGGTGGGTGATTTGAAATGGGAGGAGCTGGCAGACTTTGTTGGCGATTCCTCCAGCATATTGTGGGGAGGGATCCCGGGTGCCTATTTCACAGCCAATGTGAGTGAAGAGGAGTTTGAAAGGCATGTTAAAAGAATTATTGAGATTATGGTGAAGGAGCCCCGCTATGTACTGGGTGTGGCTGACCAGGTTCCGCCCGACGGATTGGAGGAAAGGGTAAGAAGAGTAGGTGAACTGGTTGAGAAATATGGTATGTACTAATTCATTCAGGAGAACACTAATCATGAATAAAAAGAAGACCTCTCTCTATCTGATTGCCTTGAGTTTTACCGCATCTCTTGGTGGCTTTATTTTCGGGTATGATACTGCCATAATTGCCGGGTGCAATTCCTTCCTGCAAACGCATTTCTCTCTTAGCCCGGCCATGCTGGGATGGGTGGTATCGTCTGCACTCCTTGGAACCATTCTGGGCTGTATTATTTCCGGGGCGATCACTGACCGATTTGGGAGAAAGAGGGCCCTGATACTGGCAGCATTGTTATTGTCTCTTTCGGCCATGGGATCCATGCTGACGCCACAGTTCCAGGGGAATCTGGCTTATCCCTTGTGGATCACATCTGACATGGATACTGCTTTCAATATGCTGGTTATTGCCCGGGTCATCGGAGGCATTGGAGTAGGGATCACCTCAGTGGTTGCTCCTATCTATATCTCTGAACTGACCTTGCCGGAGAACAGGGGTAAGATTGTTTCTATCTATCAGCTTTCCATTACCCTGGGCATCCTTCTTGCCTTTCTGGTCGACTGGATTGTTTTAAATGGTGCCGGCGATACTGCAGGAGTCATCAGCCAAAATGCATCCCCGCTTTTCTTTGAATGGCTGTTTGTGGAGGAGATCTGGAGAGGCATGCTGGGCACTGAGATCCCAGTAGCATTGCTCTTTTTCATATTGCTCCTCTTTACCCCGGAGAGTCCCCGTTGGCTGGTGGCCAAAAAGAGAGAGGATGAGGCAATGGTTACTATGGTCAAAATTGGTGGAGAAGAACAAGCTCAGGTGCAACTGAAAGAGATCAGGGATATGATAAAAGAGGAAAAAGGTGGATTCAGAGAGCTCTTCTCACCTTTTCTGAGACGTCCCTTTTTAATCGGCATCCTCTTACCCATGTTTTCTCATCTCAGTGGTATTGCCGCGATCATGTATTTTGCTCCCAATATTATCAATGAGGCCATTTCCAGCGTGGAGAGCTCTTTTCTGGGGGCTGTACTCGTAGGGCTTGTTAATACGGTCTTCACATTTGTGGCTATTCATTTCATCGAAAAATCGGGAAGGCGCAAGCTCTTGCTAATCGGCGTAGTGGGTGCATTCATCTCCCTGGCCGGGGTAGGGATCATGTTTGCATTGGGATCAACCCTGATCATTATTCCACTGCTCTGCTATGTGGCCAGTTTTGCCTTTTCATACGGACCCATAGTGTGGGTCATCATCAGCGAGATCTTCCCGACCCGCATCAGGGGACTGGCGGTTTCCATCGGCAGCTTTTCGCTTATGCTCACCGGCTTCATTATAACCCTGACCAACCCCTTGCTAATAGAAGCAATTATGCCTTCCGGCACTTTCTTTTTATATGCAGGATTAACACTGCCTGCAATCTGGTTCATTTGGAAATTTGTCCCGGAAACCAAAGGAAAATCGCTGGAGGAAATTGAAAAGTACTGGAAAAGCCTGAAGAAAAAATGAAACCAAGAGAACGTTTTTTAACCGCATTGAATTGTGGGATCCCTGACCAGGTTCCCCTCTTCGATCATCTTTTTAGTCCCGCGCTTCAGAAAGAGGTGCTGGGCTACGCTTCTGAACTCTATGATGGCAAATCCATAGTAAGACTGGCTCATAAGATTGGTGTTGATTCTTCCTGGATCCCGGTAAACGGATTCTGCGGGACGGAAGAAGAAGTGCATGATGAAGGTACAGCATACACTGATGAATGGGGTGTTTCCTACATTAAGAACGGCTGGCCCATCATGGCCCAGCGAGATACTCCCATCAAGGACCGGAACGACTGGACCAACTATCGGCTGCCCGATGCCCATGCATCCTTCCGCCTGGACAGAATCACAAAGGCCATAAAGGCCAATGAAGGAGAGACTGCAATTTTGTGTGGTATGCTTGGTCCTTTTACCATGATGAGCTGGTATTTTATGGACCTTCCCAATTTCAGTATGGCCATGTTCACCGATCCCCAGTTAGTCCACGAGATCAACAAGGCTTACATTGACTGGTCACTGGAAGTAGCTAAAAGAGCAGCTATGCTGGAAGGTATTGATGCTTTTTTTATTTCGGATGACTGGGGTTCCTCCACCGGACCGCTCATTGCACCTGAGCAGTTTGACGAGTTCTTCATTCCCCCTTTCAGGAGAATGGTGCAGGGCTTGAAATCGCTTGGTTTCCCTGTGATCATGCACAATGATGGCAATATCTGGGATATGCTTGACGGACTGGTGGAAACCGGGATCTCCGGATATAATCCGGTGGAGCGGGCTGCAGGAATGGACTTGAAGAAAGTAAAGGAACGTTACCCCGGAAAGCTCTGTTGCATTGGCAATGTGGATAATAAGATTACCCTGGTAAGCGGATCCGTGGAGGAGGTGATCGCCGAAACTAAAGAGTGCCTGGAGATAGGTATGCCCGGAGGTGGATATATACTTTCATCGGACCACAGTTTCCATGACGATATCCCCCTGGAGAATATAAGCGCCATGATTGAAACGGTTAAGAAGTTCGGTAAATATTAGCTCAAAGAAAAAGCAAATTAAACATGCAAAAGTACATTCCCCTCTATCTCATAATAATTTGCTCTACGATTCTGGTATCATGTCACAGCAAGCAAACAACCGAAGGTCCATATTTCGGTAATGGATTTCGCAATGGCTGGGCCGATCAGCATTCCATTGTTATTTGGACGAGGTTAACAAAAACCCCGGAGCTATATGCTGGAGGGCAGAAGTTTTTAGATATTGATCAAAGCATCTACAGTGAAATTGAAAAGGATGTATCTGATGAGGTCTTTCACAAAGGTCAAATCCCCGAGGGTTTCACACTGGATCAAATGGAAGGGGCATGCCCGGGCTTAAGTGGTGAGGTGAAACTCTGCTATTACCCGATGGAAAATCCTAACAAAAAAATCGAGCTAGCCTGGGTAGCTGTGGATACAGGTAAAAACTATACGAAACAGTGGAAATTGGATAAGCTGGATGCAGGTACAAAATACAAAGTAGAGATATTTGCCCGATTAAATGAGAACTCCCGGATTTCAGATACAATTAGCGGCTTTTTTCTCTTACCCATGCCAGCAGAAGCAATCGTAAATACAGATTTCTGTATAGTTACCTGCCATGATTATATACGTCGGGACGATTCCATATATGGACATAAGATTTACACGGAAATGCTTGACTTGAAGCCCGATTTTTATGTGCATACGGGCGATGTGGAATATTATGATAAACCTAAGCCATTTGCATTTACCGAAGACTTGATGCGATTTAAATGGGACAGGCTTTTTGCCTTGCAGAATCAGCGTAAATTCTACACTCAAATCACATCCTATTTCATGAAGGATGATCACGATGTACTTTGTAATGATGTTTATCCGGGTATGACATATGGTAATGTGACATTTGAAAGAGGATTGGAGATATTTGATAAAGAGCAGTTTCCTTCAAATAAGAAACCATATAAAACTATACGTTGGGGAAAGGATTTGCAGATTTGGCTTGTGGAAGGCCGGAACTACCGCAGTAAAAACATAATGCCGGATGGTAAGGATAAAACAATATGGGGTAAAGAACAAAAAGAGTGGTTTTTCAGAACAATAAAAGAATCAGATGCCACCTTCAAAGTATTAATTAGCCCCACACCCATACTTGGTCCTGATAGAACGAATAAGTTGGATAATTATGCAAATGAAGGCTTTAAGACAGAAGGAGATGAAATTCGGGCTTTTATTAATCAATTCGACAATGTATTTATCTGCAATGGCGATCGCCACTGGCAATATGTTAGTCACGTAGACGACACAAATTTATGGGAGTTTAGTTGTGGTGCCGGCTCTGACATACATGCCGGAGGATGGGAACCCGATGACAGACGGCCGGAACATCAATTTCTACGTGTTCAAGGTGGATTTCTGAGAGGATCGGTTTATCGCGAAAATAATGTTCCGATTCTAAAATTTCAGCACTATGATACGGATGGGAACACCCTTAATGAGTTTATTTTTGAGAGTGTCTCGAATTGACTGCCTGGCCAGGCAGGGCTACCCGGTTTTGAGCACAAGAAAGAGCTAGAAAACGGTACGTGAGAATACTAAGAACTTCGCAGGGAATAAACCATCAGGACATCCCCGTGCCTCAGGAACATTTTTCCATCAAAGAGATATGGATGCGACCAGTGAGGACCGCGTCCTTTTTCTATCTCAAATGAACTGATGACCTTGAAACCTGAGGGATCGGGTTGAACAAGGCCAACATGCCCGGTTTTCTCAATATATACATAGAACAAGCCATCGGCATATACCAATTGCCCTTTTGAGTTCCATTCCTCGTCGTACATCACTTCGCCGGTTTCCCAGTTTAAGCAGGTCCAGGCCCCTTTGTTGTTGTGAATCCAGTAGGACCCGTACAAGTACCCATCCAGTTCGATGACCCCGTGGTGGTGGTTGTCCAGCACCTCATTGGTATATACCTCTGTGATTGTCGATAGGTCATCACTTACTTTGAGCATTTTTGCCGGGTAATTATAACCGATACATACAAAGATCATATTGTCCTTCACTACCGGTGAATTGGCCCAGATCATTCCCTTGGGCTGCCATTCCCAAAGAGTAGAGTCGAAATACTTGTAAGAGCTCATGATTTTACCATCCTCCGGATCCACAATATACAAGTCGCTTGCTGAAGCTCCCAGGATATAATCTTTGCCGTTGAACTTATGAAGGATGGGAGATACATAAGAGCGTTGCTGTCCTTCGACACCCGGCGATCTCCAGATCTCTTCACCGGTCATTTTATCAAAAGCCACAAAGGTCGCCAGGGCGCTGGCAGGGGAACAGATGACCTTGTCATCTACAATTAGCGGTGATTCAGCCACACCCCAGGTATGCCATTCGGCCTGGTAGTCTGCATCCACATCAATCTTCCAGCTGATATCCCCTGTTTCGGCATTCAGGCAAACCAATTCTCCAACACCGCTGATAATATAAATTTTATCGCCTTCTACTGTTGGTGTACCCCTGGTATTTGGATAGGATTGATTCCATCCTTCTCCATATTCAACCTGCCAGAGCTGATTGCCTTCAAAGTCGATGCAGGTCAACTGGTCCATGTCCCCTGCCTTTCCAGAGGCATAAATTCGTTTACCGTCGGAAATGACCGATGACCAGCCTTCTCCAATACCTTCAAATTCCAGAAGCAATTCCGGACCGCCTTCCGGCCATTCTTTCAGGAGATTGCTTTCAGGGAATTTCCCGTCCCTGTTTGGTCCGCGAAATTGATAGATCTGTGCACTTGTTTCCGAAACAAATACCACACAGAATATAATGAGCAATAGTTTTTTCATAGTGACATTCTTT
>Ga0209013_10006315_pt1 | contig 10076 bp, 10 predicted proteins | sample Cruoilmetagenom2_FD_187291 | JGI IMG/M metagenome (GOLD analysis project Ga0209013, IMG submission 187291) | Oil polluted marine microbial communities from Coal Oil Point, Santa Barbara, California, USA - Sample 2 (SPAdes) (version 2) | ecosystem: Environmental > Aquatic > Marine > Oil seeps ...
GATGAAATGATTGTGTTCCATTCTCTTGAAAAAGAGCATTTAAAACAAATTGTTTCACTTATGACAGAGCAATTATCTAAACGTTTGAAAGAACAAGGCATTGAATTAGAAATTACAGAGGCAGCACAAGATAAAATTACAACTGAAGGATATGAACCGGAATATGGTGCACGTCCTCTACGCCGTGCAATTCAAAAACATGTGGAAGATCGTCTATCCGAAGAGCTTTTAAAAGGAGAAGTGTTAGACGGCCAACATGTAATATTTGATGTAGAAGACAATGAATTTGTGGTTCGTACTAAAGCTTTAGTTACAGAAGGTTAATGTAGCGGGCATTCCGAAAAAGATTTCCGGAATGCCCTTTTTAACTTTCTAGTTCCTGCGCTTTTCTACTTATATTAGGAGGTATTATGGCTAAAAAGAAAACGAAGTTTATGTGTAATTCATGTGGATATGAGTCTGCAAAATGGATGGGAAGATGTCCTGGTTGTGGAGAATGGAACACCATGGTAGAAGAAATAGAAATAGTATCCAAAGGTCCGAAACGTTCTTTTCAACATTCAGATGGCATAGCGCAAAAGGCAACCCCGATTATTTCAGTAGTAACAGCTGAAGAACCACGTGTGACAACTGACTTCGCGGAGTTGAACCGTGTCCTTGGAGGGGGTATTGTCCCAGGATCGCTAATTTTAATAGGCGGAGATCCGGGTATAGGAAAGTCTACTCTGCTTTTACAGGTTTCTGCTTTACTTGCCAATAAGGGAGAGCGCGTATTATATATTTCAGGTGAAGAATCTATACGTCAAACGAAGCTTCGCGCAGAACGTTTAGGTGTTACATCCGCGGAGCTTTATATCTATGCTGAAACCAATTTGGAATTAATCAATGAAACTATTGAAAGTGTAGAACCTAAATTTGTCATTGTGGATTCTATTCAGACTGTTCATCATCCAGATGTAACTAGTGCACCTGGGAGTGTATCGCAAGTTCGAGAATGTACAGCAGAGCTTATGCGAATAGCCAAAACGAAAAATGTTGCAATCTTTTTAGTGGGACATGTAACAAAAGAAGGTCAAATTGCAGGACCACGTATATTGGAACATATGGTAGATACTGTTTTGTACTTTGAAGGAGAACGTCACCATACCTATCGTATTTTAAGGTCTCAGAAGAATCGTTTCGGCTCTACAAATGAAATCGCCATTTTTGAAATGGTTCAATCTGGATTAAAAGAAGTACTTAATCCTTCTGAATTATTTTTGCAAGAGCGGTCTCACGGGGCAGCAGGTTCTGCAATCGTCGCTTCTATGGAAGGCACCCGACCTATTTTAGTGGAAATTCAAGCGTTAGTGACCCAATCTAGCTTTAATTATCCAAAACGTATGGCTACTGGTATCGATCAAAACCGAGTTTCCTTACTAATGGCAGTACTGGAAAAACGGATGGGATTACTACTTCAAACGCAAGATGCCTATATAAAAGTGGCAGGAGGAGTAAAATTAGATGAACCTGCCATCGATTTAGCCGTCCTAGTAAGTATCGTCTCTAGTTTCCGAGATACAGGGGTTACTCCCACAGACTGCTTTATCGGGGAAATTGGTTTAACGGGAGAAGTAAGAAGGGTGTCTAGAATTGAACAGCGCGTGCAAGAAGCTGCAAAGCTTGGATTTAAAAGAGCGATAGTTCCTGCCTCAAATCTAGGAGGGTGGGATTATCCTCAAGGCATTCAAATTATAGGAATTGAAACAGTTAACGAAGCGATGAAAGTAGCATTTTCTTCATAGTTAGAAGTAAACGCTAAAAGTCTAGCTCAAGACGCCATAGTTTGATAGCTTCAGACTTATTTATAAGTCTTCTAGGTTTGAAAATCTTGATGGCGTCTTCTGTTTTTATTACTATCTGATTACTGCGCTTTTCTGATTAGACTTATTAGGAAAGATGCAAGTATAATGAAATAAATGGAGGTGGCTTATTTGTTGAAATGGATCATTCAAATTGCTTTTGTTTTAATTGGTGGAACATTGGGTTTACTATTCTTACCGCACTTATACGAGCTTTTTAATTTATCTGACAACCCTTGGATTCACAATCCGTATGTATCTGTTTTTGTTGGAGCAATTTTGTTGTACCTAGCTGCATTATTTATGACTGACTACTTGGTGAATTTTATCAAGTGGATGGAAGAGCGATTATTAAAAGCGCCAATTGGAGATTTACTATTTGGAACACTAGGTCTGGTTATTGGTTTAATCGTTGCCTTTTTCCTTGGTTCTGCACTTAATAATATCGCTATACCGGGTATTGGTTCGGTTGTGCCCGTATTATTATCGATAGTGTTGGGATATTTAGGTTTTCAAGTTGGATTTAAAAAGCGTGATGAGCTTCTTCAAGTTTTTACTCCTTCCAAACAGAATACGAACAAAAAGAAATCAATGGATGATAATAACCAAGAATTGAGTCTAGGAACTTATAAGTTGTTAGATACTAGTGTTATTATTGACGGTCGTATTGCTGATATTTCTGTCACAGGATTCATCGAGGGAGTCTTTGTTGTTCCTCAGTTTGTTTTGACGGAGTTACAGCATATTGCGGATTCCTCGGATACGCTTAAACGAACAAGAGGACGCCGGGGATTAGATGTTTTGAAAAAACTTCAAACGGAACGAGCTTCGGCTGTGTTAATCGTGGAAGAAGACTTTGAGGATATTCAAGAGGTAGATTTAAAATTAGTCCGTCTAGCTAAAAAAATGAATGGAGTTGTAGTAACGAATGACTTCAATCTAAACAAGGTTTGTGACTTGCATCAAGTGCGGGTTTTGAATATTAATGATCTGGCAAATGCAGTTAAACCAGTTGTTATTCCCGGGGAAATAATGCATGTTGTCGTTATTAAAGATGGAAAAGAACATAATCAAGGGGTCGCATATCTAGATGATGGAACGATGATCGTTGTGGAAGGTGGTAAAGCATATATTGGACAGGCTATAAATGTAGAGGTGACAAGTGTACTTCAAACGTCGGCTGGTCGGATGATATTTGCAAAACCACAAGACTCGAAATAACGAAGAAGGGTTGTTTCCTTTGCAAAAGGAATACGCCCTTTTTCTATGTGATGGAGGTTCAATGACATGAAATATACTGTTTTATTGCCAGCTGCAGGTAGCGGAAAACGAATGGGTGCAGGTAAAAATAAGTTGTTTTTAGAACTACGTAATATTCCTATTTTGATACATACTTTGCGAGTGTTTGACAGAGATCCTAATTGTGAGCAAATAGTTTTAGCGGTGAAGAAAGAGGAAAAATTATTTATTGAACATCTACTAATAGAATATGGCATTACAAAGGTTTCGGAGATTGCGGAAGGTGGAGAAGAGCGGCAGCATAGTGTATATGCAGCATTAAAAGCCGTTCTTTCTAAAGGTATCGTACTCGTTCATGATGCAGCAAGACCGTTTATTCATCAGGAAGTGATACAACAATTAGTAGAGGCTGCAAATACTACTGGAGCAGCAGTTGCAGCAGTTCGGGCAAAAGATACGATGAAAAAAGTAGAAAATGGTATAATTCAAGAAACGGTCGATCGAGAGAGCTTATGGATTATTCAAACGCCTCAAGCGTTTAGGTATACCATATTAGAAAAAGCGGAAAGATTAGCCGAAGAGGAAAACTATCTTGGAACAGATGAAGCAATGCTCGTAGAAAGATTAGGAGAGCATGTGCATATTGTTGAAAGTACCTATGATAATGTGAAAATGACAACGGGTGAAGATCTTCTATACGGAGAAGCGATATTAAATCAGCGAGAGCAGGAGGAAGAATAATATGATGCGAATTGGACAAGGATTCGATGTACATGAATTTGCGGATAATCGTCCGTTAATAATAGGAGGAATCGAGATTCCTTACGAACGAGGACTAATTGGTCACTCAGATGCAGATGTATTACTACATACAATTACAGATGCAGCTTTAGGAGCGATAGGAGAAGGGGATATCGGTAGACATTTTCCGGATACGGATCCAGATTTCAAAGATGCAGATTCAGCTAAGCTACTAGAGCATATTTGGAAGCTAGTAGACGCTCGTGGATATAAGTTAGGAAATGTTGATTGTACTATTATGGCGCAAAAGCCAAAAATGGCACCCTATATTGAAACAATTCGTACGCGTATAGCTGAGTTACTTCAAGCAGATGTTTCTCAGGTAAATGTGAAAGCTACAACAACTGAAAAGCTAGGATTTGTAGGGCGCGAAGAAGGAATAGCTTCGATGGCAACAATATTACTCCTTCAGAAGGACTAACTTTAATAAACATATGAGCAGTGGTAGAATGGATTAAGTTAAAGCCTCTGGTAGTTGTTCTACACACTATGTACAAGCAACTACATCAAGGCTAATTTGATGGAATGAAAACTAGGAGGATACACTTATGACACAAGAAGTACGCGTACGTTACGCGCCCAGTCCAACAGGATTTTTACATATTGGTGGAGCGCGTACAGCATTATTTAACTATTTATATGCACGTCACCATAATGGGAAATTCATCGTTCGTATAGAAGATACGGATATTGAGCGTAATGTAGAAGGTGGCGAGTTATCTCAACTTGAAAACTTAAAGTGGTTGGGAATTGACTATGATGAATCAGTAGATATTGGTGGACCTTATGCACCATATCGTCAAATGGAGCGTCTGGATATATATTCAAAACACGCAGAAGAAATGTTAGAAAAGGGACATGCCTATAAATGTTTCTGTTCATCAGAGGAACTAGAAGCAGAACGTGAAGTACAAAAAGAAAAAGGTATTGCAGCTCCTATGTACAATGGTAAGTGCCGTCATTTATCAAAAGAAGAAGTACAAGCAAAAGAAGATGCAGGCCAAGCGTACACGATTCGTATGCGTGTTCCAAAAGATGTGACTTATACCTTTGAAGACTTAGTTCGTGGATCGGTTACTTTTGAATCTAAAGATGTTGGTGACTGGGTATTAGTGAAAGCTAATGGAATTCCAACTTATAACTATGCAGTTGTATTAGATGATCACTTTATGGAAATCTCTCATGTATTCCGCGGAGAAGAACATTTATCAAACACACCAAAACAATTAATGGTTTTTGATGCGTTCGGATGGGCATATCCTAAGTATGGTCATATGACCTTAATCATCAATGAAAACCGTAAAAAGCTTTCAAAACGTGATGAGTCAATCATCCAATTTGTTACACAGTACAAAGATCTTGGATATTTACCAGAAGCAATGTTTAACTTCTTTGCCCTATTAGGATGGTCTCCTGAAGGGGAGGATGAAATCTTCACTAAAGAGGCAATCATTAAAAACTTCGATGTGTCGCGTCTTTCTAAATCACCATCGATGTTTGACAAACAAAAACTTACTTGGATGAATAACCAATATATTAAACAATTGCCACTTGAAAAAGTAGTAGATCTTGCGTTGCCGCATTTACAAAAAGCAGAATTACTACCAGCTGAATTATCAGAAGATGAACTTACGTGGGCAATGAAGCTTATTGCACTTTACCATGATCAAATGAGTTTTGGAGCTGAGATTGTTGAATTATCTTCATTATTCTTTGATCACGATATTGCATATACTGAGGAAGCGACAGAAGTATTGGCTGGGGAACAGGTTCCTGAAGTAATGGCTGCATTCAAAATACAGCTAGAAAGCTTAGAGACATTTGAGGCTGCTGAGATTAAAGCTGCTATTAAAGCAGTGCAAAAAGAAACTGGGCATAAAGGGAAAAACCTATTCATGCCAATTCGTGTAGTAACAACTGGCCAAATGCACGGCCCCGAACTAGCTGATGCAATCAGTCTAATCGGTAAAGAAAAAGTAATCGCTCGTGTTGCCAAATTTGCAAAACAATAAGATTGACTTTCCTTTAACAAGGTGTGAAAATGGTGATACAAATTCGAAAGTAAAATGAATAGTAAAGCGAAGACGAGGAGAAGTAAGTAACGCACGTTCTTTAGAGAGGACCATCACCGGCTGAAAATGGTCTGAGCTTATGAGTTACTGAAATGCACCTTGGAGCGTCATGCCGAACTTTTAAGTAGGCTGAACGTATCATCTGCGTTAAAGATGCTAAGTGGGAAAAGTATTCTTATTTTCCAATCAGAGTGGAACCACGCTTATTGCGTCTCTGTCTATTTTTATAGACAGAGACTTTTTTTATGGAGAAAAATTGAAAGGAGGTCCACATGTGTTTGAACGTATGAAAGAAGATATTGCAGTAGTTTTTGAACAAGACCCAGCAGCAAATAGCAAATTAGAAGTGGTTTTAACTTATGCAGGTCTACATGCAATTTGGAGTCATCGAATGGCACACGCATTATTTAAAAAGAAATTCTTTTTCTTAGCTCGCGCGATTTCACAAATAAGCAGATTTTTTACAGGTATCGAAATTCACCCTGGGGCGACAATTGGGAGACGCTTTTTTATCGATCATGGATCAGGCGTAGTCATTGGAGAAACCTGTGAAATTGGAGATGATTGCACTATCTACCAAGGTGTCACACTAGGTGGTACTGGAAAAGAAAAGGGGAAGAGACATCCAACTCTTCACAATAATGTGCTAGTCGCTACAGGAGCAAAAGTATTAGGATCGATTACAATTGGCGAAAATAGTAAAGTTGGGGCAGGGTCGGTTGTATTAAAAGATGTACCTACCAATTCTACTGTTGTTGGCATTCCGGGTGTAGTCGTAATTCAGGATGGCGTAAAAGTGAAGCGGAATCTAGATCATCAGGACTTGCCAGATCCATTTATGGATAGATGTAAACAAATGGAAGATAAAATAGAAGAGCTTCAAAAAGAAATCGACGACTTAACGAAAGAGAAGGAGAGAAATTGGTCATGACAATCCAAATTTTTAATACATTAAAGCGGGAAAAAGAACCGTTTATCCCACTCGAAGAAGGCAAAGTTAAAATGTATGTATGTGGACCAACTGTTTATAATTATATTCATATTGGAAATGCACGACCTGTAATTGTATACGATACGGTAAGAAAGTACTTACAATACCGTGGTTATGAAGTGACATATGTTTCTAACTTCACAGATGTGGATGATAAAATTATTAAAGCGGCGAATGAACTAGGAGAAGAAGTCTCCGAGCTTACGGAACGTTTTATCAACGCTTATTTTGCAGATGTGGAGGCGCTTGGTTGCAATCGAGCAGATTCACATCCGCGTGTAACGGATCATATGGATCAAATTATTGAGTTTATAAAAGTATTAGAGGACAAAGGCTATGCTTATGAATCGCATGGAGACGTCTATTATCGTACAAGAAAATTTGATGGATACGGTAAACTTTCTCATCAATCAGTAGATGATTTAAAAGTCGGAGCCAGAATTGAAGCTGGTGTGAAAAAAGAGGATGCACTAGATTTCGCACTTTGGAAAGCTGCAAAACCTGGAGAAATTTACTGGGAAAGCCCTTGGGGACAAGGTCGCCCAGGATGGCATATTGAATGCTCTGTAATGGCTCGGGAAATATTGGGAGATACGATTGATATTCATGCAGGAGGACAGGATTTAACCTTCCCTCACCATGAGAATGAAATTGCTCAGTCTGAAGCTCTAACAGGTAAGACATTCGCGAGATACTGGATGCACAATGGATATATAAATATAGACAATGAAAAAATGTCGAAATCTCTTGGTAACTTTGTATTGGTAAACGATATTCGTCAGCAAATCGATCCACAAATATTACGTCTTTTCATGCTAAGTGTTCACTATCGAAACCCGATAAACTATTCAAAAGAATTGGTGGAACAAGCGGAGGCGGGTTTGGATCGTATTCGGACTGCCTATGATAACTTAGTTCATAGATTAAGTACCACTGCAGATTTAGGAGATCATAATGATATCTGGCTTCAAAAAATTGCGGATGTAAAAGTACAATTTGAGACAGCTATGGATGATGACTTTAATACAGCAAATGGAATTGCAGCTATTTTCGAATTGTCGAAACTTGCGAATACGTATTTATTGGAAAAACAAACATCGGAAATTGTCTTAAAACAATTTATATTAGTTATGGATGAGTTGACTGCTGTATTAGGGTTAACATTTGCAAAGGAAAAAGAAGTACTAGATGAAGAAATCGATGCATTGATCGAAGAACGCAATCAGGCAAGAAAGGACCGTAACTTTGCCCGTGCGGATGAAATTAGAGATCACTTAAAAGAGTTAAATATTATTTTGGAAGATACTGCACAGGGTATCCGATGGAAAAGAGGATAAACTTGTGGAAAATTTAAAACCATCCGATGTAAAACAATTAAATTCTTTAGCACTTGCTTATATGGGGGATGCTGTTTTCGAGCAGGTCGTTCGAGAACACCTCATCCTCTCTGGTCGAGTTAGACCTAATATCCTACACAAAGAAGCTACTAGCTATGTATCAGCCAAAGCGCAAGCAATGGTTGTAAAAGAAATGCTAGACAAGAAGTTCTTATCGGAAGAAGAACAAGCTGTCCTTCGAAGAGGACGTAACGCAAAGTCAGGATCAGTTCCTAAAAATACGGACGTTATTACTTACCACCACAGTACAGCGTTTGAAGCAGTAATTGGTAGTCTATACTTGAGTGGACAAACAGAACGTTTACAGGAAGTATTGCATTTCTCTATTAACTTTATAAATGAACAGAAAGGGGCGAAAAAGTAAATGACAGAGAAAAACGATCAAAGCGAACAAACTGGGGAACTTATTGCCGGCAAAAATCCTGTAGTAGAAGCACTTCGAGCAGGTAGAGATATGAACAAAGTTTGGCTTGCAGAAGGCATTCAAAAGAGCGGGGTAACTGAAATTATACAATTAGCAAAAGAGGCTGGAATAATTGTGCAGTTCGTACCTAAAAAAAAGCTAGATAACTTAACGGATGCGAACCACCAAGGGATAGTTGCTTCAGTAGCTGCATATCGTTATGCAGAATTAGATGATTTATTTAAGTTAGCTGCTAGTAAACAAGAGGATCCGCTTTTTATTATTTTAGATGAAATTGAAGATCCCCATAATCTTGGTTCTATCATGCGAACGGCAGATGCGGTAGGAGCGCATGGGATTATTATTCCCAAAAGGAGAGCGGTCGGACTTACAGCAGTCGTTGCAAAAGCATCTACTGGAGCTATCGAGCACATTCCAGTTTACCGGGCCGTTAATTTGGCACAAACGGTAGATGAACTCAAAGAGCGTGGAGTTTGGATTGCGGGCACAGATGCAGCGAAGTCCACTGATTATCGAAATATGGATGCAACACTTCCGTTGGCGCTTATCATCGGTAGTGAAGGAAAAGGCATGAGTCGACTGTTAAAAGAAAAATGTGATTTTCTTTACTATTTGCCAATGGTGGGTCATGTTACGAGTCTTAATGCGTCGGTAGCGACCTCGGTTTTGTTATACGAAATATGGCGCGTAAGAAATCCGTTAAAAGGATAAGAAGATGCAAATTTTACTTGTCGATGGATACAATATCATCGGCGCATGGAGCGAGTTAAGGAAGTTAAAAGAAGTAAAATTACTAGACGCTAGAGACCGATTGATCGAACTAATGGCAGAATACAAAGCATACACAGGTATTCGAGTGATTGTTGTTTTTGATGCACACTTGGTACCTGGTATTGAAAATAAAAAGAAACAATATAACGTGGAAGTTATTTTTACGAGAAAAAACGAAATTGCAGATGAACGGATTGAAAAGTTAACGAAGGAATTAAGTAGTAGAAGAGTTCAAATTTACGTAGCCACATCCGATTTAACCGAGCAAAGAGTTATATTTGGTCAAGGGGCCCTAAGAAAATCAGCTAGAGAATTAGAAATTGAGATGTTGTCGATTTCCTCCAAAATTACAAAAAAAGTGAAAACTATTCTGGATGATAAGCCCGCTTCTAATATTCCATTAACCGCAGAAGTTGCGGAAATTTTCGAAAAATGGCGAAGGGGAATGAAATGATTCATTGACGCTATAAATTTCCTTCCTGTATACTTGGAATAATATTCTTGTTAGCTGAGGTGACTTCATTGGAAAAGACAGAGCAG
>Ga0209013_10006316_pt1 | contig 10076 bp, 9 predicted proteins | sample Cruoilmetagenom2_FD_187291 | JGI IMG/M metagenome (GOLD analysis project Ga0209013, IMG submission 187291) | Oil polluted marine microbial communities from Coal Oil Point, Santa Barbara, California, USA - Sample 2 (SPAdes) (version 2) | ecosystem: Environmental > Aquatic > Marine > Oil seeps ...
CCCGATGAGACAATGGTCTTTCTGCGCGCGAGCCGCTTCTGCGACAGCGACAAGTTGCTCGACCTGGCCTGGGAACTATTCGGTACTGCCACTCCCGGTGCAGGGCGCGTTAGGGCAATCTGCAATTTTGTACATCAGCGGATTGCGTTCGGTTATGAATACGCCAGGGTAACGCGGACGGCATCAGAGGCCTATCAAGAGGGTTGTGGGGTGTGTCGGGACTACGCCCACCTTGCAGTTGCGTTCTGCCGAGCATTGAATATCCCGGCTCGTTATTGCACCGGATATCTCAGCGATGTGGGTGCTGCAGCACCCCAGCCCTCCGGCGATTTCGCAGCATGGTTTGAGGCGTATCTGGCCGGTGGCTGGGAGATGTTTGATCCAAGAAATAACGTGCCGCGGATCGGTAGGATTCTGATCGCGCGAGGACGCGATGCGACGGATGTGGCTATGACAACGACATTTGGACCCAATACGCTTGAGGGCTTCAAGGTCTGGACTTATGCGATTCAAGACACGGACAAAGCTAAGGCTCTCAGAAATAATTAGCGGCGCACAAAATGACTTTCTTCGAGCCGTGCATCGCTCGTACGCGATCAATCTGAAGAGCCTGTACCTCCTTTGACTCAACTTGCCGCGTAGTTAGACCACTCGCACATAAAGAACCGCCGTTTCTCAAGCAGGCCGCCTAATCGATAGGCGGCCTCGACCTTGTTTGCACTTTCCTAATGGACGGCTTTACCATGGTGAGGGACGCCAGCGGCAAGGGCGTGAAGAAGCTAGTCGATCGTGGCGACCTGTCGGGCCCGTGGACTTACCCGAGCGGTGCGGTCCTGTCACAGACTAGCGGCCATGCCGACACGCGCACCATTGGCGCCCGCAACTCACTACTTAGCGGCGTGATGGACAGCGATGTCGAGCAGCTCGAAATCGCGCACCAAGCCCACGGCCGCGAAGCCATCCTTGCTGCTGTGCGGTGCGACCTGGAACAGGGCGACAGCCAAATCAAGATCAAGGGCGGTGGCGGCGCCGCCACAGAATACGATCCTTGGCACTCGAATTTTTCTTTATCCTGTTATGCTGCAGGTAGACGGAACCAGAATGTCGCCCCGGCGCCTGCTTCACTTTCCACACCGATCTCGCCGCCGAAATACTTTATGATTTCGACACAAATTGGCAGGCCGAGGCCAGTACCCCGTGGTTTATTCGTCAACATATTTCCGACCTGCTGAAAACGTTGGAAGACCTTGGCATGGTCCTCGGGCGCAATTCCTATCCCGTTATCAGAAACACGAACGAGGAGCGAGTTTGCCGAGCGTTCGGCCGTCACGCGAACAACACCATCCTCCTTGTCACAAAACTTTACGGCGTTAGAGATCAAGTTGATGATGACCTGGGTCAGCCGATCGCCCTCTGCCTGTACCATTGGAAGATCGGGTGCAATTTGGGTCTCCAATCTGATCTTCCTGTCTTCCTGATGAAACGGGCCACTCGTAGCAATGAGAGCTTGTTGTATTACGGCCCTTGGTTCGATGACGCGTAGCTCCCAATCGATCTGCCCAGCTTCCATTTTCGCAATATCGAGAATGTCATCAATTAAGCGCGTCAGCCGCTCGCTTTCCTTCACGATGATGGTGCCAAATTCGTTCCGTTCCTCAGGAGAAATGTCGGGGTTGTCGCAAATGATTTCGGCAAACGAACGTATGGACGTAAGTGGCGTGCGCAGCTCATGACTGACAGTTGAAATGAACCCGTCCTTAAGCCGGTCGAGTTCCTTTAGTCGCGAGTATGCTAATTTCAAATCGTCTGTCGCGACCTGTAGCTCGCGCGACTTCTGCTCGAGCCGACGGCTGTACTCGATGACTTGAGAAGCTTCGTCGAGCATCTCCATCATCTCATCGATATCGTGAAGTTCCTCGCGGACGACAGAGGCTACCATGATCCGGGCGCTTGCCGCGCCAATCGCTCCGGCAAGCTGGCGCTCGCCGAACGCGACAATGTTGGCATCAGCGGCACTATTGTCGGCCAATTTCCTTCCCAACGACAGTTCATATCGACCAAACGCATCCTGCATGCGCGCCTCACCTACGAAACGCGCCACCAGCTGTCTGATTTCCCCAACAGCAGCGCTGCCGCGCCAAACTCGGTGACCGTTCGAGCTTTCCCGGAAAACCTCGACGAACTGCATAGCCTGACTGCGTTCAATGACGCTTCGCGACGTCCACAGCGAAACAAGGACGAAAAGGCCAGCGTTAAAGAAAAGTGTCCAGAACAGCGCATGACTGATCGGGTCCAGGCCCTGTAGCCCGAACAACGAATAAGGCTTTAGTATCTCAATAGCGAACGGTCCTTCCTCGAGGAAGGAGGCGGGAATCCAACCAGAACGCGCGAACGAGGGAATGAGTAGCGTGTAGGCCCAGACTACGAAACCTGCGGTCAATCCCGCAAAGGCACCCGCACGAGTGCCACGCTTCCAATACATACCCGCCAAGATCGGCGGCGCGAATTGGGCGGCGGCTGCAAATGAGACAAGCCCGATTGAGACGAGAGCATAGGAGTCGCCGATTAGCCGGACGTAGACATATCCGAGCAACAGCAAAAATGCGATCGTGTATCGCCTGATCGTCAGAATCAGGCCGCTCAAGTCAGTCCGCTCGGAAAGATGCAGTCTGCGCGTCCGCAGAAGGAACGGCATCACCAGATCGTTAGAGACCATCGTGCTAAGCGCCACCGTCGCGACGATAATCATGGCCGTTGCCGCCGACAACCCACCGATGAAGGCGAACAGCGCGAGTGCCTCCTGCCTTTCAGCCATCGGCAGCGTCAACACAAATGTATCCGCGTTCACTGAGCCGTCAGGGAACCGCAACAGGCCCCCAAATGCGATCGGCAGAACAAAAATATTGATTAGGAAAAGATAGAGGGGGACGAGCCAGATCGCCTTTTTAAGATGCGCTTCATTGACACATTCGACAATCGTGACCTGGAACTGCCTGGGCAGGAAGATAATGGCGGCCATAGACAGAAGGGTCAACGATACCCAACTCGTGTAACCGCCAGATCCCTCGACTGTAAAAAGGCTTGCAAGCTTTTCGGAGGCTTGCGCCTTTTCGAATATATCACCGATGCCGTCATACATACCGAACGTGACGAACAGGCCGACGGCCAGAAAGGCCAGGAGTTTCACAACGGATTCGAAGGCGACCGCCGCGACCATGCCTTCGTGGTGCTCGCTAGCGTCAATATGGCGGGTGCCAAAGAGAATGGCGAACGTCCCGAGGAGCACCGACACGTAGAAGGCGGTATCGGCGTAAATCGAAACGCTCTGCGAGGACGATGCCGCGCTCCCAACGTATGGATACTGCAGCAGCATTGTGAAGCTTGTGGAAACTGCTTTCAGCTGCAGCGAGATGTAGGGCATAATGCCCACTACAGCGATTATCGTGACCAGGCCGCTCAGCCTCGCGCTCTTGCCGTATCGAGACGCAATAAAGTCTGCAATAGATGTTATGCGGTTGACCTTCGAAATACGGATCATCTTCCGTAAAAGGAACCAGCCAAGAATGAAAGTCAGCGTGGGGCCGAGATAGATCGGTAAAAAACCTACACCATTAGAGGCGGCTCGGCCGACACTGCCGTAAAAGGTCCAGGACGTGCAGTAGACGGCAATCGACAGGGCGTAGATGTACGGGTTGGAGATGATGCTGCGGTTCTGATCGGCGCGCTTATCGCCCCAATATGCAATAGCAAACAGAATGCAAAGGTAGAGGCAGGCGACGGCAATTATGATCCAACCTTGCAACACCGCTTTTACGCCCCTTCAGGATCTCTGGATCCTGAGCTTTGCAGCGCTTCATCCGTGGAAGGCTCATCATCGATAGCGTCAGGGGTGAATTCCGTGACAATTGCCAGCAGACTGATAAGCAAGGCCCAGACGACGAACAGATAAAAATAAAGTGTGGGAACCTGCGCGACTGAGTTGGTTGAGTCAAAGATTAAGAGAAGCGGTGGATTAAGCAGCAATACGGCAAGCAGGAACAATGCAACTAGTCGTTCGGCCAGTAGATGGTTTGCGATCATCGCCATGCCCTTAACACAGACGCGGGACAATTTATGCTAGCCTGGCGCACCCTCAGCTAGCTCGCCTTGCGTTCTTCGTTCATCATCTCCTGCACGCGTTTCAAAATATCACGTGTTGAGAACGGCTTCGTTAAATAATCATCGGCACCCAAAGCCAGTCCCTTTTCACGCTCAGAATCGCGGCCCTTGGCCGTAAGCATTATGATCTTGATCGAGCACCACGCTGGGTTGGCGCGTATTGCTTTGCAAACTTCGAACCCATCCAGCTTGGGCATCATGACGTCCAGGATGACGAGGTCGGGAACCATCTCGTCGAGTTTCTGAAGCGCCTCTTCTCCATCGCCCGCTGAACAAGTCTCGAATCCAGCGTTCTTCATGACGAAACTCAAGGATTTGACGATATAGCTTTCGTCATCAACGATCAGGACTGATTTGGTCATCATTGTTTCCTTTCACGGAACGGACAATACGCGGGTTGTCCAATGTCGGCCGATCACTTGCCAGGAGACAGGCTGTTATTCGCTTTTGGTCAGGCCGCATGCTTTGCAGCCCGGCTCGGCCCAATCGATTAGATCTGGACCGAAAGCCTAAAGGCTAAATTGCAAGGTATTCATGGCGGAGTTCCTCATTGTCGAGAACTTCCTGAGCGCTGCCAGTGAACGCGACTTGACCGGTATCCAAGATGATCGCGCTGTCGGCGAGTTTGAGAGCGGCAACGGCGTTCTGCTCGACAATGACCGTGGTAATTCCCGCCTGTTTGACTTCTTGAAGGATCTTTTCGATTTCATGAACGATCGTTGGAGCAAGGCCCTCGTAGGGCTCATCCAGAAGCAGCAGTTTAAGTTCACGGGCAAGCGCGCGTGCGACGGCTAGCATCTGCTGTTCGCCACCGGATAGTGTCACCCCTTCTTGCTTTCGGCGTTCAGCAAGCCGCGGGAAATGATCGTAGATACGGTCCAGCTCCCAGCCCTTCGGCTCGGCGATTTGTGCTAACACGAGATTTTCTTCGACGGTAAGGCCAGGAATAATGCGGCGGTCCTCCGGCACCAATTGTATGCCTTCCCGCGCGGCCTGATAGTCAGACAGTTTGTGAATGGCCTTGCCGTTAAGATATATTTCGCCGACATTCAGGCTAGGGTTGTCCATGCGCGCTATCGTCCTAAGCGTGCTGGTCTTGCCGGCGCCATTGCGACCTAGCAATGCAACGATTTCGCTTTCAGCAACGCCGAAAGAAACCCCTTGCACGATGTAACTTTCTCCGTAATAGGCGTGTATGTCGCGGCAGGAAAAGTAAGCACTCTCTTTTTGGTCTGCGGCAGAAGCGCCTTGGGACGTCTCGGCGTCCATCGTCATCCCAGTTCTCCTCCAAGGTATGCTTCGATGACTCGCGGATCACCTTTGATGGATTCCGGCTCACCCTCGACGATGACAGTGCCCTGAGCGAGAACGGAAATGCGATCGGCCAGGGAAAATACGACGTGCATGTCGTGCTCGATAATAATCTTCGTTATTCCGCGCTCACCGATTTTTTTCAGAAGTTCGATCGTATTGTTGGTGTCGGCCCGTGACATCCCCGCGGTCGGCTCATCCAAGAGCAAGAGTTTCGGGTGCTGGATGAGACACATGGCAAGTTCCAGACGACGCTTATCGCCGCGTGAAAGCGCGTCGGTGATGACGTTGCGCTGCTCCACCAATCCGACTTCCTCAAGCATGGCTAGGGCTTCATCATTCACTTCGCCGCGTTTTGCGACAGCCCCCCAACCATTGAACCGGAAGTTACCATCACGTTTGGCAAACGACGGGATCATGACGTTTTCCAGTAGGGTCATGTCACCGAAAACTTCTGGAGTCTGGAAGACCCGGCATACGCCCAGCTGGTTGATGTTATAGGGCGTAATTCCGCCAAGCAGCGACGTGCCGTCGAAATTGACGTCACCGCTGTCTGGCTCCAACTTGCCGATCAAACAGTTAAGTAGTGTGGATTTACCGGCCCCGTTCGGACCGATGATGGCGTGAACAGAGCTTTTTTCGATACTCAAGTTTACATCTGTGAGTGCCTTGAGGCCGCCAAAGCTCTTGTTCACTCCGGAAACTTCCAGGATAGCCATTTACCACCCCCTCTTCATTCTGCTGGCTTCGTTTGTCCGGCCGGGGATTCGGCCTCCGATTTGCCGCCGCTGCCAGAGAACATATTGCCGATACGCTGAGCACCTTCCATCAATCCGCCGGGGAGGAATATGACGATCAGCATGAACAGCACGCCCAGTGTCAGATGCCAGCCCTCGCCAACGAACGGGTGCGTAATTGTCACCATGAATTCGGCTAGGCCATCGGGAAGGAAGGAGAAGACCGAATGCAGGGTCTGCGCGTTGAACGATGAGAATATATTCTCGAAATACTTAATGACGCCGGCGCCTAGCACCGGACCGAGTAGCGTTCCAGCGCCGCCGAGGATGGTCATCAGCACGACTTCACCCGATGCTGTCCACTGCATGCGCTCTGCACCTGCTAGTGGGTCAGTGACAGCCATCAGTGATCCGGCAAGCCCGGCGTACATCCCGGACACGACGAAGGCCGCAAGTAGGTAAGGACGTGTATTGATGCCGGTGTAAGACATGCGGTTCTGGTTCGTCTTGATGCCTCTCAACATCATTCCGAATGGCGATCGGAATATTCGGATCGAGATGTAAAAGGAGATAATGAGGACGATGGCGCAAAGGTAGAACCCGGGATAGCCACTCATCTTCAGACCGAACAGGTTCGTGACCGGGAGACTTGACGTAGGCTCGATGCCGGAGGCCGCATCTAGCACGCGGGAATCGTTCAGCGTCAGCTGCAACCCAGTCTCGCCATTGGTGATCGGCGTCAATACTGAATAGGCGAGATTGTAAGACATCTGCGCGAACGCCAGTGTCAGAATAGAGAAGTAGATGCCGGCGCGTCGCAAACACACATAGCCAATTAATGCCGAAAACAGCCCGGCACAAAGGACACCGAAGATCACGGCCGGTATGACGTTCATCGTCAACAACTTGAACGACCAGACGGCGGCGTAGGAACCAATGCCCAGGAAGGCTGCGTGGCCGAAGGACAAGTATCCTGTTAGGCCGAACATAATATTGAAGCCGATGGCAAAGATGCCAAAGATGCAAAAGCGCTGGAGCAAGTCGGGATAGGCAGCGCCGAATGGCGCCAACAGCCATGGACTAGCAAGGACGACGGCGGAAAACACGCAGATCAATATCAGGTCGTTGCGCGCCGACCTATTACGCGACGCCGATTCCACGTCGTGAACTTCTATAGCCAACGGCTCCATGTCGAGCGGCGACCTGATTTTCCCCAAGTTCTGCGACATGTTTTAGCTCTCCATCACGCCTTTGCGGCCCATCAATCCTCTTGGACGTACAAGCAGGATGACGACGGCGACGAGATAAATAATGATCTGATCGATGCCAGGCAGAATGTTCTTTACCTCATTCATCGAGGCGAAGGACTGGAGAACACCCAGAAGAAGGCCGGCAGCTACAGCACCGGGCAACGAACCCATGCCCCCGACGACAACGACAACGAAGGAGAGGACAAGGAAATCCATCCCCATATGATAGTCGGGTGGCAATATAGGCGTGTACATTACACCGGCTAGCCCGGCGACAACCGCCGCCAGACCGAAGACAACCGTAAATCGCTGCTGAATGTTAATTCCTAGTAGCCCAACCGTTTCACGGTCGGCCATGCCCGCGCGCACGACCATGCCGTAAGTGGTGAACTGCAGGAAGGCGAAAACGCAGCCTATTATAAGGGCTGAGAACAACAAATAGATGAGGCGCCAATACGGGTAGACGACTGTTCCTGGAGCAAAGCCGAGCAAGACACCGATGTCTGCCGAACCGGCAACCACGTCGGGCGCCGCCTGCGGTATTGGGTTTGCGCCGAACTGCGCTTTGATGATCTCCTGGATGACGATAGCCAGTCCGAAGGTGACTAGAATTTGATCAGCGTGCGGCCGCTTATAGAAGAATTGGATCAGACCTCGCTCCATGATCACGCCGATTAGGAGCATTATCGGAATTGCGAACAGTATCGAGAGGGGGACTGAATAGTCGACCATGAAAGCGCCGAAATCACCGAACCACTGCTGAACGATAGGGGTTCTGATTTCTACGGGGGTGCCCCACGGCGTGGTCCGCGTTGGATCAAGGGTTACGACCTCGTAGTTAACCAACTTGCCCACGGTAACAGCACAGAAGGCCCCCAGCATAAATAATGCGCCATGCGCAAAGTTCACGACTCCGAGCGTTCCAAAGATAAGCGTTAGCCCGAGCGCAATCAGTGCGTAGGCGGCGCCTTTGTCCAGGCCATTGAGGATCTGAAGCAGGATGGCATCCATCTTGCGCACTCCAATCCAGGAATTACAGCTAGTGCCACTTGAGCGGCTCAACGCTCTCCGGCCGTCCTGGTCGCAATAAGTGTAGTTGCGCCGTGCACGGCCGGAGATTAGCTTTTGGGCTGGTTAGTCAGCCTTATGCACCGTTGTTGCAGGAACCAAGCTGCCCACCCAGTAATTCAGGCGGGTATTCCACTTGTGCGCGCGGAGTCACCTCAACGACCTCAAGGACGTCGAACTTGGTGGTCGGGTTTTCTTTACCCTTCACGACGAGCACGTCCTTGAAGCACTGATGGTCTGCTGCCCGGTATTCGGTCGCACCGTTGCCCATTCCGTCGAACTTAAAGCCCTCGAGAGCCTTTCCGACATCGCAAGGTGCAAACGAGCCAGCACGCTGGCAGGCATCTGCGTAGAGAATTGCTTGTACGTAGCAGGTGTGCGCAGCCTGCGAGGGCGGGAAGCCGTAGGCCTTGCCGAACGATTTTACGAACGCTTTCGAGCCTTCATCCTGCAGCGACCAATGCCAGTTGGTCGAACCGAAGATGCCCTGAACGTTCTTACCGGCACCCTGCGCCATAAGGCGGCTGTAAAGCGGCACGACGATCGCGAAGTCCTTACCATTGACCTGCTTGTCGCGCAGACCAAACTGAACCGCCTGTGTCAACGAGTTGACCATGTCCTTACCATAGTGGTTGAGGACCAGTACGTCGGCGCCGGAGTTGAGAACCGGCGTGATGTATTGCGAGAAGTCGCCGGCACCGAGGGGCGTGCGGACAGCCGACGCAGTATTCCAACCAAGTTTTTCTGTGTACTTCTTGATGGAGCCTTCCTGCGACCACCCCCAAGTGTAGTCGGCGGTCAGGTGATAAGCGGTGCGGTCGGTGCCGAATGCTTTTTCTAGCACCGGGGCGAGTGCGGCGCCTGACATCTCGGTATTAAAGAAGTGCCGGAAACCGTTGGCTTTCTTGTCTTTGCCCGTCGTATCGTTGGAGTGGGTTAGACCGGCCATGAAGATCACGCCAGCTTCCTGACATAGACCCTGGACGGCGATAGCAACACCGGACGACGAACCGCCGGTGATCATAATGGCGCCGTCCTTTTCAATCATGCGCTTGGCAGATGCGCGAGCGGCGTCCGACTTGGTCTGCGTATCACCGGTAACGAATTCAACCTTCTTTCCGTTGACCCCGTTTCCTTTCAACGCTTTCGAGGTGAAGGTGTTCAACATGCCGCCGTCGCCTTCGCCGTTGATGTGCTGAACCGCGAGCTTATAGGCACGAAGTTCGTCGGCTCCCTCGTCGGCATAGGCGCCGGTTTGCGGCACGTTGAAGCCGAAAATCACGCTCTTGCCTTTCGGCATGTTGAGATAGTCGGCAGCACCGGCACCGCGAACGAAGTGGAACGGTGCTGTCGCGACGGCGGCCCCGACAAGGCCCGTTTTCAAGATGCCGCGGCGACTGACGTTATCGTCGAATAGACTCATTAAGCAGTCCTCCCTTTTTGAAATTGAGGTGGCCGCAGAAAACCCTGGCATATGCCGGTTCTTCTGAACTACCTGCAGACGGTTGTACGCCCCGCGTCTTGAAATCCATATTATCAATTTGTATTCAAA
>Ga0209013_10006317_pt1 | contig 10075 bp, 8 predicted proteins | sample Cruoilmetagenom2_FD_187291 | JGI IMG/M metagenome (GOLD analysis project Ga0209013, IMG submission 187291) | Oil polluted marine microbial communities from Coal Oil Point, Santa Barbara, California, USA - Sample 2 (SPAdes) (version 2) | ecosystem: Environmental > Aquatic > Marine > Oil seeps ...
TAGTGAACGCGCGCCAAACGGTGCGCCGCCAGCTTGCGGGGACAAACTGGCGGCCTGAGCACCGGCTTCCATAACGAGCGGGTCGCCCGCGCTGCATCGAGAACGGCGGGTCGGCTTCAACTTCAATAGCGGGCATCGCCAAGCGCGTAGTTAAAGCTGAAGACACGCCAACCTGCGATCCAATCCACCTGCTGTTGCTAAAGCGGAGACCTGAGCCGAAACGAAACGCCGTGAATGACATGTGAATGCTGGGGCGTTCAGGCGAGCGGGAGGGAGCTCTTTAACTTATTGATTTATATGGCGCACCGGAGAGGATTCGAACCCCTGACCCCCAGATTCGTAGTCTGGTGCTCTATCCAGCTGAGCTACCGGTGCTGATCGCGTATGCTAGCTGACGGGCCGCCCGCATTGGGGGCGTCAGTGGCCGCGAAGGCGATCTTCTACTCGCTTGCGACGCACAAAGCAAGTGGTGGCCTGCGGTGTGGTTGCAAGCCTCTGTCGGGCAAACGGGCTATGTTGGATCAGGTAGCGGGGAGCGGCTGAAGCTGGTTTGGAGATCGCGCGCCGCGGGATCGGGAAATCCCAGCCATATTGTCGCGCGGAGTGCGGGCGTTTGCTCGGCGATGTGGCGTTGGTGGTCGTGGAGGGCGCACGTCCAAGCGGACGGGGCAGCGTCATGGGAAGGGTCCGAAGTGATGAACCGTCCGGACGTCGCCGCAGTGTTCCATTTTTGGGATGAGACCAGCATCGCGGGATTCCGGGCCGCGCGGTAAAGAGGCCTCAGGCCTTTGGTGTGCGGTCGGGGATGCAAATGCAAAAGGCAGCGCCTGGTCCACCGTCGAGGAGTTCGATGGTGCCGCCATGGGCCGTGATGAGTTCTTGGGCGATGGCAAGTCCCAGGCCGGAACCACCGCGCCGCTGCGAGGACTGGAAAGCCTGGAATAAGTGCTCGCGGGCTTTGGGCGGCAGGCCGGGGCCGTTGTCACGCACGACGATCTCAACCTGGCGGCCGTCGCGGCCGGCGCTGATCGCAATCTCGCCCGGTGCAGAATCGCTGGCCTGCCCCTCGAGCGCCTGTGCCGCGTTGCGGCACAGGTTGGTCAGCACGCGGTATAGGTGATCACGATCGGCATCGACGCACAGGGCATCGTCGATATCAAGCACCCACTCGATGCAGCCGGCGCGGGGCAGGCCCAGTCCATCGCCAACTTCCTCGACCAGGGGTCGCAAGCGCATTAGCTCGCGGCGGGGAGCGGCTTCCTCGGCACGGCCAAAGCGAAGGGTGTCGTTACAGAAGCTGATGGCCCGATCCAGTGAGGCGATCAGCTTAGGTGCAAAGCGTTGGACGGTCGGGTCGGGTAAGGTCGACAAACGGTCGGAAATGAGCTGTGCGTTGGCCAGCATGTTGCGCAGGTCATGATTGATCTTGCTAACGGCGAGGCCGACCTGGGCCAGCCGGTTCTTCTGTAAGAGCAATTGTGAAAGCTGGTGCTGCATGCTGGCTAGCTCACGTTCGGCAATGCCGATCTCATCGCCGCGCTTAGAGGGTTCGATGATACGGCTGGGGTCTTCGGGGTTTTGCGCGTAGTGCAACATGCTGTTGGTGATATGCATCATCGGCCTGACCAGAAGATTGGATAGCGCGATGTAAACCAACGCCGCCGTAAACAGCGAGATGATGATCGACAGGTAGAGGATGTTGCGGCCGTAGCGCAAAAGGGCCTGCCGTAACGGCGCTTCGGGGATGACGATCTCGATGAAGTCGTTGGAATCGCCGTTGAGTGGTCCACTAACGCGCAGGGTGCGGTTGTCGCTGCGTACGAGGGCGTGAAGGGCTTCGCCGATCAGCGAGAGGCGGTGGCCGGCTTCGGACAGGAGGTTGCGTTGTTCCATCGGGCGTAGATCAAAATGCGCATTGATCGTCATTTGCTCTGTTGGCGGCAGGATGATGCTGCGGCGGCCTTCGCGCCGCCAGGAAACGGCTTTGACCTCGGCGGTGCGTAACAGTTCGTCGCGCAAGGGGGCGGGAATTGCGCCGCCTGGTGCCGCGTCGGCCGCCAGGGCCGCCAGGTGCGCCGCCATCAGGCGGTCCTTCAACCAGTTGACACGGTAATTCGCTACCGAGGGTACGAAGATCAACACCTCGGCCAGCATGACGAAGGCCGTCGTGAGTACAAGCAACTTGAGGGGGAGGCGTAGCTTCTGCCAGGTGGTCACGGTCGCGGTCTGACTGGTCCGCGACCAGAAGGGGAGGCGTTTGAGCACGGAGAGCGTGCTTCCCGAGGCAGCGTGCTGCTCGTCGAGCTGGGAGCTTTCGCCGTCATAGGGTCGCCGTTGGGGCGTATCGGCTTTCTGATCCATGCGGTTCCGCGAACGGTCGGCTTATCTTTCAGCGACAAGCCTCAGTCTAAGGTGCGAGTCCAAGTTTAAAGAAACGGTCTCTTTCGACCAGTCCTATGGTGCCCAGAACCACCGTCACTGAAACGTGGGGCTTTGATTTGCAATGCACAAGTGCGCCAAGCGTGGTAGCCCGCCAACCGGATCGACCGGCCGGGGGCCGTATTGTTGGGCGTTTCGCGTTCTTTGCGCCGCCTGCGGACGGCATTGATGCTTAACCGAGCTTTGCCAGAAGCCCGATCACCTTACGTACCAGGGGACTTGAGGTTGCGCCGGCATAGAACTTATAGGCGGCGCGCTTGTTGATCTCCGAGAGCGTTGGATAAGGTGAGATCCATTCGGTCATCGCCTTGATCTTCAACTTTTGCGAAATAGCAAGTGACCACATCTGGATCAATTCGCCGGCGTGTTCACCGACAATCGTGGCGCCGAGAATGCGCCCCTTCTTGTCGGTGACGACCTTAACGTGACCGCTGGTGACGCGTTCGGCCTGGGCACGATCGTTTTCGTGGTAGGGCCAGCGCAAGACAGAGACCTTGCCATGCTTGGCGACGGCTTGATCCTCGGTCAATCCGGCATGGGCAAGCTCAGGATCGGTGAATGTAACCCACGGGATGATGTCCTCGTTGACCTTGACCGGTATGCGGAACAGAGCTTTGCGAATGACGATACCGGCGTGGTAGTTGGCGACGTGGGTGAACTGCAGGCCGCCGATGACGTCTCCGATGGCGTAGATGCGGCTATTTGAGGTGACGAGACCGGCGTCGACCTTGACACCCTTCTTGTCGAACTTGACGCCGGCGGCTTCGAGGCCGAGGTCGTCAACATTCGGCTTGCGGCCGGCCGCGATGAGAACGTGGGTCCCCTCGACGACTTCTTCCCGGTCTCCGACTTTGATGTGAACGCGAACGTTGCCTGGGCCACCTTCGATGCTGGTGGCGAGAGCTCCTTCGCGGATGTCGATGTCTTCGCCACGCAGATGCTGCAAAACGAGGCTGGTCAACTCCGGATCATCCTTGGCCAGCGCCTTGGCGCCCTCAAGTACGGTGACCTGGCTGCCGAGCCGGCGGTGCGCCTGGGCTAGTTCCAGACCGATCGGACCGCCGCCGACGATAACAAGGTGTTCGATCTTTTGCTGGTTGTCGAAGATCGTTTCGTTGGTGAAGTAGGGGACGGAATCGAGGCCCGGGATCGGCGGTACCAGGGGAGCGGAACCCGTTGCGATAACGAAGCGGCGGGCCTTGATGCGGCGGTCGCCGGCTTCAACCGTGGCCTTGTCGATGAAGCGACCGGCGGCTTCGATGACCTGGACACCGAGACCGGTGAAGCGTTCGACGGAGTCGTTGGGCTCAATGGCCTCGATGACGCTTTGGACGTGGCCGTGGACGGCCTTGTAATCGATCCGTGGTTCTTGCGGTGAGATGCCGAAGCCGTTCTTTGCGCGCATTAGGTGGGCGCGCTTGCCGGCGGCGATCAGCGCCTTCGATGGGACGCAGCCATAGTTCAGGCAGTCGCCACCCATCTTGTGCTTTTCGATCAGTACGACACTGACGCCGAACGCAGCCGCTGCCGCGGCAACAGATAGGCCACCTGAACCGGCGCCGATGACGCAGATATCACACTCGATCGTCTCATCGCGCTTGGCCTCGGCGGAGCCGGATGCGCGACCGCCTGGTGCGCCGGCGGCGGTGCCGTTGGTAGGTGGAGTGCTGCGGCCGAGGACATCTGCTGTTGTGTTATGCGGCTGCATGGCGGTTGCTCCACTTCTTGGCAATAACGGGGATGAGGGCCACTACGCCGATGGCGGCAAAGGCCAAAATGATTTCTTTGCTGACCAGCGTCCCGGCGTCAATGACATATGGGCACGCCGCCTCCCCATTGGCTGTAACACATGCGGCGTGCTCGGCGTTGGTCTTCTCGATAACGGTGCCGAGCTGAGAAGCAGCGAAAGAGAAGGCCATGGTGCCGGGAATTATACCGAAAAGCGTCCCGATGACATACGTGCGCAATGGAACGCCAAGTAAAGCCGGGGCGAGGTTGACGACGAAGAACGGGAAAGCCGGAACGAGACGAAGGAACAACAAATAGCTCAATGCGTTTTCTTGGAAGCCTTCGCGTAGCTTATTGATCGAAGGGCCGGCCTTGGCCGCAAGTGTTTCACCGAGCGAGGTCTTGGCGACCAGGAAGATGATGGTGGCTCCGATGGTGGCGGCAACGACGGTCACCGGGCCACCGATCTGCCAGCCGAACAGAAGGCCGCCGGCGAGTGTCAAGGCAAGTGCGCCAGGCAGGGAAAGCGCGACGACGACGATGTAAAGAAGCGCATAGGCGAGGATCGCAACCAGAAGGTTTTCGGAGATGAACCCATCAAGCGTGGCGTAGTTGCGTCCCAGCTGTTCGAGAGAGAGATATTCCTGCCAACCCATGGCAAAGACCAAGCCCATGAGTGCGACGATGGCGATGAGGGGACCCCAGGTACGCAACGGATTGGGCTTTGCTTTCGGGGTTTTAGCCGGTTCTTCTGTCTGCATCTTTCCGTTCCTTGTCTATCTGGCGCTGAACCGGCTTTATGACCCGTGCTGAGTGCTATTGAGGGACCAGTCGTAATTGTAGCTGGCGATGGAATCCTTGCCTTTGAGCTTGGCCTTCAGGTCGTTACTGGCATACTTGCGGACGTGATCGAGAACACCGGCTTCCGTGCCTCCGAAGTCGGCCTGGAACCATTGGTAGATGGATGAGGCTTTGACACTACTACCTTGCACGTCGATACCGCGAGGATGGTTGATGTAGGCTTTGGCGTTGTTGTCGAGCTGCTCATTCAGTTTTACCCCGGTGAATGCTTCGCGCAGGAGGTTGGGGCAGCCGTAAGAAGCGCAGTTAACAGCGTAATGGACGCGCGGGTCCTTGAAGATGGGACGCATGATGGTGTGCTCGACGTCATCGAGGCTCAAATCGTGGCCGGCGACCTTGATGATTTTCGCCTTCCAGGGTCCGCCAGCGCCAACGCTCTTTTTCAGAAAGCCCAGCAGGCCTTCGTTGATGGTGATTTCGCGGATCGAGTCGACGGGATACTGATCAAGCACAACGTCGATCGTCTTGGCGTTATAGAGGTTTGCCCAGTATGCGAACTGTTCGGCTCGGTTCAGTTTGCGCGGATCGAGCGATTGGAGCTTGGTGAGGTAGGTTTTCAGGGCCGCATGGCCGGTTGCCTTCCAGGCGGCATAGTCGACGCGGTTGATGCCATCCTCGCCGGTGGTGACGTATTTGGTCAAAAGACCGTTCCAGCCACCATGATCGACGACGTCGGCCGAAGTTGCAGCGTGGGCCTTGAAGGTTTTCGTGATGTCTTCCGCCGATGCCGATGCGACAGTTGTGAGTGAGACGGCCAGAAATGCCGCCATCACCCAACCGGCGGTGCGGTTGAGAAATACGGTGGGAACGCTCATGTTCATAAGCCCTCGTTCATTATTCAGATTGCTCATTTGCCGATGGCCAAGTGCTCGTGATGGTTCAACCTGTTTCAGGCATGTTTTTGGTTGAGCCGCCAATTGGACCCTCAGCAAGCGGAAACATGAACGAGGTTGGGCGGGAATAGAACGGCCTTTCAAGCACTCGTGAAGCCGGAGGAGTCTTCGTGAAGGGCCGTGAACAGCGGATCCAGCGGCAGGCCGATTGTGGCGAAGGAATTGTATTCCCGTTCGTGCTTCGTACCGGAGTTTGACTTTGCCAAAATGCGCCCGTATAAGCGCGTGTTCGACGATTTAGGTCGAGATCCGGGCAATCTTTATCAGCGGCGCTCCGCGGTGGTCGGCAGCGCGCTATCCGGCGGTGTCGCCGGCTATCCCGATAAATTGCGGGGTGGCGATCCTCAGGTATTTGGAGAGAAGACGTGAAGCGCACTTATCAACCCAGCCGGCTTGTTCGCAAACGGCGTCACGGGTTCCGCAAGCGGATGGCGACGAAAGGCGGCCTCCGGGTGCTGGCTCGGCGACGCGCGAAAGGCCGCAAAAAGCTATCGGCGTAAGTTTTTGCCCACGCGGGCCAGCCAACCGCCTATTGAAACACTTAAGAAACGCGCGGAGTTTCTGCGTATCCGAGGCGGAGCACGTTGGAGCACGATGTCCTTTGTCATGGAGGCCCGGCCACGTGGCTTGACGTCACCGGATGCGCGCGGAAGAGAACGAAGCGTTGAATTGCCGGACAGCGAGCGGATCTCAAGCGCCAGATTTGGCTTCACAGTGACAAAGAAGATTGGCAACGCGATCACCCGAAACCGCATTCGCAGACGACTCAGGGAAGCAGTGCGCGCCGTTGCACCAGCATACGCCAGGGCTGATTGCGACTACGTGCTGATCGCGCGGCGGGGGGCCTTAACGCAACAATTCGCGCAACTCGCCGAGGATCTGACAACGGCTTTCAACCGCATTCATGCCGGCTTTGACGGGACGTCAGCGCGTCGAAGCAAACGGCCGCATGCTCGTCGAAGTAATCATGCCAAGCCGAAAACTGAGTAAGCGGGCTAAGTTGAGTCCGCTTGGTGGAAGCATTTCGCCGCCACCTGTATAGACGAGCGCGAGAACCATGCCTGCCGGAACCGATGGCGGTTCGATATGGTGGCGCTGACAGTAACGTGAGCCGAGGCGGTGATGCAAAGTCAAGATCCGGGCAATCAGAACAATCTCCTGCTGGCAGTCGTTCTGTCGATGGCGGTGTTGCTGATGTGGCAGCTGGCGTTTCCGCCGCCGAAGCCCGTGGGTGCGCCAGAGCAGCAAACCGAGGCGCCCACGTCGAAGGCCTCGCCCGGTACACCTGGAGTCGTTGGCGGATTGGATGCCGCCGAACGTAGTGCTGCGGCGAGCCCACGTGTTGCGATCAAAACCCAATCGATCGAGGGATCGATTTCGCTCAAGGGTGCGCGCATCGATGACGTTCAACTGGTGAAGTATCACGAAACTCCGGATCCCAGCAGCCCGAAGGTGCTGCTGCTGCAACCCTCGAATTCGCAGCATCCCTATTTTGCCGAGCATGGTTGGCTGGCGCCAGGGGGCGCTAAAGTTCCCGACAAGAACACCATTTGGTCGGCGCCCGATGGGGCCCAGCTCACCGCGGATCAGCCGATGGTGCTGTCGTGGGACAATGGAGCGGGGCTGACGTTCAAGCGGACGATTTCCGTTGATGAGAACTACTTGTTCACTATCGACGACGAAGTATCGAACGCTTCGGGTAACGATGTCGTCCTGCATCCCTACGGGCGGATCTATCGTTATGGCACGCCCGAAATCGAGGGCTTCTTCGTTCAACACGAGGGTATCATTGCCTGGCTCGGTGAAACCGATCGTCTCCAGCAGTTCAGCTACTCGGGAATCCTGGACGAGGAAAAGCCGCAGACGTTCAGCAATATCACGGGTGGCTGGCTCGGCTTTACCGATAAGTATTGGGCGGCCACGCTGATTCCCGATCAGGAGAAAACCTATTCGGTCAAATTCTCGACGCCGTCACGCAAAAGCGCGACTGAGCGCGAGTCTTTCCAAACCGACTATCAGCAAAGCCCGGTCACGGTCGCAAACGGCGGCACCGCCAAGGTCACTTCCCGGTTATTCGCGGGTGCCAAGAAAGTCGACCTAATCCAAGATTATGAAAACAAGTACAAGATCTTGGATTTCAGCTATCTGATCGATTGGGGTTGGTTCTTCTTCATTACGAAGCCGCTCTACTACTTGTTGAACTGGCTCAATGGGCTGTTTGGCAATTTTGGATTGGCGATTTTGGCGACGACCGTCATCGTCAAGGCGGCATTCTTCCCGTTGGCCAATCGGGCGTATGTATCGATGGCGCAAATGAAGAAACTGCAGCCTGAGATGGAGAAGCTGCGGAAGCGTTTCCCTGACGATAAGCAAAAGCAGCAGCAGGAGATGATGGCGCTCTATCAAAAGGAAAAGATTAACCCGCTTGCCGGTTGCTTCCCGATCCTTTTGCAGATCCCCGTATTCTTTGCCCTCTACAAGGTGTTGTTCGTCTCGATCGATATGCGGCACGCACCGTTTTACGGTTGGATCACCGATCTTTCGGCACCCGATCCTACATCGGTCTTCAATCTGTTCGGGCTGTTGCCCTTCGCGGTGCCCGACTTTCTTATGATCGGCGTGTGGCCGCTCATCATGGGTATTACGATGTGGCTGCAAATGCAGCTCAACCCGGCGCAGCCCGATCCTACCCAGCAGATGATCTTCAACTGGATGCCAGTGATGTTCACCTTCCTGCTGGCGACGTTTCCGGCGGGACTCGTTATCTATTGGGCTTGGAACAACATCCTCTCGTTGATCCAGCAGTATGCGATCATGAAGCGGCAAGGTGCTGACGTACCGCTGATCGACAACTTGAAAAAGACGTTTGCGGTGGTCGGCGACTTGATACCCAAACGAAAAAGCGAATAGGGCGGGGTCGAGTAGTCCTCGTCCAATAGCCCGGCGATGGCCTGCTGGGAGCCGGATTCCATATGCAAGACGACATTCAACCTTCAGCCGATAATATCGCCGCTGGTGAAGCGCTCTGCCATCGACGCTGGGACTTCGTCAAAGGCGTGGCCGCGTTAGAGCACCTGCCGGAGGCCGACCGTTCCGAGATCGCCTTCGCTGGCCGTTCGAACGTCGGTAAGTCGAGTCTGATCAACGCCCTGTTGCGGCAGAATGGGCTCGCCCGAACATCGAACACTCCGGGACGGACGCAGGAGCTTAACGTTTTCGCTCCGGCTGCCGGTGAAATCGCGCCACCGGTCTTCCTTTTCGACCTGCCAGGGTATGGATTCGCAAAAGCGCCAAAGGCCAGGGTCGATGCTTGGACAGCGCTCGTAAAAGACTATCTGCGCGGGCGTCCGACGCTGAAGCGTGTGTTTTTGTTGATCGATTCACGGCATGGCATCAAACCCGTCGACAGCGAGATCATGGAAATGCTCGATATTGCGGCGGTGAGTTATCAGGTCGTGCTGACCAAGTCCGACAAGATCAAGGAACCTCAGATCGTAGCCTTGCAGGCTGATACGGCAAAGGCGCTAGCAACGCATCCGGCCGCTTTTCCGTTGGTGCTGGCGGTCTCCTCAACGAAGGGAACGGGTCTTACCGAGTTGCGTGGGACCATGGCACAGGTCCTCGAGATCTGAGTCGGCAAGTCCGGTGGTTTCGGACCTCGCAGTAGACACCTGGCGCAGCAAGCAGTGCTCGGACGGGGCTATTGGCGCATAAGCGGTTCGATGAACGGCTCCAGCGCCGTCCAGATCTGGGCGCCGAACTGCGCCAGGAGGCCTCCCATTACCGCAGCAATGGTCCAACCCGCGGCGCGTCTGGCAAGCACACCATAGTTGGCGGAAACCTTGATCTCGATGATTTGGTCAGGCAGCGCAGTTTCTGCGGCCAAGCCGTCCGGGCCAATCGTTCTCGCCGCAACAATCAACTGAAGACGCCGTCTACCGCGCAGTTTTGGCGTGACGCTCCAGCGCCAGTGGGCGTAGTCGTCAGCCATCAGGCCAAGGGCGTTCTCAATCCATTGCGTCTCCGGTGAAGCCGTCTCGATATAAAAGCCGCCTTCCGGAGAGCGTAGACGGACGCTCATCGCCTTGGTCACCCGAACTTCGTGGCGGAAGGCCCTGTTACCGACATCGAGGCCGTCGGAAATCGCTTTAACG
>Ga0209013_10006318_pt1 | contig 10075 bp, 12 predicted proteins | sample Cruoilmetagenom2_FD_187291 | JGI IMG/M metagenome (GOLD analysis project Ga0209013, IMG submission 187291) | Oil polluted marine microbial communities from Coal Oil Point, Santa Barbara, California, USA - Sample 2 (SPAdes) (version 2) | ecosystem: Environmental > Aquatic > Marine > Oil seeps ...
GCTTCAGTGCAAGACCCTGTCCCGTATCGAACAACAGATAATCTCCATCAGCCTTGATAAAGAAGGCGACCCCATGCTCCGCCAACAGGCCGGGACTGCGCACCGTGTTTTCGACCAGTTGTGTGACTGTCAGGTTGTTGATCATCTCTTCCCTCCTTGGGCTGGAAAGCTGTCTTGAAGAGGTGTCGATCTATCTGTACTCACTCTAATCGAATCCCCGGTTCAGCCAGGCCCTCTTCCACGTCCAGCGCCGAACCCTACTCCTCTTCCCGATGAATCACCCCGTTCGACACAGCGTTGGAAGGCAGGCAGATGGTGATCGTGGGATGCAGCCTGTAGTCGTTGTAAGACATCCACCACATCGGGAAGATCAGTGGCTGCAATCAGATTGTCATACATTGCCACGTTGGCCAGCTCTGCCTCGACACCCATCTGACAGGCAGCCAAGAGACTCTCTGGAACGAAAATCCTGTTAGGGTCCGGTTCTGCTGGCAGTGGAACAGCGTATTTTTCATAGAGCGGCAGCAGGAGTTCGATATGGGTCTGTTCCGCCTTGACGATGTTGATAAAGGGACGCACAGGCCCGAAGGTTTCAATGATCTTCTGATAGCTATCCCTGGCCTTGTATTCATCCATCAAGGCTTCGTTTAAGATTTCAGTCAGTGCTGATTGTTTCATGTGGATCTCCTGTCTGTACCATTTCGGTGAATCTATCGTGGAAACCGGCTCATTAAATTACTATCGGACAGGCTTCTGCAAATATACGATTGGTGAATAAATGCATTCTTGATGTCTCTTTGAGCAACTCCGACTCCTCTACGGACAAGCCATCAAGTTGTTCAAGATTGTATCTATAATTTGCTTTAAAGGGCGTATAAAATAAGCAGTGACAGTAGCCATAATCGCGCTGAAGAAGAGTATAGATTCGAGGATAATCCATATAGCGCCAATTATTTGTGATATTCCGTTTACCAGAATTTCAGCAATGTTGACGGTGAAAAAGACAGCAATACCCCAGTACAAAGCCCTTCTGTATGAGTTTATAGTTGCGCCTGTAATAATGCATCACGCATCTGCATGTAGGCAATTAGAAACTCAAATAACATTCGCCAAAACAACTCCATAAACAAGAAGAGAGATATGAAAAGGATAATCAGCATGGTTTGTTGTTTTCTATTTAACGATTTCCATATTGTTTCTTTTCCTTTTTTATATGCGGCATCAACTAAACTATATTTTCGTATAAGCCAAGCAAATAAGAACCATACGCAGACAGGCAATATGACTGCGCCGATGTAATAAAATATTATTAGAACCTCGGTGCTAATGAAACTTTTGAAGGTAAGAAAATCCATTGTATGTGAGTTTGAATTTTTCTTGTCGAAGTTAATATCTGCTGCCCATCGAGCTGGCAGCTTGATATAAAGGGAATTATAGCACTGCGAACAAATGAGTACGGATCTGCCGTTCGCAGCATCCCTTCTTCAAGTTCGCCCAGATTGCCCATTCAGTGAATGGCGGTAGCTCCCAAACGGACTTTCGTAGATCATCGATAACACCAGAGATGAGCAGCGTGGCGTGCTTGCCTGCCCGACCTTGCATGAAGCAGTGATTTCACGGGCCTTAGGTTTAGTCACTTCGTCAATATCGGTAACTGTCAGATCAAGTCTGAACTACTACATGTTATTCATCGAGCCAAGCCAATGCATCATCTTCACTCTCAAAGTATTTTACTTCTCCGGAAATAAACCATGCCCCAATTTTCGCGGTAATTTCTTGCCAATTTTTATTGCCATAAATTGCAACTTTTTCAAACTCGTTTCCATGCTTTAAGCCAAGCTTGAAATCATCCCATGCAGCCCTGAGTTCCCACCCTTCCAATTCAGTTCCATCAATTAGGGCTTTCACCTTAGGCTCTTTAACAGTACTCAATGCAGAATCAATCATCGGTGTAATCGTTTCATAATCTTCATGCGTGAGTTTTCCCGAAGCTTTTAGTGAGACGAAAAAATCACGTCCAGCCCTTTCGATACCAATTGATAGACCATGTCTGACGATTTTCATGTTTGTGTGCTCTTGATAGGGTTAAACTGCTTTTTGTTCAGCTGCCATGCTAGCAGAAATAGACAATTCTCGCACATCTCCGCATGAGAAAATCACCGCTAGAGATTGACAATGTTACGCTGGAAAAAGATCTGCAACAGGAGATGACCGGGGATGACGCTAAGCCCAGGTTCCCGAGCATCATCCGGATATCTGCGCGATACTTTCATCATTTGTAACTGCACATCATCCACAGCGTTCCAGGTAGCGTAACTTTTCTTTAACTTCACTCCACTTGTCGGCATCAGGAAGCGGGGCCTTTTTCTCGGTAATCACCGGGCATTGCCTGGCCATATCTGCGTTGATTTCAATGAATTTCTCTTGCCCGGGTGGCAGGTCGGCGTCTACGAAAATGGCTTCTACCGGGCACTCTGGAACACAAACATCACAGTCAATACACTCATCGGGGTTGATCACCAGGAAGTTCGGCCCCTCGTGAAAGGCATCTACGGGACACACATCCACGCAATCGGTGTATTTACAGCGGATACAGTTTTCGGTAACAACATAAGTCATAATGATTCTCCATTGATAGCCACAGATATTAGATGACCTGGATTATTTTTTCAGACGATAAAGTCCTTCATGCGAACAGGCAGTCGTTTTGCGCCCCAGGTACCGGGACTCTCCTCGAATACACCAGCGCATGGGGTAGTACAGGCTTCACAGAGGTTACCCTCGGTAAGGTGCCATTCGGTGATTGTGTATGCGTTGCGGCCGATGAGCTTTTTTCCGCAGTGGTGGCAGTAGGTGCTTCCGCCTGCCACATCGCTGACATTGCCGGTGTAGGCGTAGCGCACGCCAGCCTTCATGGCAATTTCCCGTGCCCGGGTGAGGGTTGATTCCGGTGTAGGCGGCACCTCCTGCATCTTCCAGGCCGGATAAAATGCGATAAAGTGCCAGGGCACATCCGGCCCAAGATTCTCCACTACCCATTGGGCCATCTCTTCGAGCTCTTGATCCGAATCGTTCAACCCGGGTATCAGTAGTGTCGTGATCTCCAGCCAGACATCGGTCTCATGTTTGACATATTTCAGCGTGTCCAACACTGGCTGCAGATGTCCACTGCAGATTTTGACATAGAACTCTTCGGTGAAACCCTTGAGGTCGATGTTCGCTGCGTCCATGTACTCGAAGAACTCCTTACGTGGCTCTTCAGTGATGTAGCCGGCAGTGACTGCTACCGATTGGATGTCGTGTTTGCGGCATTCCCGGGCTACATCGATGGCATATTCCATGAAGATAACCGGATCGTTGTAGGTGTAGGCAACACTCCGGCAGCCCAGTTCCTTCGCAGCCTTTGCGATTTTCTCTGGGGAAGCTTCATCAGCCAGGGTATCCATCTCGCGGGATTTGCTGATGTCCCAGTTCTGACAGAATTTACAGGCCAGATTGCATCCGGCGGTACCGAAGGAGAGCACCGGGGTGCTCGGAAGGAAATGATTAAGCGGTTTCTTCTCGATCGGATCAACGCAAAAGCCGCTGGAGCGGCCGTAGGTGGTCAGAACGACCTTGCCGTTTTGATTGGCGCGCACGAAACACAGGCCATGTTTGCCCTCGTGCAGCTTGCAGAAGCGGGGGCAGAGATCGCATTGGACCCGGCCATCCTCCAGCCTGTGCCAATACTTGGTTGGCACTACGCTAGTCATTGTCTCTGCAGTCATGGTGTTTTCCTCGATTGATAACGTCTGTAACGAATAGATTTCGTTAACAACTCTATATTAGCAGCGATCCTGTTCCCCTTTGCGGTGAGCGTAAATATCCGTGGCCGATTGCCAAGCAAGTGTACCCTGTGCAGCGGGCACCGTTCGCAAGGAGTGGAGTCATCCTGGATTAGCGGTTGTAAATAGCCCTGGCGCACCAGTTCCCCAAGCATCTGTTTGATGAGCGCCTGACTGATGCCTAGCTCGCAGGCAAGCTCCGAGTCGCTCACTGTTCCCATTTCTCTCATCAAGTTTAGCAGATGCCTGAGCATCTCAGATGCCGAGTCCAAGCCATTGCGCGCATTGGTAGACGGCTATTCCTGCGCCCAATGCGATTCCCAACAGGAGAAGGATGATGAAGAGCGTCCAGCGCCAGCTGCGCGTTTCCTGGAACATCACGGCTACCGTGGCGGCGCAGGGAATGAATAGCATGCTGACCACCAGGAACGACAGGGCTGCCGCTGGAGAGACCACTGTGACCAACGTCTCGGCCAGCCCCGCCGTTTCTTCTCCCGTCCCGTAGAGGATGCCCAGAGTGGCGATGGCATTTTCTTTTGCAATGAAACTGCTCAGCAGTGCCACGATCATGCGCCAGTCCAACCCCATGAACTGGCCAAGTGGCTCCAGTGTTCGCCCAAACTGGGCGAGGTAGCTCTGCTCTATATCGGCGCCCGGGTAGCTGCTCAGCGCCCAGATAAGCACGGAAATGAGCACGATGAGGGTTCCCGCCTTACGCAGGAATGCCCAAATATTATTCCAGATATAGATCCCAATCGTTCGGGGATTGGGCAGGTGGTAGAGTGGAAGTTCCATGATGAAGGCGGAATGTTGGCCTCGAAACAGGGTCTTGCTGAGAACAACGCCAACTACCGCGAGAACCAGCAGGTTAAGGGAAACGAGAGACCAGGATACCAGCAAAGCCGCCTGGCCGAAAAAGGTGGGCGCCAAAAAGGCGAGCACCACGAGCCGCGCACTACAGGGCACCAATGGCGCTAGCAGAATGGTCAGCAGTCGACCACCAGGCGATGCGATCACACGCGTACCCATCACTGCGGGGACATTACACCCAAACCCCAGGAACAATGGCAGGAAGCTCTTGCCGTGCAGGCCCATGAAATGCATGAAGCGGTCCATGACGTAGGCGGCGCGGGCCAGGTAACCGGAGTCCTCGAGAAACCCGAGGGCCGCGTAGAACACGGCGAGGATGGGGACGAATGTGACGACGACGCCCGCTCCGCCGAGCACGCCTTCAACGAGCAGATTTACCAACCATGCAGGCGCCCCGGCCATGCCGGCGGTCACCCAGCTCTGGAGACTACCGACGACTTTGACATCCAGCCATTCCTGAACAGGGGAAGCCAAGGTGAAAGTGAGCCAGAACACCAGCCCGAAGGTGGCCAGGAGGAGGAGCATTCCCCAGAGTGGATGAACCGCAACCCTATCCAGACGGTCTGTTACGCTCACCTGCCCAAGGCGAGGGCGGGTTATGGCGGCCCGCACCATTCGGGCGATCCACTCATAGCGACCGCTCGCAATGTCCAGAACGGCGTCTTCATGCTCCTTAAGGAGACCCTCGACCTTCTGCCAGGTATCTTGCTGCAGCCACGTCCGGGCTTTTTCGGTGATCTCCGCATCGCCTTCGAGCAGTTTGAGGGCCACCCAACCCTCATGATAGGGCTCGGGAACCTGTCCGCTCAACAGCGATCGAATAGCGGCGAGTACCTGCCGGTGCGGCTTGGCGATCTCTGGCCGCACTGGTTGAAAGAGTTCCGGTTTGCGGGAAAGACGCTCGATCGAATCGATCAGCTCGGACATGCCCTGGTTCTTACTGGCGACCAGGGGAATGACGGGAAGGCCCAGGGCGGCCTCCAGAACGTGGGGTTCCACCTGGACACCCTGGCTCTCAGCCATATCCATCATATTCAGGGCGAGTACCACGGGGACGGGCAGCATCAGGAGTTCGGACAGCAGGTAAAGGTTGCGTTCCAAAGCCGATGCGTCCGCCACCATCACCATCAGGTCTGGGCGCTCATGCAGGATGAAGTCCCGTGCAATTCGTTCCTCGGCAGAGTTGGCGGTCAGGCTGTAGGTGCCCGGCAGGTCGACGATCCGCAGGGTTATGTCCGCGCGGGAAAACGTACCCGCCTTCCGCTCGACGGTTTTCCCCGGCCAATTGCCTACATGCTGGCTCAGGCCCGTGAGCAGGTTAAAGATAGTTGACTTGCCGACGTTGGGCTGGCCCGCAAGACCCAACAAGATGGTCTTCTCTGTGTGACCGATACGGTTGACAGAGGGAAGCTCGCTGCGACTCTCTTTGCGGTTATCATTCATCGCCAAGTTCCTCGACGAGGATCTTGAGCGCCTGGCCCCGCCCGAGTGCAATGCGCGTGTCACGCACCAGCACAAGTAGCGGGCCATGTGACCGGTTCTGCAGGACCTTGACATGCGACTCGATAGAGAGTCCCAGTGCAGCGAGGCGTGTCGCAAGCTCCCTGCCGCCCTCCAGCTTGCGTACGACTACAGATGCGCCCGGTGGAATCTTATCCAGAGAGACAAGTTGCGGCCCGGTCATGGGTTTAACGTCCACATCGACCGCATTCATCAGTGGAGTCATACACATAAATGATGAGCCAACAGGCATCACCACTACTTGAAAACCAGCTCCGCATATTTGGGTGCAACCTGTGATTTAATCAATAATCTCTTTAACGACTTGGGCGGCAAATCCCGTTTGCTCTATACATTCCACCTGATTTTTTTTCAATGCCTCTTTAAATTTACGCCCAAACCTACCGGTAACAACTTTAGTCACATGCATTTTTATCAACATATTCGCCACATCTGGTCCCACGTGAGCAGTGTTATCTGCATAGGGGTTTTCAAGAATCTCACCCAGGTCTCCATCCGCACCAAATATGAAATAGAATAAAGCGCGTGCGCCTTGAGAGCTGATCTCCGCAGAAGGGTCATTGTTTTCTGTTGCAATAGCTATTTTCATATGAATATTCCTTCTAAATACCTAAGGAACCTCTGATTAAGTCCCTGGGTTGGAGGTTTGGGGGAAGGGTAAACTGAAAGCCAATTATAACTCATTGATATTGATCCCTTCCCCCATAGAAAAACTTGCGGGAATGCTCTGGTCCAGTCGCGAAGCGACTTGATCAGAGCTTCCCTAATTCGCTCATGATCAGCGGGAGAGGGCATAATGTCACTTTGTTTCTTGCTGAACTGAAACTATCTGCTCCAGTCGTTCCACTATATGCTCAATATCTTCCAAGGCCTTGCATTCGCCAAGGGCGTTCCCGGACAGACCTGCCTTTATCAGTTCCTGATCGAAGGGTATCGAACCAATCACTTTGTCCTGCAGGTTCGATAACTTATCGAACAGCATGGACTCCACTTCTTCCGATCCGATCTTGTTCAGGATTAACCAAAAATCATGAATGCCCGCCTCTTGACAAAATTCAGCCATCCTTTTCGCAATTGAAACAGATTCAAGGGTGTAATCAAGCACGCCAAGGATGACATCCATTCGATCGGGGATCCTTCTGCCAAAATGCTCGATACCAGCTTTCATGTCGATAAGGTTTACAGCATCTCCTGTAACCATGAAGTCCCTGACCACCTTCTCCAGCGGTCCGTCACAGCCCTGCCCATATATCTCAATCTTCCCAGCCTGAAACAGGGTAATGTTTCCGTTTTGAAGATAGAATTCAGGCCCGACCTCCTTGAAAACATCAATCCGTTTTTCCGGAACGGGCTTCTGATCATCGATCCGTGTGAGAGGTGACGGGTCGTCTACCGGGCAGGTGACGGCATCAATGCCACCAAAAAATTCAATGAGTGGTTTTGGCTCTCCCTCCACCCCCAAGCCAAACAACAACCTTACCAATCCCTCGGGATTGGAAGCATCGCCGTCCAGGACCATGACCTCATATGTTTTTCGCTGCAGAATAGTTGCCATCAGGGCAACCAGGGTGCTCTTGCCGCTTCCACCCTTGCCGCAGACCAATATGCGTTTCCCACGCAGTGGTTTATTAGATTGCCAGACATGGGTCATTTGAGCTACTTTCCTCTTTCTATAATTCGGGGCATCATGTTATCTTAAACTCAATGCGGGGGCTATCGAACCACACACGGTTAACTGAAGTTGGGTAATCCCTCCTCTTTTTATGGTTCCACCGCGGCGATGGCGCGCGAAACGGTAGTTCCCGCGAGACGGGCGACGGACAGTGATTACACACCGCAATCAACAAAGTTGATCCCGTCATGACTATCCGGCCGAAAGGCCCTTCGCATATCATTCTACCTCGGACTCATCAGTGATGGAATGAGCGAAGGAACTTTGAATCGAGGACCCGCTCGCCGAAGCGGTTTCTCTACGAAATCGAGCGGGCAGCATGCCACGTGGCGGCGTAAACTGGCCTCGAAGTATGTGATTATGGTTGAAATGGAGTAAGCCACTATGAAAAAGATAACACAAGTCTCCCCATCTCCAGCGCAACCACTGGAAGGCATTCAGAATGTGAAGCATTTTCTCGCAGTCGCCAGTGGAAAAGGCGGAGTGGGCAAGACTTCTGTGGCCGTCAATCTTGCACTGGCGCTAAAACAACAGGGTTTCCACGTGGGTCTTCTCGATGCCGATGTCTATGGCCCCAGTATTCCGACTATGCTGGATCTGCATTACCAGCCAGATGCATCACAAGAGATGATGCGTCCTGCAGAGAAGTTCGGTATCAAAGTCATGTCAATCGGCTTTCTGATTGATGAGTCGCAGCCCGTCATCTGGCGGGGACCAATGGTTACCAAGGCTATCAGGCAGTTTCTTGGCAAGGTTTCCTGGGGTGAGCTGGATTATCTGGTTATTGATCTGCCACCGGGTACAGGCGACGTTTCCATTACCATTGCCAAGTCGTTGCCTGGGGCCGACATTCTTATGGTAACGACACCCCAGGCTGTCGCAGTCGCTGATGTGAGGCGAGCCGTGTCCATGTTCCGCAAGATAGGCAAGAGGGTTCTCGGGATCGTGGAGAACATGTCCTATTTCTGCTGTGAACACTCTGATGACAAGATCGAGATTTTTGGAAAAGGTGGTGGCGAAGCACTCAGCCGTGAACTGAGCTTGCCACTGCTGGGCGCGCTCCCTATCGACATAGCGCTTCGTAAATGTGGTGACAAAGGGGTACCCCTGATGGTCGAGTCACCTGATTGTGATACGGCACAGATATTCACAGATATCGCCCACAAGCTGGTCACTTCTTTTGTCGGTTCCGGGGAAAAATAACGGATGGTATCTATGTTTCCCATCTGTTCGTACAAAAGCACCATACTTGCCATACTTTTTGGAGGAGTGCTATGCATGTCACAAGGTGGTATTGCAGCGGGTGGAACTGCGATGGCTGAACAGGGCCGGCTTCGACTCAATGTCGTTTTCAACAACGTGCCCTATAAGGCAGGTTTGGAGAGCGGCTGGGGCTTTTCCTGCCTGATTCAGGGATTGGATAAGACCGTTCTGTTTGATACGGGTGGCAATGGCGATATCTTGCTCGCGAACATGCAGCGCCTCGGCCTGGATCCTCAAGGCGTAAATGCGGTGGTGCTTTCTCATATCCATGCGGACCACACCGGCGGACTCGGCGCCTTTCTGGCGCACAATCCTGACGTCACCGTGTATATGCCTGAATCGTTCCCGGCGCCATTCCAGCAAGAAGTTATACACCTCGGGGCGGCGGTTGAAATCGTATCCGGACCACAGCGACTTATGGATAGCGTCTATTCAACGGGAGAGATGGGATGGGCCATCAAGGAGCAAGCCTTGATGGTGGACACCCGGCAAGGGCTCATTATGATCACGGGCTGCGCACATCCCAACGTAGCCGATATGGCCGAGCAGGCTAAAACGTATCTTGGCAAGAACATCTATCTGCTGATGGGCGGGTTTCACCTGGGGGGTAAAAGTGATGCAGACATCTCCGTGATTATCAAGCGACTGAAAGCGCTGGGCGTCAGAAAGGTCGCACCAAGCCATTGCACGGGTGACAATGCAATACGGATGTTTCGCGATGCATGGGGCGATGATTTCATTGAGGGCGGCCTCGGAGCGATCATCGAATTACCACAGTAACCGGGGTACGAACCAGGCTTTAAGGAAAAATGCGCTGGTTACTGTGAATTGCTTACCTTGTTGGCCAGTGAACATTATTGATGCGAGTAACTTGGAGGAATTGATTGTGACGGTGGAACGCGGACACGATATGGGCAGCGGTGGC
>Ga0209013_10006319_pt1 | contig 10075 bp, 7 predicted proteins | sample Cruoilmetagenom2_FD_187291 | JGI IMG/M metagenome (GOLD analysis project Ga0209013, IMG submission 187291) | Oil polluted marine microbial communities from Coal Oil Point, Santa Barbara, California, USA - Sample 2 (SPAdes) (version 2) | ecosystem: Environmental > Aquatic > Marine > Oil seeps ...
CACTCCGCCCTCTTCCCAAACATTTACGCTCGGTCAAAAGGAAAAGCCATCACCTCATTAATATGCTGCGACTGACTCATCACCATAAGCAAACGCTCAATACCCAAGGCTACTCCGGCACATTCAGGCAAGTGATCAAGTGAAGCCAGGAAGCGTTCATCCAGAGGTATTTCAGACTGCCCTGAGGCTTTTCTGAAGCGGTTATCTGCTTCAAAACGGGATTTCTGCTCTTTGGAATCATTAAGTTCATGAAAGCCGTTGCCTAGTTCCATGCCATTAATAAACACTTCAAAACGTTCTGCCACCGGCTGACCATTTTCCAGTCCAATTTTGGCCAGAGAAGCCTGACTGGCTGGATAATGGTAGAGAAAACAGAGATAAGGCTTATCGTTATCTGTTCCTCCCATGCTGCCAAGGGCAGGCTCAATTTTATGGCTGAACAGAAGTTCAAGGAATCGGTCTTTGTCTTCTTCTTTGTCAAGAACATTGCCTAAACCAACTTTCTCTGTACAGGCAATCAATTCCTCTTTGCTGGCCGTATGAGGATTGATACAGAAATTTTCCTCAAAGGCAGTCTGATAGGTCATAAAACAGGCTTCTGACAAGTCGATATAAGGTGATAATAATTCATTTAACAAGCAACTGACTTCATCCATTAGTTGATGATGATTCCAGTTTTCCCGATACCATTCCAATAAAGTAAATTCGGGATTATGGCGTCGTCCAGATTCACCCTGACGAAACACTTTGCTGATTTGAAAAATTGAACCACTACCGGAGGCCAGCAGACGTTTCATAGGGAATTCAGGAGAGGTGTGCAGATAGTAATTCTCAGTCTGCATGGTTTGTGTCAGGGGGATGTATCGGGTTTGAAAACTGTCGATAAAGGGATCCGGTACTGTAGAACAGGACAAGGTGGGTGTATCCACCTCCAGCACTTCCTTAATTTCAAAAAAAGTTCGAATTTTTTGCAGAGTATTAGCTCTGAGTTTTATTAATTCAAGTGAGGCTGAAGGTGGCCAGCTATTCGCTGAACCACTATTATCTACAGGCAAAGGTGAAATTAGTCCTTGGCACGGGAAACATATTTCCCTGTACGGGCATCAATTTTTAACTCTTCACCAATGGCAATAAAAAGCGGAACCTGAATGACAGCACCTGTTTCCATGGTTGCAGGTTTACCACCACCACCTGAAGTATCACCTTTTAAACCCGGATCGGTATCGGTTACTGTCAATACGACAAAATTTGGCGGTGTAACGGCTAAGGGATTACCATTCCATAGTGTCACTGTGCACATATCCTGTTCTTTTAACCACAGAGCTGCATCACCCACTGCCGCTTTATCGGCCTCCATTTGTTCATAAGTCTCCGGGTGCATAAAATGCCATTGTTCACCATCGTTATATAAATATTGCAGCTCCGTGTCCATAACATCTGCAGCTTCAACGGATTCACCGGACTTATAGGTTCTCTCAACAACACGACCTGTTTTTAAATTGCGTATTTTAATACGATTAAATGCCTGTCCTTTTCCCGGTTTTACTACCTCGTTGTCCACAATTGAACAAGGATCGCCGTCAATCATCAATTTTAAACCAGAACGAAATTCGTTAGTGCTGTATGAAGCCATAATTTACTCTTTAATATTAATATTTTAGTTTCAGCAGGATTGTTTGTTAATATACCCCATCTGCGACTAAATATATGATAAAAATAATTTGCTATGATACCCCGAAAACAGCCTGGAAACCAGACACGAAATTATTTTACTGATCCATTAGAATTATTGGAAAAATTAAATTTAACGCCACAGCAGATGTCTTTTTCACCCGCAGCAGCAGCACAATTTCGTTTTAAAGTACCGGCCGCCTATGTAGATAAAATTCAGCCGAACACACCGGATGACCCCCTTCTTCTACAGATTTTTCCAACTCAAGAGGAGTTAGACAATAGGCCGGGTTATCAGCAGGATCCTCTGGACGAAGCAGATAGTTTGTCACACCCTGGCCTGTTACAAAAATATCAGGGTCGAGCCCTGTTACTGGTCACACCCAGTTGTGCAATTAACTGTCGATATTGTTTCCGCCGTCATTATCCTTATGATGACAAAGGGCATTTATGGGGATATATTGAACAGAATATTCAACTTCTGAAACAGGATCCCTCTGTTAATGAAGTCATTCTAAGCGGTGGTGATCCCCTTTCTTTATCAGATGACAAGATCAGTAAATTATTAACAAAGCTGGAGTCAATGCCTCATTTAAAACGGGTGCGGATTCATACCCGTTTTCCGGTGGTTGAGCCTGAACGAGTAACAACAAGGCTTCTTGAACGATTAAGTAATAGTCATTTAGCTATCATTATGGTTCTGCATATTAATCATGCCCGGGAAATTGCTGCCGATAATCAGCTTGCCATAGAAAAACTGGTTAACCAGCGAATCAGACTCTTTAATCAATCAGTCCTGTTAAAAGGGGTAAACGACAGTGTCGAAACACTGGCAGAATTAAGTGAAACACTGGTTGAACACCATATTGTGCCCTATTATCTGCATATGCTTGATAAAGTACAGGGTAGTGCTCATTTTGAAATCAGCGAAAGTGATTCAATTGCTCTTTTCCAACAACTCAGAACACAGCTCCCGGGTTATATGCTGCCTCGTCTGGTCAGAGAAATACCGGGTGAAAAAAGCAAATTACCGGTTTTTATTTAGCTGAACAATAGGACTTTTCTGACTTTAAAAACGAACAATAAATGCTATACTTTTTAATATCCTTTTTTCTATTTTTATACTACGAGTAAAAGCTGAATAAACGGATGGGCACAAGCTAATAATAATTTTTATTATGTAGTTACGGAGAATCTCGTTGCAAACAACTGAGCAAGCTTTATTTAAAAACTTACCTGAGCCAAGCAAAGCCGAAAAATCAGGATTTAACTTTCAAACAAGTGCTATTGACCAATGGTATGACACCCTGCCCATGGCCAACATCCGGGTTTCTAGCAAGAGTATTTATCAGGCTTTGAAAGAAACCAATTCAGTTAAAATTGCATATAAAAAGCGCCTTTATTTTCTTGAAAAAGTTCATGAGTCTGTTATTGAACTGGCCTGTAATTTAAAAAGGATCAACCTTAACAGAGAACTGCCTCTGGATGAAAAACACCAGCAGATCTCAGTGCTGCTGCATAAATTACACTATCAGATTGCTATCGGCTATAAAATAGTTTTGCAGGAATTAATGAATTGCCAGGTATTTTTCCTTTGCCCGTCAAAAAACAAATTAATGGCTCTGGTCATCGAAAGGCTTATTCGACATAATAGTATGTCGCTTATTGCAAGTTATCAATTCTATGACACGCCCAGGGAAGATATATGGTCTGATATTCACCACTTATTTTTATTGGCTCATAATGAAAATTTGCTTGATCGGAAGGTAAGCGATCCATCATTGCAACTGGTTAAAGAAATCAGCATTAAGAATGTATACATGCAAATTTTGCTGACCGCCGTTGCTAATCCTTATCGTATGACACAGCAAAATATTTTCTCAATTTTCAACCAATTAGAAAATTGGTCCGAACTTGCTGATCTGCATAAATTTAGTGACAGTGATTCCAACGACTGTCTGGTCATTAATTTATCACAAGATACCCACCCCGCATTTATTTCACCCCAGGACATGCCGGACAAAAGTTCTGCCTGGACTATAGATACTTCAAAACTCGATTATGCTCAACTTATTGAACATTATAAAAACGCTGAAAACCAGACCTCAGAAGTTAAAACGGATCTGTTAAAACAATTATCACTGGCCTGGGGAATTGCTCCCCGTAGACAACAGAGCAGGCGCCCAATTCAATCAAAATTAAAAGTTGCCATCGGTCTTGGTAATGTTCATTACGTCTTAAATGGTTTTGCTGAACCTGACTGGACGCAAATAGAGAGTAAAGAAAATAGTAATAATATGGTACTGAGCGAAAATTCTCAGCCATCTGCAAATTTCAGTACGCATACTGTTCCGTCAACAGTAAAAGTAAATGATATCTGGGGTGAAGTATTCACCAGTAAAACATTATTAGGAGAGAAGCCAGAGTCTCTCAAAACATCTGAACCTGTTCAGCAGCAACAGGATCCCCATGAGCCTAAGGAATGGGACATGGTTAATGAAAGCATTGGCGGTTATTGCCTGCTGTGGGATCATATTGACTCTGTCAATGCCAAAGTTGGTGAAATCATCGCTATTAATTATGAGCAGGGGAAAAAAGAAAACAGCTGGTTTGTTGGTACTATCCGCTGGATGAAAAGTATGGGTAACAACAAAATTCAAATTGGTACACAAATACTGGCACCAAATGCCATGGCTGTCAGTATTTCAAAATATGCCAGTATGCATGAGGGCATAAAGACCCGGGCGATTATGTTACCTGCTATACCCATATTAAAACAACCCAAAACATTAATAACAACTGGACTGGGTTTTAATATCCAAGATCAGGTTATGCTGGATGAATATCGCTTGATTAATGCACACCTCCACAGTGTCGAAAGCAAGATAATTCTTATGGAAACACTGGAAGTCAGTTCCCATTTTTCACGATTCAAGTATAGTCTGGCTGAAGAAGTTTATGGCACCAGTTCTAAAACACCTGTGAAACAAAATAATAATGACACCTTGTCCTTGGATGGAGATACGGATTTTGATTCTATATGGGATGACTTATAATTCATCTTTATTCCGTGTACAATACACAGTTCTCACGAGAAACAACAATTAACTATATCTACAGAAGATATGGCTCTGCAGCAGGAATTTGAGTGAAACAGGATAATATAATTCAACTATTATTAGTGAATAGCTCTGAAAATAACGCTGTAGAGACAAGCAATCTATTACGTAATGACGGCTTAACATTACGTCCAAAAATCATTTCTAATGCAGAATTATTTGCTCAGGAAATCAATAAGAAATCCTATGATATTATTCTCTTTGCCCCCAATATTCCCGGACTTGATGCCCTCACTGCTCTGAGTAAATTAAAGGCAACTTCAAGTGATGCAGCATTTATCGTCATTGACGACGCGACACCCGAACAGACGGTAATATTAATGAAGCAGGGTGCTAGTATTGTTATTCCGGAGGAACCGGAAGAGCTGACCATTCTCACGGTTAAAAAAGAATTTACCGCCCTGAAAGGACTTCGCTGTAAGCAGGATTTAAGTAAACAACTGAAAGATTCTGAAAATCGCTGTCAACAACTGATTGACAGTTCCAGTGATGCAATTGCCTACGTTCATGAAGGTATGCATATTCTTTCCAATGATTCCTATTACAAAATGTTTGGCTATGAAAGCCGGGATGATATCGAAGCAATGCCTCTTATGGATTTGGTCGCATCATCCGATAGTGCTCAATTGAAAGAATTTTTACGTCACTATTCACAATACGACAAAGCCAAGAAAAATAATCACGACAGCACTTTAAAAGTAACCGGTGTAAAAGAAGATGAGTCTGAATTTCAGATGCAAATGGAATTTCAACCTGCCAGTATGGATGGTGAAAACTGCATTCAGATTATTATTCGCAATGATGAATTAGATCATGGTGTTCAGGAAAAGCTGCAGGCAAAACTGGCAAAACTCAATACTCAGGATCAGGAAACCGGTCTTTACAATCGACGTTATTTCCTGGAAAAACTGGAAGCAACGGTTGAAGATGCCGCTGATAACAAGAAAACAGCCTACATGTTCTTTATTACACTGGATAATTTTTTAAGCATCCGGGAAAAACTGGGCGTTATCAATAGCGATCACATCATCGCTGATATTGCTGGATTGATAAAAAACACCATCGACAAAAATATAATACTGGCTCGCTATGAATCCTATCGCTTTGGTGCCATATTAACGACTGAAGATGAGCAATACGCATTGCAGGCAGCAGAAACTATTCGTCAAGCTATTGAAGAGCATATTTCCACTGCTCAGAATAAAAGTATTACCAGCACCTGCAGTATTGGCATAGTGCAAATTAATTCTTCCAGCAATGGTGCCCAGGACAGCCTGAGTCATGTACAAAGTGCCTGTAAGCTTGCCGCAGAGCAAGGTGGTAATCAGGTCAGTCTGTATGTCCCCGATGCCAGTGAAATGGATAAGCGACAGTTAATTAAATACTGGACTAATGAACTTGACAGCGCCATAAAGAATAAGCGCCTGTTTCTTGTTTTTCAGCCCTTTGTCAATTTATTGGGCGAAGGCAGTGAAAATTTTGAACTATTTATTCGTTTACGCAATGAACAGGGCGACATCATTCTGCCAGGAGAATTTATGCCTTTGTCAGAAGCATGTAACCATTCAATTCATATAGACCGCTGGGTCATTGCCGAAGCAATGCGGGTAATGGCTGAGCAAAATAAAGTCGGGCATAACTATCGTTTTATCGTTAAATTAACCAGTGCCTCATTAAATGATGACAAATTCATTTCCTGGGTCAAACATAATCTGGAACGCTATGAGCTCAAGGGTGAAGCATTTATTTTCCAGATCAGGGCACAGCAGGCAGCAGAGCATCTTCATGTAATACAGGGATTACTCAAAGAACTGCATCAGTTGGGGTGTCAGCTTTCTTTTGAAAATTTTGGTAAGGAAGAACATGCGTTTACCCTGTTGAAGCATCTCAAAGTTGATTTCCTTAAACTGGATGCCGATCTGGTGCAAAACATTTCCAGCAGCCCTGAGAACCTTAAACGCTTGACTGACACCTGTGCTCAGGCAAATGAATTGGGCGCTAAAACCATTGTTGCCTTTGTAGAAGAAGCCAGCTCGCTCACCACAATCTGGCAATCAGGCGCGCATTTTATTCAGGGTTCATTTTTGCAGGAAGCCAGCGAATCTCTGGATTTTGACTTCTCCAGCTTTGCTTAACCTGCTCTACTTAACTACTATTCCTTCTCTCCTACATAGATAGCATCCACTTTCTGCAGGCCTCTGGGCAATTTATTACCGCGGCGACCACGTTCGTGCATATAATGTTCGAGATCAGAAACCTTCAGAGTCAGATGACGTTTTCCGGAAATAATGGTCAGTTTTTCACCTTCTGACAAAATTGTCACTGCCTGTACAAATTCTTCACGTTCTACCACTCTTGATGCAGGGATTGAAATAATCTTGACCCCTTTGCCCTTTGCCAGCAAGGGTAATTCTGACAGACTATGAATTAACAAGCGGCCTTCATTACTGACAGCAACCACTTTATCTGTCTGCAGATTATTTACTGTCACAGGACTTAATACCCGTGCACCTGCAGGCACTTTAATTAATGCTTTACCCTTCTTGTTTTTGCTGTACATATCACTGAGCTTACCAACAAAACCATAACCAGCATCGGTACTGAATAAATACAGTTGCTCCTCATTAGCATTCATCAAAACAGAAATAAAACTGACATTGGACGATGGGCTGATACGTCCGGTCAAGGGTTCGCCCTGACCTCTGGCTGAGGGCAAGGTATGCCCCAATAAAGAATAGCTCCGGCCGCTGCTGTCCAGAATGGCTACCTGTTGATTGGTTTTTCCCTGAGCACTGGCCTGAAATGAATCTCCGGCTTTATAATTAAGTGCTGCGGCATCAACATCATGTCCTTTAGCAGCCCGAATCCAGCCTTTTTCTGAAAGAATAACGGTAATGGGATCGGCGCCGACCAGGTCGGTTTCTCCCATTGCTTTAGCCGCTTCACGGGAAACCAGTGGTGAGCGTCGTTTATCACCATGTTTTTCAGCAGCAGCTTTTAATTCCTTTTTAATAACCGTTTTCATGCGTTGACGCGAAGCCAGTGTTTTTTCCAGCCAGTCCCTTTCGGTCTGCAGCTCTTCCTGCTCTTCCCTGATCTTCATCTCTTCAAGTTTGGCAAGATGGCGCAACTTCAGATTTAATATGGCTTCTGCCTGAATATCAGTCAGACTAAAGCGTTTCATTAACACAGGCTTAGGCTTATCTTCAGTACGAATAATATGGATCACTTCATCAATATTCAAAAAAGCAATCAGATAACCATCCAGTAAATGCAGACGCTCATTAACCTTATCCAGACGATATTGAAAACGTCTGCGAACAGTCTCAAAACGATACATCAGCCATTGTTCGAGTATGGTTTTCAGATCTTTTACCTGTGGACGGCCATCCAGACCGATCATATTCATATTGACCCGATAGGTCTTTTCCAGATCAGTCGTCGCGAACAAATGCTGCATCAATTGTTCCATATCGATGCGGTTGGAACGAGGTACAATCACCAGTCGAGTAGGGTTTTCATGATCGGATTCATCTCTGAGATCAGAAACCATGGGTAATTTCTTGGCCTGCATCTGAGCGGCAATCTGCTCTAATACCTTGCCTCCCGAAGTCTGATGAGGCAAACCAGTAATAATAATATCACTGCCCTCTTTTTCAAAACAGGCTCTCATCCGGGTAGAGCCATGTCCGGTTTGATAAATTTTAAGCAGGTCTTCTCTGGGGGTAATAATTTCCGCATCCGTTGGATAATCAGGTCCCTTTATAAGTTCACATAATTGTTCTATTGTCGTAGCCGATGAATCGAGAAGCAAAATACAGGCATCAATCACTTCATTCAAATTGTGAGCAGGAATATCGGTGGCCATCCCGACCGCAATTCCTGTCGTTCCATTAAGTAAAATATGAGGAACCTGTGCCGGTAATAATCTCGGTTCATCCATAGTACCATCAAAGTTGGGTTCCCAGTCGACTGTTCCCTGTCCCAGTTCATCTAATAATACTTCAGAAAATACTGATAATTTTGATTCGGTATAACGCATTGCCGCGAATGATTTTGGATCATCCATTGATCCCCAGTTGCCCTGACCATCGACCAGTGGATATCGATAGGTAAACGGCTGAGCCATCAGCACCATTGCTTCATAACAGGCACTATCACCATGAGGGTGATATTTACCCAATACATCCCCGACAGTTCGAGCAGACTTTTTATATTTGGAACCGGCTTTCAAGCCCAGTTCTGACATGGCGTAAATAATTCGCCTCTGAACAGGTTTCAGACCATCAGCAATATGAGGTAAAGCCCGATCTAAAATAACGTACATGGAATAATCCAGATACGCCTGTTCGGTAAAAGTTTTAATAGGAAGCGTTTCCACGCCATCATCCTGGAAAAAAGTGTCGGTCATTTGTCGGTCATTTCTTTAATCATGGGAGAGGTTTCTTTTTTGCACTTGATATTATGGCATAGAGTCCATAAACACAAGCACTTAACAGATGTAAAATCCAATTTAGCCTTATCCTCTGAATCAAAAAGAAAATATAGGAGTTTACAAATATTATAATTTGCTTTATTATTAATACACCATTAAGCATTGCAATTATGGCATACAAGAATTTTCGGAGAGCCGTTCGTGAAAACCAAAAAATTATTCATTATTGTCACCATAATAAGTGCGGTAACTACCAGTATGAATGCCAATGCATGGTGGGGCGGCTTAATGGATGAAGAAGATAAATATAATAATAGTTATGATCAAAGTCACAATCATTCTTACTACGAGAGTGGCTACAATAAAATTTTTTCTTACCGCTATGTTACTGACACACAATTAACTCCGCAACAGGCTCGAATTGAATTTGCACGTAAACTCCATGAAGATAAAATGATGCAATTCTGGGTCGATATCAAGTAAGCCCTGTGTTTGTCGATTATACCAAAAGCTTATAACCAACCCACGCAGCTATATGACTCACAGCCTGTTTATACCATAAGTTTATAATAATTTTTTTACCATAACTTTGTAAAAAATGGATTTAGATAGTTGTGTAAATAAAATATATTCAGGTAAATAGTTTTCAATATACTGCTCTATATCCCATACCCGTTATTTGAGTAAATTTATTCAGTTTTGAATTCATGGCAAAAACGACAATTTTAAAATTGTATCTTTAATATAATAATTGCAATGAGATTTAATGTTTTATCAGTAAGAAAACAAAAAGCATTATCTTCTAAGATTGATTTGTGCTTCTAGTTGAATAATACGTCCTACTCGGTTA
>Ga0209013_10006320_pt1 | contig 10073 bp, 4 predicted proteins | sample Cruoilmetagenom2_FD_187291 | JGI IMG/M metagenome (GOLD analysis project Ga0209013, IMG submission 187291) | Oil polluted marine microbial communities from Coal Oil Point, Santa Barbara, California, USA - Sample 2 (SPAdes) (version 2) | ecosystem: Environmental > Aquatic > Marine > Oil seeps ...
AGCGCGCGCATTTTTTGATTGAGCAATTAATTGAAAAAGTACGTCGTTCCGGTGTTAATCTGCCTCATTCTTCCAATACCGCTTATGTCAACACGATTCCTCCTCATCTTGAAACTCCTAACCCGGGTAATTCTGCTATGGAGGCAAGAATTCGTTCTTTGATCCGCTGGAACGCTGCGGCTATGGTTGTTAAAGCAAATCGTAAATCGACAGAGTTGGGTGGACATATTGCCAGTTTTGCTTCTGCGACAACGTTATATGATGTCGGCTTCAATCACTTCTTTCAGGCGCCGACTCACGAACATGGCGGTGATCTGGTTCTGTTTCAGGGACATTCTGCGCCGGGTATGTATTCCAGGGCCTTTTTGGAAGGCCGTCTGAGTGAAGAAAAACTCGATAAGTTTCGTCAGGAAGTTGATGGCGGCGGTTTGTCTTCTTATCCCCATCCCTGGTTAATGCCTGACTTCTGGCAATTTCCAACAGTCTCCATGGGATTGGGTCCCATTCAATCTATCTATCAGGCACGCTTTATGCGTTATATGCAGGATCGCGGCTTATCAGATACTCGTGCCCGCAAAATCTGGGCCTTTATTGGTGATGGAGAAACCGATGAGCCTGAAACATTAGGCGCAATTTCTCTGGCTGCAAGGGAAAAACTGGATAACCTGATTTGGGTGATTAACTGTAATCTACAGCGTCTGGATGGCCCGGTGCGTGGTAATGGCAAAATCGTACAGGAACTGGAAGCGATTTTCCGGGGCGTGGGCTGGAAAGTTATCAAGGTTATGTGGGGAAGTTACTGGGATCCATTGCTGGCCAAAGACAAAGACGGTCTGCTTAAACGTCGTATGATGGAATGTGTTGATGGTGATTACCAGAACTATAAGTCTAAAGATGGCGCTTATGTCCGGGAACACTTTTTTGGTAAATACCCTGAATTAAAAGCCATGGTCGCCAATATGTCCGATGATGATATCTGGCGTTTGAACCGTGGCGGTCATGATCCGCACAAAGTATATGCGGCCTATAAAGAAGCTGCCGAGACAAAAGATCAACCGGTTGTTGTTCTGGCTCATACAGTCAAGGGTTATGGTATGGGTTCTGCCGGTGAAGGGCAGATGCGCACCCACTCCCAGAAGAAACTGGATGAGGAAGAAATGATTGCCTACAAGAATCGTTTTAATATTCCCATCACGGATGAGCAGGCAGCTAAAGCAGATTACTATCACCCAGGCAAAGACAGTGACGAATATAAATATATGATTGCCAGACGTGAGGCGTTAGGTGGTCTTATGCCGGTACGTAATCAAACTGCGGCGCCTTTGCAAATACCGGGTTTATCTATTTTTGATCCTGTACTTAAAGGTTCCGGCGATCGGGAAATGTCGACTACAATGGCTTTCGTTCGTATGCTGACCTTGCTGAGTCGTGATAAAAATATTGGTGATAATATTGTCCCCATCGTTCCTGATGAAGCACGTACCTTTGGTATGGAAGGAATGTTCCGCCAATTGGGAATTTATTCATCAGTAGGGCAGTTATACACCCCTCAGGACAAAGATCAGGTTATGTTCTACAAAGAAGATAAATCCGGTCATATTCTTCAGGAAGGTATTAACGAAGCGGGTGCTATGTCATCCTGGATTGCTGCGGCAACAGCATATAGTACTCATGCGGTTAATATGATCCCATTCTACATCTACTATTCTATGTTTGGTTTCCAGCGTGTGGGCGACTTATGCTGGATGGCGGGTGATATGCAGGCTCGCGGCTTCCTTCTCGGCGGTACTGCCGGTCGAACCACTTTGGCAGGTGAAGGTTTACAGCATCAGGATGGTCATTCACTGGTAATGGCGGCAACGATTCCTAATTGTATCACTTATGATCCTACCTTCTCGTATGAGCTGGCAGTGATCCTTCATGATGGTATGCGTCGTATGTATTGCGGCCAGGAAAATGTGTTCTATTACGTGACCGTAATGAATGAAAACTATCAGCAGCCGGCCATGCCTAAAGGTGTGGAAAAGGGTATCCTCAAAGGAATGTATCTCCTTCAGGGCGGTGGTAAACGGCGTAAGAAAATTCAGCTCATGGGGTCAGGTACTATCCTGCGTGAAGTGATTGAAGCGGCACGTTTGCTGAGTGAAGACTGGTCAGTAGATGCTGACGTCTGGAGCGTTACCAGTTATAACGAATTACGTCGTGAGGCTCAGGATGTGGATCGCTGGAATATGCTGCATCCTCTGGAAGAACCTAAGATTTCCTACATTGAAAAATGCCTTAAAGACAGAAGAGGACCTGTACTGTCTACTACGGACTATATTAAAACTTACTCCGATCAGATCAGAAAGTGGGTACCGGCTAAATATGAAGTATTAGGTACCGATGGTTTTGGTCGTTCTGATACCCGTGCTCAATTACGTAAGTTCTTTGAAGTCAATGCTGCTTATATCGTGGTTGCGGCACTGAAATCCCTGGCTGATGATGGTCAGTTCCCTGCAGGTAAAGTACAGGATGCCATAGTGAAATACGGCATTGATTCTGAAAAACCAAATCCGGCAACTGCTTAAGGAAGGGAGTAATATCATGAGTAAAATGATAGAAGTATTTGTACCGGATATCGGTGATTTTGATGCTGTAGAAGTTATTGAGATTCTGGTTTCTGAAGGCGATACGATCAATCTTGAAGATTCGCTGATTACTGTTGAGTCTGATAAGGCGACTATGGAAATTCCCAGCAGTCATGCGGGTGTGGTTGCAAAAGTAAAAGTAAAAGTTGGTGATAATGTTTCTGAAGGTTCATTAGTTTTACTACTGGATGCGGAAGCTGCGGAGGAACCTGTAGCTGAGCCAGAACCGGCTCCAGCTCCTGTAGCACCACCGCCACCGCCTCCTCCTCCAGCCAAGGTGGCTCCGGCAGCACCCGTCAGCAAACCGTCACCCACCATTAATATTGATCATGACAACTTCAAAAAAGCGCATGCTTCTCCGGCGGTGCGAAAATTTGCTCGTGAACTGGGGGTTGATCTGACGCAAGTTAAGGGTACGGGCAGTAATACACGTATTATCAAGGAAAATATTAAGGACTTTGTTAAACAAGCGCTAAAAGAACCTGCAGGTCGTGGTGCCAGTCTGGGGGTTGAACCCATGCCGGAAATCGACTTTAGCCAATGGGGTGAGGTTGAGACAAAGAAATTATCGAAAATCAATATTCTCACCGGTAAATTCATGCACCGTAACTGGGTTAATATCCCCCATGTTACACAGTTTGATGAAGCCGATATTACTGAGCTGGAAGCTTTTCGTAAAAAGACCAACATTGAATATGCTGACAAAGGAATTAAGGTCACCATGCTGTCATTTATTATGAAAGCCGTGGTTGCCGGGTTAAAAGAATTTCCTCGTTTTAACAGCTCTCTGGATGCATCAGGAGAAGCTTTAATTCAAAAGCATTATTATCATATCGGTATCGCTGTAGCGACTCCGGATGGTCTGGTTGTTCCGGTTATCCGTGATGTTGACCAGAAGAGTCTGAGTGAGCTGGCCACAGAATTAAGAGAAGTGTCCATAAAAGCCCGGGAGAAAAAACTTAAACCATCTGAAATGCAAGGTGGTTGTTTCACTATTTCCAGTCTGGGCGGCATCGGGGGTAGCAGTTTTACCCCTATTATGAACGCACCTGAAGTTGCTATTCTTGGCGTATCCCGTTCAAAAATGCAACCAGTATGGAATGGTACTGATTTTGACCCTCGTTTGATGTGTCCATTATCACTCTCTTACGATCATCGGGTTATTGATGGTGCAGAAGGTGCTGCATTTTCAAACTATCTGACCAGAATGTTGTCAGATGTTCGTTATTTGTTAATGTAATCACCGGAGCTTGAATTATGAGTAATACCATTGAAGTAAAAGTCCCGGATATTGGTGACTTTGATAGTGTCGAAATTATTGAAGTGCTGGTTGCCGCCGGTGATGAAGTTAATGTGGAAGATCCATTGATCACTGTGGAATCTGATAAGGCCAGTATGGAAATACCCTCCTCAGATGCCGGAACGGTTAAATCTGTTCTGGTTAATCTGGGAGACCAGGTTTCAGAAGGCAGTGTAATTATAGAACTTGAGGCGTCACAGGCCGTTGCTTCCAAACCGGCAGAGCCGCTAGTAGCTCAAGAGAAAGAAGAGCAGGAAGTTACTGCACCCGCAGCCGCCAGTTTTGACGGCAGTGCTGATCTTCAGGCTGAGGTTGTTGTTCTGGGTTCGGGCCCCGGTGGTTATACGGCTGCTTTTCGGGCTGCCGACCTGGGCAAACAGGTTGTTCTGATTGAGAAAGATGATTATCTGGGCGGCGTTTGTCTTAATGTGGGTTGTATTCCTTCCAAAGCATTATTACACGTTGCTGAAGTTGTCAATGAAGCGCGTGAATTCTCAGACTTGGGTGTCAGTTATCAGGAACCTGAAATTGATACGAACAAATTACGTGCTCACAAAAACAAGGTGGTTGGTCGTTTGACCGGTGGTTTAAAACAGCTGGCCAAGCAGCGCAAGGTGGAAATAGTTACTGGTTATGGAAAATTTACTTCATCTGGTACGATTGAAGTAGAATCTGCGGCAGGTGCAAAAAAAGTCGTAGCCTTTGAAAACTGTATTATTGCCGCTGGTTCCTCAGTGACTAAATTACCTTTTATTCCCTGGGAAGATGAGCGAGTCTGGGATTCTACTGATGCCCTGGAATTAAAAAACATCCCCAAACGTCTATTAGTTGTGGGCGGTGGGATTATTGGTCTGGAAATGGCGACAGTGTATCATGCATTGGGTGCTCAGGTCACAGTAGTTGAATTAGGTCCCGGCTTAATCCCTGGTGCTGATCGCGATTTGATTAAACCGTTTGAAAGAACCTTAAAGAAGCGTTATGAAAATATCTTTGTTAATACCAAAGTAACGCAACTGACACCGACTGATGCCGGTATCGTGTGCAAAATGGAAGGCAAAAAAGCGCCGGAGCAGGATACCTTTGATAACGTTCTGGTTGCTATAGGCCGTTCCCCAAATGGTAAGTTAATTGATGCAGAGAAAGCCGGTGTACTGGTCAATGAACAGGGATTTATTCCAGTAGACTCACAACAACGAACCAATGTTGAGCATATCTTTGCCATTGGTGATGTAGTTGGTCAGCCTATGCTGGCACATAAAGCAACTCATGAAGCCAAAGTTGCTGCAGAAGTTATTGATGGGCAGCAACGCTTCTTTGATGCCCGAACCATTCCTTCCGTTGCCTATACTGAGCCGGAAGTTGCCTGGTGCGGTCAGACTGAAGAACAGTTAAAATCTGAGGGTATTGAATACGAAAAAGGTGTTTTCCCCTGGGCAGCCAGCGGCAGAGCCTTATCTGTCGGTGCTGATGTCGGTATGACGAAAGTGCTTTATGATAAAAATACTCATCGTATGCTGGGAACTGGAATTTTAGGTAAAAATGCCGGAGAACTGATAGCTGAAGCAGCACTGGCCGTGGAAATGGGCGCTGAAATGGAAGATGTCGCATTAACCATTCATCCTCATCCCACCCTGTCAGAAACACTGAACTTTGCCACAGAAGTAGCAGAGGGAAGCTGTACCGATATTTATCTGCCGAAGAAAAAGTAACTATCAGTTCATCCAGCCATTACTTCCCCCTTTTTTAAAGGGGGAAACTCTGTCATTCTAATATTGCTTTAATACACTCTAAGTCTTTTTTCTTTTCAAAGCCCTTGTCTGTTGATGAATTTATTCGCCTTAACTATTTTTTCATAGCCTGACGAATGGTGTTCAGTATTTTTTCGGATTTGCTCGCATGGGGAAGGATGGCAAATAATTTTCCATCTTTACCGACTATATAAGTTTCAGAAGTATGATCAACCCCATACATTAAGGCTGAATTGGAATAGGGGACTTTTTCATAATAAGCACCATATTGGGCAACCACAGGATCCAGGTCGTCCGGAGCGGCACTCAGACCAATCATATCCTCATCAAAATAAGCCGCATATTCAGCAAGTGCATCCGGTGTATCACGTCCGGGATCGACACTGATAAAAATACTCTGGAACTTTTTCTTTTCATCTGCACTGAGTCCAGCGATGGCACTGGATAAAAAACTCAGGTTGGTAGGGCAGACGTCAGGGCATTTTGTATAACCAAAATAAATAGCGACTGTCTTACCGCGAAAATCAGATAAATTGACCCAGCCATCCTTACCTATCAGGCTGAATTCACCACCGCGATCTTTGACATCAATTACAGTTTCTGCTTCAGACTTAACATCCTCAGCGAATACTTCTGAATAAAATAAGAATGTTGTAAACAATACAATAGAGAAAGTCAGAAAAAGATTTTGTTTAAATTGATTATTCATCATCGTGATCACTCTCAGTCGAATTGTCTGCTAAATTATATTGTTTTATTAACCGACGCAATCTGGGACGGGATACGCCCAGAATGTCACAAGCTTTACCTTTATGACCGTCGGTTGATTCTAAAACACGTTGAATATGTTGTTTTTCAATATCCTGGAGACTTAAATTATTAATATTAATTAAATCTTGAGTTTGTGGATTCTGCTCCTGCAAATCTACTGGAATCTGCTGCATAATTTTATCGGGTAACTGATCTGCAGTGAAGATATCTCTTGGCGACATTGCAACCGATTTGATTAAAATGTTTTCCAGTTCACGAACATTTCCCGGCCACTCATAATCATGCAAAGCCTGCATCACGTCAATAGATATACGATTGACATTTTTGTTCATTTCTTTATTTGCACGCACTAAAAGCGCCTGAGTTAAATCGAATATATCTTCTTTGCGTTCCCGCAGTGGAGGTATATGAATATTAACGACCTGCAAACGATAAAAAAGATCTTCACGAAAACTGCCATTTTGTACTTGCTTAGAAAAATCAACATTAGTTGCAGCAATGACACGGGCATTGGTCATCTGTGTTGCTTTTCCACCGACAGGAATATATTCTTTTTCCTGTAAAACCCGCAGGAGTTTTGCCTGCATACTCAATGATAATTCTCCTACTTCATCGAGAAAAATAGTACCGTCATTGGCCAGAAAAAATTTACCGGCCTGTTTATTAACGGCACCGGTAAAAGCACCTTTTTCATGGCCAAACATATCAGATTCGAGCAGGGTTTCTACAAGTGCGGCACAATTGATGGCAATAAATGGGCCTGAAGCTCTTTCACTGGACAAATGAATGGCTCTGGCAACCAGTTCTTTTCCTGTACCGCTTTCACCCGTGATCAAGACGGTTGCCGGGCTTTGAGCAACACGGCCAATGGTTTTAAAAATATCTCTCATGGCAGGACTGCTGCCCACCATAGTATTGAGTGATGATTCAGAAAATGGTTGGGAATTGATAGTAATATCGTCGTCAGAGTCATAATGTGAAATTAATGCTTTTGCAACGGCATTATCGAGCTCTGAAAGATCAATGGGTTTGTGAATATAGTCATCAGCACCATCTTTCATAGCCTGAATTGTAGTATTCATATCGTGAAAGGCAGTAATCATGATGATCCGACTATCAGGGAATTTTTCTTTGATATCAGGCAAGCCTTCCAGACCACTTCGACCGGGCATACGAATATCCAGAATAATCACTTCCGGAGCTAAGGCATCGTCCTGACCAAGTCCGTCATCTACTGAGTGAGCCAGAGCAACCTTATGTCCCTGACTCCGAAAGTGCATTTGCAGCATTCGGCAGCTGGCAATATCATCATCAATAATTAATATCGTACTCATATTTTTTACTTTTTTTTGCCTCTTAACAATACAGTGCCTTAAATATCATTCTGAAGTTCTAATGGTGAGATGGGTAGTATGACTGTTACCGTTGTGCCATGATGAAGTTCAGAATCTATTTTAATATGACCCTTATGCTGTTCAATAATACGTTTTACAATAGCTAAACCAAGACCTGTACCTTTTGCGCGTGTAGTAAAAAAAGGTTCAAATAATTTTGTCAGGGTTTTTTCATCAATACCAATGCCGTTATCTGCAATCTGAACTTCCAGATTCGGTCCCAGTCCTGTGATATTTAAGAAGGCTGAGATTGAAATAACTGATGGTTTTTCATGATTGCTTTTTACTGCCTGTAGGGCATTAATAATCAGATTAGAAAAAACCTGTCGTATTTTAGTCTTGTCGGCAAAAATAGTGGGCAGCCCAGTTTGAAAATCCGTATTTATAATAACATTATCGGCATCAATTTTGTTTTGTACACTAATAAGAGAGGTTTCCAGAAGTTTATCGATAGCTAACCATTCGGCATTGAGTTGCTCAGGTTTGGAAAAGCTTAATAAATCACTTAAAATTGATTCCATATAATGAACCTGTTCCAGTCCAATCTCTATTAGTTCTTTACCTTCTTCTCCTATAGATTGATTTTGATTGCCAAGGATCTGCATACCCATTTTTATGGATGAAAGCGGATTTCTTAAATCATGTGCAATCATAGTAGCCATCTTACCTATACCAGCCAGTAATTCATTTTTGGAAATCTCTTTATTTCGCAATTCAACTTCGTCGGCAAGACGTTTCGTTTCAGTGATATCTTCTTTTAGCGCCAGAAAATGAGTGATATTTCCATTGGTGTCTTTAATTGCAGAGATACGAGCTGATTCCCAATAGAGTTCACCGTTTTTCTTTTTATTGTGAAATTCACCAATCCATTCATGCCCATTTTTTAATGCAGACCAAAGTTCCTGATAATCATCGTCACTGGTTTCACCTGATTGTAAAATCTTTGGGTTTTCACCAAGAACTTCTTTCTTGCTATAACCCGTTAATTCCGTGAACTTTGGATTAGTATAAATAATGTGCCCGGAGGTATCGGTAATCATAACTGTATTTGGACTTTGTTCAATGGCCTGGCTGGCCTTTCTTAATTCATTTTCAGTGTAACGTTGTTCAGTGATATCATTGCCAATATATGTGATGCTAAAAGGTTTGTTTTCACTATCATAGGATAAGGTACTGCTCCATCCGATCAGCCTTTTGCTGCCGTCTTTAATAATGATTTCACCTTCACCCTGACCACCACTAATACCCGATTTAAAACTATTGAGGAATTTTTCTTTACGTATCACTCGTTCATTTTTATCGACAAAAGATTCGAACCAGTTATTATTGATAATCTCCGTTTTGTTATAACCGGATAAGTTTATAAAATATTGATTACAAAATATTACTTCACCTGCTTTATTAAGAGTGATGGTAATAAGATTCATTGATTCCAGAATGTTCCTGAATCCTCGATCATATTCACTCTTCGCTTCCGCTTTTTGGTTATTAATTTGTAGTCGGGCAAGTAAGAATGAACCAATAATAATAACCAGAAAAATAATGGTATAGAACAGGGCATTACGATTAATAAATTCTGTCCGAAATTCATTTAATAAGTGTGGCGGGGCAAATGCAATAATCTTCCACAGACCGGTATTTTTTGAAGACCTATTATTTTTATTCTGTTCATCAGAATTATTGTGCAGACCAATTGCAGTAAAAAAAATAGTAGCATAAGTAAGTAAATTATTATCAACATACTGCTGGCTAAAACGTGAATTGTTTTTTATTTCTTGCCAAAACTCAGGGTGTTGTGAAGCAAATGTCTGTTCATTTGAAAACATGAAGCCCCATTCATTTTTTGCCTGGGGATGAATCAACCAATAACCTGATTCATTAACCAGCATAATATGATTGGCAATATTTGCAGTGGCACGTCTGAACTCATTGATTAGTTTCTTGCCATCGAAATTTAATATCAGTATCCCTGTGCGGTCTCCATAAGTACTGTAAACATTGGTGCCAATACGGATAGTTGGTTTATAAGGTGTTTCGATTTCATGGTTTTCAACATTCAAATCAAAGGGTGACCAGTAAATATCGTTTTTATCAAGTGCAAGCGTATTTGCCAGATAGTAACGATCTTCCTTTTTCTGCAAGTCATCCGACTGTACTACTATGGGTTGACCATTATTATAATTAACCCGGACAATTTCCTCACCTTCAAGGCTTAAATAAAGAATTTGAT
>Ga0209013_10006321_pt1 | contig 10072 bp, 8 predicted proteins | sample Cruoilmetagenom2_FD_187291 | JGI IMG/M metagenome (GOLD analysis project Ga0209013, IMG submission 187291) | Oil polluted marine microbial communities from Coal Oil Point, Santa Barbara, California, USA - Sample 2 (SPAdes) (version 2) | ecosystem: Environmental > Aquatic > Marine > Oil seeps ...
ATTGGCTGTCCCCAGGTCTATACCGATGTCCTGAGAGAAAAGGCCCAGAATGGAATTCAAAGGACTAAACACGTAGCAACCCTCTTATGTGAGATACTGCCATGCCACACGGGCCCAAGGCCAGGACCGACAGTGTATTCTGGGCTATTATACCACAGCATAGACAAATGGGAAAACGGCCTGCATCTATTTGCCACGCTTGCCTGAACATGGTATAATCTCCCGGATGTCAGCTGGCAATTCCGGCAGAAGCCGTGGTGACAGAACTGCGTTGGTAACGACTTGGAGGAATCCTGTGGACTCGTTTGTACCGTATGTTCAGATCATACAGATCATTATCTCAATCGCCCTGATTGCTGTTATCCTGGTCCAATCCAAGGGGGCAGGCGGTCTTGGTGGCATTTTTGGTGGTGATTCGACCGTCTACCGCACCCGTCGTGGCGTGGAAAAGACCCTGTTCAACGCAACCGTTGGTTTGGCGCTGACCTTTTTCGTCATCTCTATCATTAGCGTTCTTGTTGTTTGATGACATTCTCCGCTTCACCCCTGAGCACAATGGTGTTTCTCGGCACAGGCGGGCCGGGGAACACCCTTCGTATCACAGAAGAGCGCGCGTGACCCGTCACATCGTGTGGCAGGCTGCCCTGGCCTTGTTGGGCATTGTCCTAGTCTTTTTCATCCTCTTTCAGTTGGCCTCCAGCCACACACCCGTGGAAACCGTAGAGATCCCTGCTGCTGGAGGCACCTACGTAGAGGGCGTTCTGGGGTACTCACAGCTGATTAACCCGCTCCTGGCCCCGCTCATGATGCATGCCAATCCGGTTGAACAGGACTTGAGCGCACTCGTGTTCGATGGCCTGACTACTCTGGATGCCACAGGACAGGTGTCTCCAGCCCTGGCACTGGATTGGGATGTCTCAGAAGATGGTACCGTCTATGACTTTCGTTTGCGCCAGGATGTGACCTGGCACGATGGAGCTCCTTTCACTGCAGCGGATGTGGCTTTCACCGTGCAGGCCATGCAAGACCCCAATTTCCAGGGTGACGCAACCTTGCGCGAGCTGTGGCGCACCGTGATCGTGGACCAGCAAGACGATTTCTCTGTCCGCTTTACCCTGCAAGAACCCTTTCCATCCTTTCTCCTCTATACCAACATCGGAACTCTGCCCATGCACTCGCTCAGTGACGTGCCCGCTGCGGATCTACCACAGCACGACTTTTCCACCAAGCAACCTGTGGGAACCGGCCGGTTCATGGTTGAAAGCGTGTCCCCCGACGAAGTAGTTCTGGTTGCCAATCCAAGCTACTGGGGCTCCAAACCGAATATAGACAGAATCGCGTTCTGGTTCTATGGCGAGTGGGATGGCTTATTGACAGACTATGAACGGGGCGAGATCCATGGCTTCCACCCTCCCGGGCCCCAAGACCTACCAGCCCTGGTTGAGGCGCCAACCCTGCAGCTCTTCTCAGCCCAGTCGGCTGGTTATGGCATTGTATATCTGAATCTTCAGCGCGAGTCTGTGCCCTTCTTCCAGGAGAAGGAGGTGCGTCAAGCGTTGCTCTATTCCCTTGACCGGCAGTTGTTAATTGCCGAGGTCCTGGGTGGACAGGGCCTGATTGCCGATAGCCCGATTCTGCCCACGACATGGGCGTACGACCCTTCCGTGCGAGCTTACCGGTACGATCCTGAAAGAGCCATAGGCCTGCTGGATGCTAGCGGCTGGCTGGACTCCGACGCCGACCGGATCCGGGACAAGGACGGTGCGGACTTGGCCTTCACGCTCCTTACAAGCGACGATCCAGTAATGGCCAAAATGGCAGAGGAGCTTTCTCGCCAGTGGCGCGCAGTCGGCATCGATGTGACGATCCGTCCAGTAGCAGGTGATGCCGCGGCTGATTTTGTCCGCAACCGGAACTTTGACGCAGCCTTGACTGAGATAGGTCTGACGGCTGATCCCGACCCCTATCCTTTATGGCATTCTACCCAGGCAGAGTCGGGGCAGAACTTTTCAGGCTTTGCCAACGAAGACGCCGATCTGTTGATGGAAGATGGCCGGTTCACCACAGATCCAGAGCAGCGCACAGAGCTATACCACTCTTTCCAACAGCTGTTCGCGGAGGAGGTACCCTCATTGCTGTTGTACTACCCCATCTATTCGTATGCTGTGGATGACCAAGTGCAGGGCGTTCAGCTCTCACCATTGTTATACAGCAGTGATCGCTTTCGAAACATCACGGCCTGGTACGTCGAAACTCAAGAAATCGTGGTCAGTGAAAACGACGACCTTGACAAAATAGGCAACTAGTGGTAGAGTAAGAGTGCTGGCCGAAGTGGCGGAACAGGCAGACGCGCTGCGTTCAGGGCGCAGTGGGCTTTATGCCCATGTGGGTTCAACTCCCACCTTCGGCACCTAATCCCGGTCTCCATCGACCGGGATTTCTTGGTCTTGCGGACAGCCGAAGCAGAGATGGGAGACGCTCAAGGTTCACAGGGTAGACCTGACACTGGCTCTGCCAAGCTTGGTGTTCGTCTCTTATGTATCCACGATAAAACACTCATTTACAACCATTTTCAGGTTATAATATACGAATAGGTCCGCATTTGACTTTTTGCCCACGATGCGGTATACTTGTGCGCGGAGACAATCATGCCTGACGAGAAAATTCGCAGAACCCCCCTTATAAGCCAGCTTTTGTTGGTTCTAATGGGTGCCATGCTTGTATTCCTGGTGGTGAGCTTTGCCCGCCAGGTCACCATAAGCCACCAACAGAGCGCGGTGCTGAACAGAATCGAAGAGAAGATCCGCGTTGCTATGGCTGAAAAGGGCCAGCTAGACGAGTACTTGGCTTACGTCTGGTCTCCAGAAGCCCTTGAGAGGTGGGCAAGACAGCATGGTTGGACCAGACCCGACGAGACGCTGGTCGTACCAGTCGGCGTGGGAACAGAAGGGCCACCTCCTGAGCAGGCGATTTCTGAGGAAGGCAGAAAGCCTGATTCTCCTCAGGGGGAGTGGTGGGACTTGTTCTTCAGGAGCCAGTGAGGCCCGGCAGCAATCATAATTGCATTGGCCACACCTGATGGGTGAAGTGATACCCACCAGGTCTTTTTTCTACCTTTTGCTTCAGTGGCAATCCTTCAGGCCGTCGCCCTTAACGTCTCAGTCAGAGCCGCCGGCTATGCCCACAACTCCTCGGCAATCTCTTGCAATCCCAGGCTGATCAGTTTGTCGCGAGTAGGTTTGCCAGTGTTCCAATCCCACTCGCGGCAGGCATAGTACTCCCCGAGCAGCGTTTCCATGCGCGGCGTCCGCCCTTTGGATCCGTTGGACATGGGGATGAACAGCCGCTCAGGCAACCGGTCATTGCCTCGCCGGATGCCTAGCCGGTTGTTGAATGCCCGTTTGAGGTTAAAAATCCGCTCGCCAGCCCGCTGCCACAGCACGATATCTGACGACCAGCCGGTAACTTCTGACAATAGCTTGGCCAGGACCGGCGCTGTAGGGTTGACGAACACGCACATGATCGCGCTGTTGTACAACGTACGCCAATCCTGGACCTTTGCCGCGACCTTTGATTTCCCCCGGGTCTTGAACCGCCCGCTAGGGTGGATGCCTACCTCGGGAAATGTCAGGCCCATATCGACAGCGTACATGTCGCCCTGCATGTGGCAGGCCCCCCGTGGCGATGTCGCATAGATGATGGCCATACCCGACAGGGCACGAGGATCGTGGGCCGCTGGCTCCAGCCCGTTGACGTGGACCGCCAAGTCGCCAGCTTCGTAGCGTGCTGAGATGCGCTTCACTCCATCAGCCAAGACATCGCCAAACCCCTTCCGCAAGGCAATCATCTCCAAGAGAGTGTGAGCGACCTCGACGTCACCCCACTTGAGGGGAAGGCCGCCAGTATCCGCACTGGTGATGAATCCCCGGTCATAGAGCAGGTAGGCCAGTGCGATGGATGACCCGGCACTGATTGTGTCCAGGCCATAGCGGTTACACAGATGACCAGCGTAGGCCACACCAGGCAGGTCGTCAACTAACAACTGGGAGCCTAGCATGGCGACTGTTTCGTACTCGGGCCCATCCACGACCTCCACACCATAGGGTGTGTCCTTGAGCGTAACCTCCCGGCCACAGGCCACAGCACAGCCGTAACACGGGACAGAGCGAGTCAGTATGGTCTCCATCATGGTGACGCCACTCAGGTTAGTGGCCTTGTCAAACTGGGCTTGGCTCCAGTACTTGTTGGGCATGTTGCCCCACATCATACTCATATCCACAAAGGAGGCCGTTCCCATCTGGCAATAGACCTGAGAAGTGATGTCATCTATGACGGTTTGCAACGCGTGCTTGGTTGTCAGCCGGAAAGCTTGTCTGTCGGCGAGAGGCACGCGTTGTCTGCCCCTGACAGCGATGGCCTTCAGATTCTTGGAGCCCATCACTGCCCCCATCCCGGTCCGGCCTGCAGCTCGTCCATGGTCGTTCATGATGGCAGAATACAGGACCAGGTTCTCCCCCGCTGGCCCGATGCTGGCCACACGCAGCTTCTGGTCATCCATCTCATCACGGAGGCGTTGTTGGGTTTCGTAGGTACCCAATCCCCACAAACTGGCAGCATCATGAAGGGTTGGAACTTGACCCTCAACGATGGACAGCCAGACCGGCGACTGTGATCGCCCGCGGATGACAATCCCGTCGTAGCCCGAGAACTTGAGTTCAGCGCCCCAGAAGCCACCGGAATTGGATTCCCCCCAGATTCCGGTCAAGGGTGAGATTGCACAGACCTCATGCCGCCCGCATGATGGAGCGCGCGTACCAACCAGCGGGCCGGTCATGAACATCAAGGTATTCTCCGGTCCCAAAGGATCCGTATCTGGCCCTAATTCATCGTACAGGTAGCGCGCGGCGTAGCCTGCGCCACCGACAAAGTCGTGGGCCCACGTGGGTTCCAGCGGCTCGTCCCCAAGCTCGCCACGGGTCAGATCAACAGTCAGCAATTTGCCCATGTAACCACTCATGCCATCATCTCCCCCGATGCATGTATTGTGAACTTGCCTATGCGCCCGCACTGGCACTGTTTATCTGTTGCATCACCACGCCGGGTACGGCACAAAAGGCACACGAAGTCGCGTCAGACAAAAAAACTGCGGGCCGCGTAGCTCGACCCGCATGGATGTTCAGATGTCTGCTCCTGCTGGACTCTCCATCTGGTAGAGGCCCCACACTGCTAGAAATCAATAGAGCGCCCCTCAAACGTGTAGCGAAAAACTCTTTCCACCTCTTCGTCCTCGGGGAATCGAAGGCCAACGAGGAGGGCGCTGTCATTGAGCGCATTATCGACCAGCTTGGGCAACCTGGCCTCAAAACTCTCTCGAGAGACCCCAGCCTCCTGCAACGTGGTAGGCTGGTCAACAGTGCGCGCGAGGGTCCGAATCGCTGCCGACAGACTTGTCGCGCCCTCAGCCTCACCGCCAGCGGGCAATCGCAGAAAATCCGCAATGTCAGCATAACGGGTGGGTAGGTAACCCCGCACGGTGAACTCGATGGTATAGGGCAGGAATAATCCCACAGCCCTCCCGTGCGGCACCGGCAGCACGGCGCCCACCGAATGCCCCAACGCATGAGCCATAGCCGCCATAGAATTGCCAAAACCCAGCCCGGCTATGGTGGCCGCATTGTGCATCTTTTCCCGTGCCTCTGGATCATTGCTACCCTTCTGCCAGGCCCGCGGCAGGTAGTCAAACACAAGTTGGACGGCCTTGAGGCAGAGGCCGTCTGAAAAATCATTATGCCAGTGAGAAGTGTACCCTTCTACAGCGTGTGCTAAAGCATCCATGCCGGTATCAGCAGTGATTTGGGCCGGCAAAAAGCTCACAAAGGACGGGTCTATGATCGCGATATCAGGGATGTTCTCCGGGTGGCCGACTGAGATTTTGCAGTCCTCATCTGTGTCGGTAAGGACTATGGGCCAAGTCGTTTCGGCCCCAGTTCCGCTGGTCGTGGGAATGGCAATAAGATGCGCCTTTTGGCGTAGCCCGAGCCTGCCCGTGGGCGCCACATCATCCGGCGCCTTGTCTGGCAATTCGTACTGGATCCAGATCGACTTGGCGGCATCCAAGCACGAGCCACCTCCCAGGCCGATGATCCAATCCGGCCCATATCCCAGGGCCTCTCGGGCACCTCGTTGGACGGTCTGCATTGAGGGATTTGGCTCTATCCCGGCAAAGACAGTCGTCTCAATGCCAGCATCTGCGAGCTTGGCCTGCACTCGATCGACGAACCCCAGTGTGACGAGGTTGTCATCGGTGATGATAAGGGCCTTCTGCCCCTGGATATTGGCCAGGTGTTCTAAGGCATCCTCGCCGAACACGATCTCAGGGCTGCGAAAGAACCACATGTTCCACCCCAAAAGCCATCAATTTACAATGGCCAATGACCAGATCCCCAGATGCTGGTCATTGGCCATGTAGTGCCTGAAGAACCGACGTCGTTTTTCAGTTGCTTGGCTGAGGCACTGCCCCATTGAGATCGTTTATCAGTGCGTCGACGTTGATGCCGTGGGCCATCGCGCCCTGCTCTACGTTCTCAAAGCGAGCAATGGCACAACCAAAGCACATCAGCCCGTGCTTCAAAAAGACCTCTATGGTCTGAGGGTAGTTCTGTACCACGTCACCAATTGGCATGCCTTTTGTAATCGTATCCATCTGAATCTCCCTTTCGCGATTTCTAGAATCGTTAGTTATCCCAGTTCCGCCCCACCCGGGTAGACTGTGCCTTCGAGTTTGGCAATATAGTGTTCCGCCTGCAAGGCAGCCTTGCAGCCTGCCCCCACAGACGTGGCGATCTGGCGATAGGTCCAGTCAGCCACATCCCCAGCAGCCCATACACCCTCGACGCTCGTCCGCTGATCATCGTCGGCCACAATGTAGCCACTCTCAGTCAACTCCAACTGACCATCCAGAAAGCCAGTGTTGGGCACGTAACCGATGGCGACAAACACACCCTGCGTGGGGAATAGTGTCTCCTCACCAGTCTTGACATTGCGCACATTGACACCCGTGGCAAAGCCCTCACCCACCATGCCAGTTACGACCGTATCCCAGAGGAACTCGATCTTCTCATTGCTGAACGCCTGTTGCTGAAGCAGCTTCTCAGCGCGCAACTGGTCCCGGCGGTGAATGATGGTTACCTTACTGGCAAAGCGTGTGAGAAAGACCGCTTCCTCCACAGCCGCATCTCCACCACCCACCATGACGATCTCCTTGCCCATGTAGAAGAAGCCGTCACACGTGGCACAGTAGGACACACCTCGTCCGGAAAGCTCCGCCTCGCCAGGAACTCCGAGCTTGCGGGGAGAAGCGCCGCTGGCAACAATGAGCCCCTGCGTCTCATGCTCGCCGCCATAGGCCACGATTTTGAAGGGCCGCGTGGAAAGGTCCACCCCCGTGACAATATCCATCTCAATGCGCGCGTCAAAGCGCTCTGCCTGCCTCTGCATCAACTGTGCTAGTTCCGCACCGTTTATGTCTTCCGGGAACCCCGGGTAGTTTCCGATTTCACTGCTTATGGCCACCTGGCCGCCGAGTTGCTGACCGGCGAAAGCCAGTGGCTTCAATTGCGCCCGCGCTGCATAGATTGCCGCAGAATATCCCGCCGGCCCAGTACCAATGACTATCAATCTTTCCATAATGTGAACCTTTCATACTACGAGGTCAGGCCCTTGCCCGCAATCTCAGGTTGCATTGTACCCTCTTTTCCATCCCTTGACAAGAATCGGTCTGGAAGATGCATGCACCCGTGCCTGTGGCAGCAGGAGGTCCATTATCTGTGATCTATCCCTAATCAACTACTTCCAGGCAAAGCTTTACAATTCTACCATTTTGGTGTATAATCTGTGAGTGACTTTTCTGGCGCCGTACGCTGAACTGTGCTAACTGCCCAACCGGCCTGCAGGCTGGCCCCAGGCCATGGTAGATGGCAGCGAAGGAGGTCGTTGAGGATGAGCTACAGCTTGCTAGGAGCACACGTGAACATGACCACTGGCGGCTTGCCCGAGGTCATTCAGGAATGGAAGCCACCTCTTGTGGTGACCCTCGACCACAGCGACGTTTGGCACGGCGTCAAGGCCGCCTCGCCCGACACGATCCTCGTCGGGCGACTCTATCAGGAATGGGAGCCTGATTTCGCTAGCGATTCTCTTGATCCGATTCAAGCAGCTCGCGAGCATTGTGAGGAGATCCTGCCATGGGCTGAACGGATGGGTGAGACCTACAGCTTCTGGCAGGGCGTCAATGAGCCGACTATCAAGGATCATGAATCCATGCAACGTTACGCTGACTTTGAGGTTGAACGTGCGCGCCAACTGTATGGTCATGGCTTCAGGGTGGCGGTTGGTAGCTTTTCCGTGGGCAATCCTGAACTGGCCTACTGGCAGAGTTTCTTACCGGCGCTGGAGGCAGCTCTGGAATACAGCGGTGCGCTAGCGCTCCACGAGTATGCCTGGCCAACGTTGGACAACGAACATCCGTGGTATTTGCTCCGCCATCGCAAAGTGTATGACGGCGAGCCGGAGCACGGGTGGGAAGGCCTACCCTGGCACTTGAGGGCTCTGCCACTTCTAATCACAGAATGCGGGTTGGATGGTTTGATCGAACAAGGGTATCCCCCCCGCGGTTGGCAAGTCCTCTATGGTAAGGACCCCGATCAGTATCTTGAGCAGTTGGCTTGGTACGACGCTGAACTACAAAAGGACGCCTACGTAGCGGGAGCCGCCCTCTACTGCTGCGGCACAACCGATTGGCAGTGGAAAAGCTATGACATTTGGTCTGAATTCTCCCAGGTCCTGGCACAGAAAGCCAAGCCCATGTATCGCTCGTCATTGACCCAGCTGCCACCTCCTCCTCTTGAAGGCGACGCATTTTGGTACGACGTCATCGTCCGCATGGATCGGATCGTCGACACGCTAGAACGCAAGCTGCAACCTGTACAGGTACAGGAGATGGAAGGAGAAAACTGATGGACAGCCCAAAGATTTTTGACCGGCAAGGACGTGAGCAAGATTGGAATTGGCTCGTGGCCAACTTTGGCGACATTAGCCTCCAGCGGGCAGAGATTTCAGAAGGACAACGCCTAGCCTTTCGAATCACAAAGATCCAGGAGAGCGAAGGGCCAGCTGTACAGATCGTACATGTGACAGTTGAGGGCAGCGAGCCGCTCGAAGGCATTTGTGTGGCAAGGCATTGGCCTGATGCTCCCGAACTACCTGTGTGGCCGCCGCCCGCCAGCCTCTGGCGCGACAGAGGTGTGCACGGCAAGACCAACTTGGAAGGCGACATCGGTTTTGGTATGGGGCGTGGCGACTACTACTTTCCCCCCAGTTGTGGAGCCAGCGCAGTCTGGGTCGCTGATTCGGCCGGCCCGTCAGATTTTCTCAGCGGCTTGGGGATGTTGGGCGGCACGAACCACCGCCATCTGGATGTTCACTATCAGCTTGAGGGGGTGGAAACACCGTCAGACCCTCCATCTCCACCTCCACCACCTCCAGCTCCGACACCACCAGTGCCACCACCCGCTACCTCCTGGCCCGGCTTTGACATATTGGACAAAGTAGGTCACCGCCAAGACCCATACTGGCTGGAGCATCACTTTGGGATAGTAGAGCACTACGCCACGACCGAGCCTGACGCATACCGCCTGGCTGCCCTCCATGAGGTCGAGGGCACTCATGAATGCAAAGTTACCATCTGTGATGAACATGGCACTCCGGAGGAGGGAATCCCCGTATCCTTCCGGCGCAGGGATGGAACGGCAGGTCGTGTCAAAGAAACTGGGGCCGATGGCACAGTACGTTTTCCGCTGGAGAGCGATGCCAAATACCCAGTACCTGGCCAAGGGCCATACTTGGTCCTGGTGAAGAGAGTAGCAGGAAACAGCGATGCTGTGATCGGTCTGGGCCGGGTACTGCGGACGCCCCGTCATTTGGATGTCACTTTCAGGTTTATGCCAGGTCAGGCGCCACCGCCACCGCCTCCTCCGCCTTCTCCTCCACCACCACCTCCTCCACCACCACCGCC
>Ga0209013_10006322_pt1 | contig 10072 bp, 9 predicted proteins | sample Cruoilmetagenom2_FD_187291 | JGI IMG/M metagenome (GOLD analysis project Ga0209013, IMG submission 187291) | Oil polluted marine microbial communities from Coal Oil Point, Santa Barbara, California, USA - Sample 2 (SPAdes) (version 2) | ecosystem: Environmental > Aquatic > Marine > Oil seeps ...
GTCCCCAGGCCCCTCCCTTTCTCAATTGATGCCTCATCGTAGCATGGGGTAATCTCGTTGTCCATCTTAACCTCGAGTATGCATGGAGTTGCCTGCAACCTTGCCGCCGGGCCTACGGGCGCACGCATCGGTTCGGCCACGGCGGCCGCAGTTCAATCCGTTCGCTTTTCAGACAGTGAGATTTCGAGCTCGAGTACTTCACCCTCAACGAGCTCGACGCTTTGCGAGGCCGCAACAAAGCCGGAGGCGCTGACGACGACGTCGTGTTTGCCGGCGGTGGTCGCCAGGGGTCCCTGCATCATCGCCAGCTCCCTGCCGGTGGCAACGAAGACCCCATCGATAGAAACCGAGGCAGAATCTGGTCTCACCCGCAGCCGCAGCGAGGAGAGAGGCATCTTCACGGCATCGGTGGCACGGTTCGACTGGCGATCCAGATCCCGCCTAAGGCTCTGGTCCGGCCCCGACCGAAGGGACGACGCCACCTCCAGCTCGGGTCTGTCCTGCGGCCCGAAGACCCGATCGAAGGGTTCCCCTTTGCCATAGTCAATCGCCGGCCCGTCGGGAACCGTTGACCTGGATTTTTCCAGTCGGTGTTTCAGGTCATACCTGCACGATGGAGTCGCTTCAAGCTCGACCAGCACTGTCCGATAACCCTCGAGCCGGAGCTCGAGGTTGTAGGTGCCGGGTTCGAGGTACAGGTAGCCAGGTTTGCCGTCGAGATACCGCGCCCGCCCGACAAACCGATCGTCGAGGTGAACTCGAGCGTCCTTGGGCCGGACATCGATTGAGACAACGGCCAGCTGGGGCCCGGGCGGCATCCCCGCCGCGGGTGGTGGCCCGTTCCAGTAGGCGGCCACCGGCGTACACGGCAGCATGATCGTACTCGCATTGACCGTGCTGACGGGCCCTTCAGAGGCCCCAGCTGTTGATTGTGGGGCAGTCTGCGCACCGCCGGCACCTGCGACGCCGATGGCAAGCAGACCAAGGACGAATCCTATCAGCCCTGGCGTCCCCATGGATCACCTCCGCTCATTCCCCCTGCAAACCCTCTGCCAGGCCCTCCTGGTAACACAGATCCAGGAAATCCTGGTACACGCGACGGGGAACGATCCCCTCCACCCTCTCCCCGAGCTCTACCAACAGCCACAATGCGCTGCGGTGCAGTCGTGCAAGTGGCGTCATTCGGCGAGAACGGTGTAAGCCCAGGAAGTTGTCGAGCTCCGGGTGGAGTTTCGCGAAGATCGCCGCCGACCGTCCCGATGTCCTCTGGCGGCGACAGAACGTCCGCGGCCGAATACAGTGTCGGTGAAGTGTGCGCGCCTGCGGCTGGTAGTGGATCTTCAAACCATCCCCAACCGCGCGATAAGCAAACTCGATGTCCTCCCACGCCGCCGCCGGAAAATCCTCTCGAAAACCGCCCAACCTGATGAGCTCGCTTCGCGGAAGGGAAATATTCGACGTGTAAAAGAAATTGAACGGCACCGCACGAGGATCTTCGATCAAGAGATATCCGAATTGGGCGCCGTATTCGTTGATGAAACGCAGGAATGGACTCTCGATATCGGGTGAGAAGGAGGTGTAACCGAGGACCGCCAGCGGTCCAGGGCTACCGAACAGTCGATGTTCTTCGAGATGGGAGCCGAGCCAACCGGGCTGGGGCTCGGTGTCGTCGCCGAGAAAGAGAATGAGATCGCCAGAGGCAGCCTCGACTCCCCGGTTGCGGGCCCTCGCCGGTCCCGAGTTCTGCTGACGAATCGCCATGAAACCGGGGTATCCGATCTGAGTTTCCAACCAATCGGAGGTCCCGTCCGAAGAGCCATCGTCGACCACCACAACCTCCAGATCGGTGTCCGGTGGTCGAACCTGGCGCTGGACCGCCACGACGACCGTCTGCAGCTGGTCAAGCCGGTTGAACGTGGGGATGACGATCGATGCCCGCATCAGACAATCGAGCGCGAAATGGCCGGCGAGAGCCGAGCGAGGAATTCGTAGTTGATCGTATCGCTCAACGAAGCGAGCTCCTCCACCTGAACCTCTTCGTCTCCCTGACGGCCGATGAGGACCACCTCGTCACCGATCGAAACGTCGGGAATATCGGTAACGTCCACCATCAGAATGTTCATACACACCCGCCCTACAACGGGTGCAGAACGCTCTCGAATAAGGACCCTGCCACGATTGCCCAGGGCACGCGAATAGCCGTCAGCATAACCGACTGGAATCACCGCCAATTGACTGGGGCGTCGCGCCGTCCATGTCCTGCCGTATCCGACCGACTCATCCCTTGCAACAGGCTGTAATTGGCCGACCAACGTCTTCCAGGTGAGTACAGGTTGCAGGTTGACACCATCACCCTGGTGTTCCATAGACCAGGACAATCGTGTTTCTCGCGACGGCCAGTGTCCATACATCGAAATACCCACTCGTGCGAGGGTGAAGTCGGTCTCACGGAAAAGAAGCGCCGCAGCCGAACACGACGCGTGAATGTATGGGGGGAGTTCTCTGAGCTCTCGCCTAACCACTTCGAGCGCTTCGTGAAAACGTTGCAGCTGGACCCTGGCAAATTCGTGCTCGATCGTGTCCTCTATGTTCGCAAAATGTGAAGCGACACCGACGACATCTATGGATTGCTGCGAAGCAAAGCCGAACAGCTTCGGTAATGCGTCCACAGAAATACCCTGACGTTTCGCGCCAGTATCGACTTTGATGTGAATTGGAAGTGCGACTCCGGTCCGCTTCCGATACGACCCGATCCACTCCAGTGATTGGAGAGAAGAAACCACGACGTGATGGTTACAATCAAGGTCGTATAGCTCAGAGGGCGGCACGAAACCCATAATAAGAACGGGTATCTTCAGCCCCAATCGCCTGATTTGGCGGGCCTCCTCCGCAGTGTGGACTCCGAACCATTCAACAACCTCTGCTGCTCTCGGGACAACCTCCGCCAGGCCATGACCATAGGCATTCGCTTTCACCACGGCGAGCAAAGACGAATCTTCTCCTATTGTTCTTCGAAACAACTCGAGGTTGTGGATCAACGAGTTTCCGTCGATCTCTATCCACTGAACTGCACGCGGATCATCGAACTCCATCGGCAAAGTCTAGCGTGAAAACACCCGCCCCGCCATCGTCTGTCCCCCCGAGCCGTCGACCGGCAAACCACCTTGACACGGCAATTGCAGCAGCAGTTCAACACTTTTTTCATAAATGGTAAAAAGAATCTCTTTCCTCTCAGCTCCAAATTCTCGGTCATTTCGGCTCGAATAAACACCGATGGCACCCTGCGTGATAATGCGCTGTCAGCACATTAAAGGGCGCGTGATACTGCTTCAAGTCGCCCACAACTCGAGGAGAATTTTTCAATAATTTTTCGAAAAAAGTGCTTGACTCTCATTTCTATTAAACGTATTCTGACCATGATCTCTCAGGAGGTGACCCATGAGTTTCGAAAAATTCATTCCGCCCCAGACCTCCGGTGTGCGGCCTCGAGCAACGATCCGCCCGAGTGGTTTGATTTCATTCGACGCCGCGACGGTGGAGACCTTTGGTCTCGATACCGCATCGTACGCGGTGTTGTATTTCGACAAAACCCGAAAGATGGTCGGCGTACAGATCACCAAGAATCAAGGCGATGATGGTGCGTTGAAACTGTCGCGGAGGCGGAGATCAGTCAGCCTCAAGGCGCCGCAGTTTTTCGACCTCTACGGGCTTTCGTTTGAAGAGGCTCAGCGGTTCGACGTCGGTCACGATCCCGACTCGAATATGCTCACTATCAGCCTGAAACACGTGCAGAGACGCCGCGGGCGACGACCGAAGAAGCTCTAGTTCAACTCGGCCAGTCGTCACGAACACCAAAGAGCTCACGAAAACCGGCGGAAGAGAGGGCGGCGACCTCTTCCGCCGGTTTTTTCCATTGCTCCCCCAGTTTTTCGCCAACAAGTGGCACGTATGACGGTTCATTCCGCTGACCACGGTGCGGTACCGGGGCGAGAAAGGGACTGTCGGTCTCCACGAGCACCCGATTCGGTTCGAGGACTGCGACCATCTCCCGGATATTGTCAGCAGTCTTGAAGGTCACCATCCCGGATATGCCCACATAAAGGCCCATTTCCAAAACCCGTCGCGCCTCACCTGGACCCTCCGCAAAGGAATGACACACGCCCCGAACGCGCCCTACTCTCTCTCCGAGGGCGGATTCGAGATCTGACCACGACTCCCGGTTGTGGACAACGACCGGCAGATCGCGCTCGATCGCCAGATCGAGCTGCCAGGCAAATGCGGCCAGCTGATCCTCGCGCGGTGAGTTCAGGTAGTGGTAGTCAAGCCCGATTTCGCCCACCGCAACGACACCGGGTTGCGTGCACCCCTGCTCAATTTTCCGTTTGAGCGAGGCGTCCAGCGAGTCCGCTTCGTGTGGGTGCACACCTGCCGCGGCCACCACTCGTCCAGGCCATTCCTCTGCAAGCGCGAGCGATGCCTCGAGATCGTCCCGCCCGGTCACAGGCGTCAATACGCCGCCCACACCTCGTTTCGCCGCCCGCTCGAGAACCGCGGACATCTCTTCTTTTTCGAACATACTCAGGTGCGCGTGGGAATCGATCCACATCGGTATTTCACTCATCATGAGAGTCTAAACCCATTCCGATCCCGATCCCGTTCCCGAACCCGATCCCGATGCGGGTTAAGGGTCAAGAGTAAAGTGTCAAGCCCACCCAATGAAGCAAGGGGGGCCTCCCCGGGAGGTTTCTGACTCTTAACCCTTAACTCTTTACTCTTTACTCTCCTGCCGAGCCACCATCATCGCTCCACCCACGACCGCGGCCGTCTCGGCTCGCAAGATATGTGGACCCAACCGCAGTCTCGGCCAGCCACGGCGATCGAAGAGCTGTTTCTCCGCAGCCGTGAAACCTCCCTCTGGCCCAACAACCAGCAGATTTCCAGCGGTCTTCGGCAGCTCGCTGAGGGTAGACCCTTCCACATCGGCGACCACGCCACCGGCCTGTTTTGAATCGCCCCCGACGAGAGCTGTAAGAGGCACGACCTCAGTGACCGCCATTGCCCACGGCCGTCGGCACTGCTTCAGCGCCTGCATGGCAATCCTTCGCCAGTGTTCGACACGACCCCCGAGATCTCTACCTCGCACCTGTGCACGTTCCGCCTCGATCGGCAGGAAACGCCCAATCCCGACTTCAACAGCCTTTTGTACCGCCCAATCCATCGCCCGATTGTCGGTCATCGCCAGGGCCAAGGTGACCCCCTCGGACTTTGGCTCAGGTTCGTGGCGAACCGATAGGATCACAGCTTCGACCCTCCCCCTCCCGATCGCCACCAATTTTGCCTCAGCCACCGCACCGTTCCCATCGGCCAGGACGATCTCGTCACCTGGACGCCGGCGAAGCGCACCGGTCAGATGGCGGGCTTCGGTCGGGTCGAGAACCACAGTACGGCCGGCCTCCAGAGCACCGGATACCGCGAGCAACCACGGCAACGCTTTCATGGCACCGTTGCCGCGACGGCGATAAGGCTCGCCCAATCACCCAGAACGCGGTACGACGGGATGGCAAAACCTGCCTCCATCAGCGCCCCGGACACCGATTCGATCTCAGAAGCGAGCAGACCGGAGAACACTGCGATTCCGGCCGGAGCGAGCCTACTCCTGAACTCGCCTACGAGAGGCAGAAAGCTGGATGTGATCATATTGCACATCACGATATCGAACTCCGCGCCGCCAATACACTCTACCGGTCCGAGAACATAATTCACACGGGACGGCCACTCCTGCTGCCGGGCAGTTTCGAAAGCCACCCAGACTGCAGTCTCATCGATGTCGAGTCCGACAACCGAATTCGCTCCCATACATTCCGCAGCGAGAGCAAGGATTCCCGATCCGGTACCAACGTCGAGCACCCGGCGGCCGTTGACCTCGATATCCTCAAGCGCCATCAGGATCGCCTGGGTCGACTCATGAGAACCGGTTCCGAAGGCCATGCGCGGTTCAATCACCAACCGCCGTCGGCCTGAAGGAGCAGTGGTGGGTCGATCAGGGTGGGGATCGATCCACCACCGGCTTCCCACCGTAAACGGCTGACTTTGCTCACGATACCCCGCCAGCCAGTCATCGGCCTCGAAGGATTTCTGTTCTGCGTTCTGCGCCCCGATTTCGACTAACATCTGACGCACGGCTTCGGCACCACTGAGGTCGGTCCCGGATAGATAGACGGTGACCCCAACACCACCATCCGATCCTCCGTGGACTTCGGTGCCCAGCACCGACCACGACGCGAGGAGTTCTGGGAGCTCCTCCTCCAGATCCGCCGGAATGACGCAGCGGATGCATATGTACGTTTCGGGTTTTTGCCTGGTGCCGCTCATTACGTGTTCGCCCGCCGAGTTAAGGGTTAAGAGTTAAGAGTTTAGAGTTTAGAGTTATTCCCCACCTGCCCGTAGCCTTATGGCAGGGGTGGGCGGAAATTCTCAACTCTTAACTCTCAACTTTCAACTCTTAACTTGGGCTCGGGTCGGCGCGAGGCCATTCGCGGTGCGCTCAGCCTACTCCCCACCACCAAAAGCCCTTTTCAGTCGCTCGAAGAAGCCGCGATCAACCTCCGGATCGAGGCCTCCTCCGAGCTCGGCAACCTCTTCGACCAGCTTGCGCTGCTCAGAGGTCAGTTTGGCTGGTACGACCACCCGCAGGTGGACGTAGAGGTCGCCCCTACGGCGACCGTTGACGTGGGGCATACCGGAGCCGCTCAGTCTCACCACCTCACCCGGCTGCGCACCGGGGTTCACTGCGATCTCTGCCTCTTCGCCGAGGATGGTCGTAATTGGCACCTTCGCGCCGAGCATCGCCTGGAAGACCGAGATCGGAAGTTCGAGGTGGAGATCCACGCCGTCGCGCTGGAAGAGGTCGTGCTCCTCTATCGCCATCACAACAAAGAGATCGCCGTTCGGGCCACCCATTGAGCCGACCTCACCCTCGCCCACCAACCGCAACCGCATGCCGGTGTCGACACCGGCCGGCACCGTGACCTTGAGCGACGCTTCTTTTTCGGTCCGCCCCCTGCCCTCACAATCGCCGCACGGATCGCGGTTCACCCGACCCGCACCGCCGCAGGTTGGACAGGTCTGGGCGACAGACAGAAAACCACGCCTGAACGCTACCTGGCCCGAGCCCTGGCAGGTATTGCAGTTCTCTGGAGTGGTGCCGGGCTCCGATCCAGAGCCGGAGCAACGCTCGCATTCTTCGAACCGCGGCACACGGATTGAGCGTTCGATTCCAGTCGCCGCCTCTTCCAGGTTGAGCCTCAGGGTGTACTGAAGATCGTGCCCGCGGCGCGACCGCTGGCCACCGCCCCGCCGGCGGCCGCCGAAGATGTCACCGAATCCGAACAGATCGCCAAGGATGTCGGCGAAATCACCAAACGCGTTGGGGTCGAAGCCGGTGAACCCTTCGCCTCCGAGGCCCTGGTGACCGAAGCGGTCATAGTTCGCCCGCTTGTCGGTATCCGACAGCACAGCGTAGGCTTCCGAGGCCTCCTTGAAATTCTCCTCGGCATCGGGGTCGTCGGGGTTTCGGTCTGGGTGATACTGCACGGCCAGCCGACGGTAGGCTGCCTTGATATCGCTCGCCGACGCATCTCGACTGACACCGAGAATATCGTAATAATCTCGCCGGGTTCCGGTGCTCATTTACTCCTGAGGCTCGCTTTCACTCTCTTCGTTGGGGACGTCGCCGCCGGGCGCATCGGGGTTCATCTTGAGCTCCCCGCCGAGCGCCGCCACCGGGTCGAGCATGATGACGTGTGTCAAGATCTGCGCGGCATCCTGAACAGCGTAGATTGCTTCCTCGAGGACCGATCGCTCCTCGCTGGTCAGGGCTTTCCTCGCTCGGTTGAGGGTCGCCCTCACCTCTTCGCGATCGTCCGTACTCAGGCCCGCACCAAACTCCCTCACCACACGCTCGTTGGTGTAGAGCAGGCCCTCGAGACGGTTCTGCAGCTCGCGAATCTCGCGATGTTCCTGGTCGTCTTTGCGGAACTTGTCCGCTTCCGCGATCAGCCCGTCGATCTCGGCCTTGGAAAGTCCGCCCGCCGGGTTGACTTCGATGCTCTGCTCCTTGCCGGTAGCGAGATCGCGCGCGCCGACGTTCACGATTCCGTTCGAGTCAATCGAGAACGTGACTTCGATCTGCGGCACTCCACGCGGAGCAGGGGGAATTCCTACCAGATCGAAGCGACCGAGCGACCGATTCTCGCTGGATATGCCGCGTTCGCCCTGGAGAACGTGTACGTTGACTGTGGTCTGGTTATCGCCGACGGTCGTGAAGATCATCGATTTCTTGGTCGGCACGGTGGAGTTGCGGTCGATGATCTTGGTGAACAACCCACCGTGAGTCTCGATCCCCAGCGACAGCGGCGTAACGTCGAGCAGAATCAGGTCCTTGACCTCACCCTGGAGGATACCGGCCTGAATGGCGGCTCCGATTCCCACCACCTCGTCGGGATTGATCTCCTGATTCGGCGGGCGTTTGAAAAACTCGGTGACCGTCCTCTGCACGAGCGGCATACGGGTCTGCCCGCCGACCAGGATGATCTCTTCGATCTGCTCGGGGTCGAGTCGCGCCGCCTCGAGGGCGTTCCTGCACGGCTCGAGGGTTCGCTCGACAAGATCGGCCACCAGTCCTTCGAGCTGATTTTGGGTGAGCCGGACCTGGAGGTGCTTCGGCCCTGTGTGATCGGCGGCAATGAACGGGAGGGAGATATCGGTCTCCTCATTCGCGGAGAGCTCGCACTTGGCCGCCTCCGCGGCCTCCTTGATGCGCTGCATCGCCATCATGTCTTCAGAGAGATCGAGGCCCGTCTCGGTCTTGAATTCCTGGAGCAGATGCTCCATGACTCTCGAGTCGAAATCCTCACCGCCAAGGAACGTGTCGCCCGCCGTCGATTTGACTTCGTAGATCCCGTCTCCGATATCGAGGACCGAGATATCGAAGGTGCCGCCGCCGAGGTCGTAGACCGCGATGGTCTCGTTCTTGTCCTTGCCGAACCCGTAGGCCAGCGATGCCGCTGTTGGCTCGTTGATGATCCGCAGCACCTCGAGGCCGGCGATGGTGCCCGCATCCTTGGTTGCCTGGCGTTGGCTGTCGTCAAAGTAGGCGGGCACGGTAATGATCGCCTGGGTGATCTCCTCACCGAGAAACTCTTCGGCAAACTCCTTGATCTCGCGAAGGATGAACGACGAAATCTCGGGGGTGCTGTAGGCCCGGCTGAGGATCTCCACGCAGACATCGCCGTTCTCGGCCTCGACAATCGAGTAGGGGACCAGGGTCCTCGCCCACCGCACCTCTTCAGAGTCGTACCGTCGTCCGATGAGTCGCTTCACGGCATAGGCCGTGTTCTGCGGGTTGGTCATCGATTGACGCCGTGCGATCTGCCCCACCAAACGTTCTCCTGCAGCCGTGAAAGCGACCACCGATGGTGTCGTTCTCGCTCCTTCCCGATTCGGGATCACGACCGGCTTGGTCACGTCGACGACGGCGGCACAGCAGTTGGTGGTGCCCAGATCGATGCCGATGATCTTGCTCACAGATTGCCTCCCTCGCCATTTGAGTCGCTGTTCGGTTCGACAGCAACTCCGACCATGGCGGGCCGAACGAGGCGATCACCCATGGCGTAGCCCTTGAGCATGACCCATGCCACCGTTCCCGGTGGGTACTGGCCGTCCTCCACTCTCTGCACCGCTTCGTGCAGCTCCGGATCGAATGGCTTCCCCACGGGATTCAACTCTTGGACACCTCGACGTTCGAGGGTGTCCCATAGCTGTTTGGCGATCATTTCAACGCCCTCGCGGAAGGCTCCGCTGTCGTCCTCTGCGTGTTGCAGCGCGCGCTCGAAGTTATCGAGCACCGGCAAAAGCTCCCGCACCATCTCTTCGACTCCTGCGAGCCGAATCTCCTCGCGTTCCCGTTCGACCCTTTTGCGGAAATTGTCGAACTCAGCCAGTTTTCGAAGATAGATGTCCCGCACATGATCGAGCTCCGCCTTGAGGTGTATTGCCTCTTCTTGGACCGCCG
>Ga0209013_10006323_pt1 | contig 10071 bp, 5 predicted proteins | sample Cruoilmetagenom2_FD_187291 | JGI IMG/M metagenome (GOLD analysis project Ga0209013, IMG submission 187291) | Oil polluted marine microbial communities from Coal Oil Point, Santa Barbara, California, USA - Sample 2 (SPAdes) (version 2) | ecosystem: Environmental > Aquatic > Marine > Oil seeps ...
TAATAACACCGGCTACTACTGCCTGAAGTAGTTTCTTCATAAAAAATTTCCTTATTGTAGTTGTGATTCGAATGAATAAAACCCGGACCCAACCATAAAAACAGCATTACCATTTTCCATTTTCACGAACTCAATATCTTTCACACTTGAAATATCAGCTCCTCCTTCCTTTATTTCGGTGATATTCTCAGCAGGCAGATAAACTGTTGCTGTTGAATTTACCGGAATAGCAATGTTTAAATTGAAAGAGTGTTCATCAAGTTTCCACTCACTAATTATTTTTCCGTGAACGGAATTGTAATGAGCCTTGACCCATGTGACATCTGCGATAATCTGTGGCCGTATTATAATTTTATCAAATCCAATTGCAGATGAATCTGCTTGAATACCAGCAACCCATTTGTAAAACCATTCGCTCACAGAGCCAAACATTGGATGGTTGTGCGAATAAGTATTCTCACTTAATTCCCAGTGTTCCCATAAGGTTGTAGCACCACTTTCCAGCATATGTCCCCACCCGGGGAAATTCCTCTGACTAACCATCTTGCCGGCAACATCTGCATAGCCGTACTTTGAGAGAACATCCAGGGAATACTTGGTTCCGTATATTCCGGTGGTCAGATGCCCACCATGATCCTCAATATCTTTTACAAGTGCTGAAACCGCATTCTCAGTTTCACTCTTCGGTGTTAAGCCGGTATATAAGGCAAATGACTGACTCCCCTGTGTGTAAGGGGCAAATCTGCCATCTCCCTTTTGGAGAAATTTTTCGAGGTATGCTGTTTTGATTCGCTTTGATAAATCTTCATATTTCGCAGCATCTTCCTTTCGATCAATAATCTCTGCTAATTCTGACATCATCACTGCACTCTGGTAGTATAGCGGTGTTACCATTTCAGGTGATGGGATAGAGGCAAGGCTTTCATGATCACTGAGCCCATGTGTGATGATCAAATCATTTTCTGAAATCACCAGTTCGAACCATTTTCGGGCTGTTTCGTATTGCTCTGCAATCAGTGAAACATCTCCATAGTATTGATACAACTCTAACAACAATAAAGGGTGAGCAAGGGCCCAGCCAATTCCGCAAAATTCGATTCCCACAAAAGGAGCCGTATCTGTGAACATTCCATTTGGATGGGCTGCATCCTGGAAATCACGGACAACTTTCGCATAAAAACCGGACATGTCAAAATTATAGATGAAGGCATCGGTTGTAACCGCGATATCTCCTCCATAACCAAATCTTTCACGGTGGGGACAATCAGATTGAACGCTAAACACATTGCTCAGAAAAGTCCATTCAGTCATCTTTTGAATATCATTAAAAAGCCTGTTGGAGCATTCAAAAGAACCACTCCTCTGTAAGTCGCTGCTTAAACGGAATCCTTCAATTGCATCCATTGGAGGCTTTCCGGGATAACCGGTAACTTCCACATAACGAAAACTGTGAAAAGTAAATCGTGGTGTATAATATTCAATACCGTTACCACTGGTAATATAGGTATCACTTTGCCAGGCTGTATCCGGAGAAAAGGATCCTCCTATTAAAGTGCCATCTCTGTTACGGCCTTTTATTTGTCCGGCAACGCTGGTCAAACCATTAAGTGTTCCATCTTCGTATAGTAACTCTCCAAACCTGAGTTTTATCCTTGTTCCAGCAGGAGCTTCGACCTTTAATTTAACCCAACCGGCATAGTTTTGGCCCATATCAAAAATATATGTCTCTGGCTTTGGTTCGGTTAATTCTATGGGACTAAGTTTTCCTGTAATTTTAATGGGCGGTTGATTCTGGGCCTGAAGTTTCCCGAGTTTATCTGTGGCAACTTTAGCATTGCTCCAATGACTATCATCAAACCCGAAGGAATCCCAACCATCAATCTCTTTGCGTGCATCATAAATTTCACCGAGATAAATGTTGTTGCGTATGATCGGACCTCCATGCGTTTTCCATTCCTCATTGGAAACAATGGATTGTGTTGTCCCATCGGTATATTCAATGTTGAGCCGGGCAATAAATTGAGGTTGTCCAATGGTAAGATGTTCACGCAAATTGAGCCTTCCCCACATATTCATTGGTAAAGGATTGTACCAGCCATTTCCCAGGGTGACTCCCATACTATTTTCCCCGTTCTTAATTAGATCGGTGACATTGTAGGTGCTGTATAAAACCCGTTTGCTGAAATTTGTCCAGCCGGGATCCAGAAGATGATCGCCAACCCGTACGCTATTAATTGTCGCTTCGTAATATCCTACACCTGTGATATAGAGTCTGGCCTTTTTTATTTTTTTAGTAAGGTTGAAGTCACGTCGGAATAGTGGTGCCGGATCATCATCATACATTGCTTCCGAATTTACGGCAACCTCTCTTCCATCATTTATCCATTCGGCACTCCAGTCACTTTGATTTATCAATCCCATTTCCCAGGAAGAGGGTTCGGACCAATCAGATTCAATACCATGTTCATCCCAAACCCGGACTTTCCAGAAATATTCCATTTCACTGAAGAGCTTCTTTCCTTTGTATTCAATTTGAAAGGTTTGATCAGATTCTATTTTTTTTGAATCCCAAATATCTCCTGTGTGAGCAATCAGTTTTTTAGGACTGGATGCAACCAGGATTTGGTAAGCTGTCTGCTTAGCTCCGCGATGATTTGATTCCAAAACCCAGCCAAAGCGGGGATTTATGATATCAAGACCTATAGGATCTGCTTGCTGATCACATCTCAAATGAGTAATCTTCATTTGGGGATTCTCTTTGCAACCACTGGCAAAAAGTAAAAGGATAAAAATCCTGATCATTGATCTCATAACTACAGATTGATGGTTTTTCCGGTTCTGAATGACTCATCAGCAGCCAGTACAATTTTTAAACTGTTCACGGCATCTTCCAGATGATCTGTAAGATCTGCATCTTCGCTTATGGCGTTGAGGAAAAACTCCTGTTCCAGATCACAAAGTTCCTGGTGATCCGGCTCATCCTCCATATTGATGATTTCATCAGGCCTGGTAAATTCATCCTTTTCATCCTTTTCAGAATAATGAACCTTCAGTCTGTTCGTTTTTGTATGGGAATCAATATCATCCGATCCCTTTTCTGATCCTTGCTCCGCATCCATAATGTTTACACAACCCTTTGGTCCGACTACATCTTTTATAAAAAATGCTACTTCGCTCATCATGGGACCCCAGCCAGCCTCGTACCAACCTACAGAACCATCTTCAAATCTCACCTGAAGCTGACCATAATTGTACATCTCCTTGTCGATTTCATCTGTAAGCCTTGCACCAATAGCACTTACCGATATTGGTTTTGATCTGGTCATTTGACACATGATGTCCACATAATGTACCCCACAATCCACAATTGGCGACATGCTATCCATAATTCTTCGAAGTGTATGCCAGGTTTTCCCACTGCTCTGTTGGTTGAGATTCATGCGCATGACCAAAGGCTTGCCCAGACCCCGGGCAATCTCTATAAATTTTTCCCATGATGGGTGAACGCGCAAAATGTATCCTATAACCAATTTTTTTCCATGCTTCTTAGCAGCATCAACCATGGATTGAGCATCCTCAATATCTGGAGCCAAAGGTTTTTCACAGAAAACGTGGGCACCCGATTCAAGTGCTTTCAATGTCAGTTCTGCATGTGTTCCAGGATAGGTGCAAACTGCAACAGCATCTGGTTTCTTGGTCATCAAAGCGGTATCGAAATTATCGAACTGGTCGATCCCTCCCAATTCCTCTGAAAGCTTGTTTCGAATTTCTGGATTTCTGTCAACCAAACCGACCAAATCAAATCCGTCCAATTTATGATACGCTCTTGCATGGGAAGAGCCCATATTTCCACAACCTATGACAATTACTTTTGTTTTCATGTTTTCATTTTTAAATAATATTCAGGAAGCAGATCTGCCAGCGGATTAGAGTCGGATGCGCATAACCCAAGTGGATTATGTGGTCTCCAGCCTTCGGCATACTCCCATTGTTTCGATATTTTACCCAATTCGCGTCCGTGTTCCTTCATAATATCCAAATAGGCATCAAAGCCCTGGCTGCGATCGAGCCACTCTTTTTGACTCTTGTGCTCCGCCAGCATTTTGGTTTTCTCCTCCAATACCTCACTGGTATCAATGTAAATATCCGGGTAAACCAGATGGTTTAGTGCATCTCTGTTTCCATGAGGTTGGGCATGATATACTGCAACGTCATTGTGAACAATTGCTCTTGGAGGATTTACCGGAAAATTCAGCATACCACGGGTAAAAGCTGCGGTTACTGCCAACCGGCAGGCATTGGTATGATCTTCCATATAGTCCTGAGGGGAGGGTATTAAAAGAATATCAGGTGCTACATCGCGAATAACCGAACTCAACTTTGCGATTAGTTCTTCAGTATAAAATATGCTCAAATCGGGGGCAATTGGGTGGTAAAATTTCGCACCTATGCGTTGCGCAGCATTTTTCGCTTCTTCCAACCGGATGGCAGCGATAGTTTCTGAATCGTACTCCGCTGTGCCACAGGAGCCATTGGCAATATTCATATAGTGAATTTCACATCCTGCCTTTGCGAGGAGGATCAGGGTTCCGCTCATGCCAAATTCAATGTCATCCGGGTGAGCGGCTATAGCAAATACTCGAGTCTTCATATTTAATGCATTTCAATTTCACATGTTCCTAAAGCGCTTCGCAGATAATTGAACTGTACGTTGGGATGATCTGTCAGTAATGACATCGGTACAGATGAGTCTGATATTCCTTTTGCGATCATCAGAGCGGTGAGCCGCATACCGAAAGGATTATCGTGGGTTCCCGGATGCCATATAGATACTTTCCCGGCTTTCCATGTCTCCAGAGGCCCAACGGTTATAGCTTGATATGGAACATTTTGAACAGCTCCTCCGCCGGAGGTACGTGCATTCTGCATCAGGGTCAGGGGATGCAGATCTACGACCCTTGTCCCAAGTCTCCTGTAAATTTCAGGAGGTGGGGGAGTATCTATGTATTCACCAGAACGTTTTGGAGGATCGTTAAAGGCCCAGTGTTTTACCTCTCCCTGGCCACCTTGCATGCATACGCACCGTGCCAGGTTCCAGCTCTCAATATACTCCGAAGTATCAAAGGCAGGAAAGTGCAGATTCTCTTTTGGCATGGACAACTCAGATCGTATGCGATCAAAGCACAACTCCATGTCCGCTTTGGCAAAACCCAAAGGAAAATCTATGGAAGCCTCTTTCCCGTCCACCACCCATTCATCCATTCCCCAGAAGTGACAGTTTTTTAGAGAAATATTCAGTTCATTGACCAACCGGGCAACCAACGGAAGTTGTTCCGTTGGGCCGATCGGCCCACAGATTCCGGTCGGTTTACTTTCCGTTGCCTGCTGCCAGGCATTGATATATTCCATCGCTTCAGCAAGAAAAAATTCTTCACGCGTATCATACATGCGTATTTTAAATCCTTCTCTGCTCAGGCCTTCAATGGCTTTCTCATCCAAAGAGGCTGCATCATCCAGTAATTCTTTGTCAAGTGTGGTATAGTCCCACCACCCAGGGGCTAATTTGCTTAGTGCTCTCATAATATCTGTTTTATCAATGGTTTCGTTTTTTTTTAATCAGCACTCTTGATTTGATAATGGAAATCCTCAATATGTGGTTTTCCCGATTCAGCAAAATGTGTGATACCTTCTCTTTCAACAATTTTATTAAACTGTTCATAGGTTCCATCATATTTTGAGGTGACAGGATCCCTTCTGCACTTCAAGTACATGATGGGTAATCGTGCCATCTCCACTCTCTCTTTTAGCTCACTGTTATCCGCCACACTTTCAGCTTTATCAAATATGTTGTCAGCCTCAATTATAAAATCGTCGGAGAAAATCAGGTCATCAGGTTTTAATCCCAGATGGATATGTGTATCGGGTCTGATTTGTGCGTGAAGCAGATCAAGATACTCCTTAACATATTGCCCGCTTCTTCCGTAGTAACCAAACATAAAATCATCAATCACTTCATCTATCGGGCCATCGGCATTCCAGAGAAGCTTAGATAATAAATAAGCGCGCAGTTCGGCAAATTCACCTCCTCTGCTCTGGTATGCAGCTTGCTCCATAATTCCGATAGAATTGTTATCTCTAAAAGTTTTTATATTGGATTGCAACACATTGAAGTTCGGGTATGGCATAATGTAATGACTGAAATTCACCACATAATCCCAAATGTACAGATGGGGCGAAATAGCAGACCAATCTTGCAAATCTGTGAGAAATTCCTGATTTTCCGGACAACTATTGAAGTCGTGTGCAAAACAACACTCTATACTGCATAATCGGATCACTACATTCTTTTTCGGTTTGATTTTTTGAGGAGCATTCCTTGTATATTGATACGCAAGTGTACCCACATACTTATCCGGGAATTCCTCTTTGATTCTTTCAGCAACCTGATTTACGAACCAGACCATGATCCCGGACTGACTCCCCTCATTATCAACAATTGCCTGGCAATGATTACACTGACATGGATTTCTCCAGTCATTCTGAGAAACTGAATAGATCAAATTGCTGGGATTTTCCCGCATGGTCTGTTTCAAACGTTCAGTGACTATATCAAGTACATCCGGATTGGTTAAACATAACTGTGCCCTTTCGTGAACTCTTTTTCCATCAATTAAGCTGTAGTATTCAGGATGTTCATCATAGAATTCCACAGGAGGCATGAATTTGTAAAATGTATGAACCGACCAGTATCCTTCAATATCGCCATGCTGCTCACGAAATCCCATGGCTCCATTAATTTTATTATGTGCAGCCCATGCGGGATCAAAAGCCTCATAGTAAAAATCATTTCTTACCTGTATGGATGGCTCTTCATAGTGATTGAAATAAGTGAAAACGAAATCTTTTCTCCTGGGGACAGTTGTTACGCTGGGGGTATACCACCTGACTCCGAATATGTCTTCTAAAAATGAAAAAACCGCATACATTGTTCCGCGCTGTTTACCACCGATCAACACGATGTTGGAATTTATATTTTTATAAGTGAAGGATTCATCAAGCGAATCTGGCGGGTTAAAATCTTTACCAAGAAGCTGTTGTGAATGTTTATTGTATCCAACAACTATTTCATTTTCGGTAAGTTTTGATTCATCACTAACGATCTCAAATTTTGCATCGCTTATCTCCATCAGACATTTTTGCAATTCAGAAGCTGCCCATTGCTCAGATTCCGAAGCATCCCTTCCAACAACAATTCGATAATTTGTTTTGCTGTTTTCGAACAACGTATAATTAATGCGTTCACCGGACTTGAATAGTATCTCCTTGTTCCACTCTTTTCCATCCTGACTCCGGGCATTAATTTTCAGGATGTAAGGTTTGAACGACCGATTCCCGGTCTCTAATTTCATTCTTTTACTCTTCGTCCACTCCCCGGACCACACCAGCTCCGGCTCTTTTTCATCAGAGTAAATGTCGAGATTAACAGACTTAAATAAATTTTCAACCACGGCCTCGCTGGAAGAGAATCTCAGCTCTGAAACTCCATTTGGCAAGCTCACTACCTCAAAAAACTCTACGTTTCTGAATAAGGTTTCAATGTTAAATGGAACTATTCGGGCACAGAACCCCCAATTATTGCCCCTCTCTTCAATTTTGAGTAATATTTGATTATGACCTTTTTTTAGAAATATCGGGATTAAATCTTCATCAGGTTTTATGCCACGACCACCAGGATAATCCCATACTTCGACACCATTGATCCAGAGTCTTCCACCGTCATTTGTCCCCAATGCAAAAATATATGTTTCCGCTTCGTCAGCATAGATCTCTTTGTAGGCATAGGCGGCAATGAATGACTTTTTTGAAATCGCATTGTCCAAATTGATGATGGAATCCCTGCTGGTATATTCGAACCATTTTGTCGTTGTATTCTGCTCAGACAGGAAATCAGTTTCAAATCCTCTTAAATGATGTGCTTCAGAGCTCCCCTCTTCAAGTGGTAAAGGACCCAATAGAGACCAACTTGTGATCCACTCGTTGACCTGAAGTCTCTTTTGTAGTCCAAAAATCTGATTGCTGTTGAAAACTGCAACAATTGCTTTCAGTTTTTCCATATCTGTTTCAGAGGATTGCTGTAACACTATATTATCAGCTTTTTTGATATCCTCTTCCTTTGTATTGTTATAACGAATGGGAGGAATATCATCTCCACAAACAAACAGATTATTACGCACCATATTGTGAAATGCTTTATGAAATCTCAAAGGTGAACGTGCTATATTATAGACCACATTGTTTTCCACCACTAAATCCGTAATCCCTTCATCCAGGAACATCCCATTACTCTCGGCCCTTCCCGTATTGATGGTCACATCATGAATAAGGTTATCTGTAATTCGGCTGTCGGGTTGCAAACCAAGACAGTAAATACCTCCGCCATCACTCAGAATGTTCATGACATGATGGATGTGGTTCGCATGTATATTATTTTCCCTGCATGGAGTTGGAGATGGATTCCACATCCATCCCATAGAAATACCGGTATAGGGTAAATTCCTTATTTCATTGTGATCAATGAGGGTGTTCGAAACCAGTCCGCCCCAGATTCCGACTGCCCCGTAAAACTGCTTTCCGCAATCTTCAATAAGGGAATGACTCACTTTATTATTGATAGAAACTTGTTCCGGTGCAGCTTTCCACCAGGGGATTCCGTTGATCAGTCGATCGCGTCCCTCACCTATACCGACACCATTACCGGCAATATCATAGATGTGGCTCTCAGAAATTTCACAGTCTGAACAATTCTGGCGCATCCAGATACCGGAGCCCCCGGTATGCCTGATGGTACAATCATAGAATCCGCACTTTTCTGCAAGGTCAAGTTCAATGGCAGCGGGAAGTTGATGCCATCCGGTGTGATTATCCTGACGGTCATCAAACATACAAGCCTGAACTCCGCAATACCCCTTGCCGGGCAACTGCCATGCAGTATGTTCAAATGTTATTCCCGTAAAACTGATAAACCCAACATGTTTCTCTTTATGACCGCTAATGGAAATTAACCCGGGAGAAACCGGGATTACTCCCTCTGTCTCGCTAATTTTTTCATTAGCTAATGGACGATAGTATATTTTTCGCTCTTCAAAGTCACAAAACCACTCCCCCGGATGATCACAATACTCCCGGGCATTTTCAAGATAATAACGGGGATTTTTCTCCCAGTGCGTTAAGGTGAAAAATGGAAGTTTTGCTCCAATTGTATCAGCCGCAATCAGATGATTCCTTTTCCAGTTAATCGATTTTACCCCGATGCGTGTGATTGACCAGTCGTGCAATAGGACCAGTTCAAGTTTCTCAACCTCATTTACCTCTGGAAAATCATCTGCTTTAAAAAAGAAATTCGTCCTGTTATCTTTGCCCGCCTTTTCAATTCTTAAATAATCATAGTCTGGAAATCGTGCCCTGACAGCACGTTTGTTATTGACATAAAACGATCTGAATGCTCCATGAAAATCTGTGGGTAGTGGTGCTGACCAATTCCCATCGGCTTCCTGCTTCCATTCTCCGACCGGAATACCCCCGCTGATGATGGGGTTTTCTCCCGGCATGGCTTTCCAGTGAACCGGGGCTTCTGCTGTTCCTCCGTCACCTGTTCCCAATTTCAAAGGCTCTGTCAATCGATAGTTTCCGCCGAACAGAAAAATAGTTACCGGAACCTCCCCGGCCCGGGTTCTTGCTAACTCTGCAGCACGCTGTAAACTAGCTATTGGATTTGAGTATTCTCCACTGGCACCATCATCTCCATCCGGGGAAACATAAATCTCAACTCCTTTATTCCCCCAACTAATGAGGGCGGCACTTAACAGAAGAATGAACAGACTCTTTTTGAACGACGTCATTGTGCTACTTAATTAACTTTAAATACCTTCCCATCCAATAGGGCAACAACCAGTAAACCGGATCTCTTTCCTGTGCCGGGTTTCCACTTATTGATGCATATGGATTTCGATCCCAGCGAATGGTGCGGTACTCACTTGGCGGCCTTAACTGGTCCACCTGCACCTCTTCCAG
>Ga0209013_10006324_pt1 | contig 10070 bp, 13 predicted proteins | sample Cruoilmetagenom2_FD_187291 | JGI IMG/M metagenome (GOLD analysis project Ga0209013, IMG submission 187291) | Oil polluted marine microbial communities from Coal Oil Point, Santa Barbara, California, USA - Sample 2 (SPAdes) (version 2) | ecosystem: Environmental > Aquatic > Marine > Oil seeps ...
GAATCTTAAAAATCGGGATGCTGCGGTATGATGTGATACTGGAACCTTACCCATACAACATGGGATAAATGCGAAATTAAGTATATTTCGATGAGTCTAATGATGGCGATTTTGGATTGGTTTTAGTTTTCGGTATTTTAGGATTGTGGAGCTAATCAAATGGCTGCGGCTATTTTTTGGGTTTCCAAAGTTGAGATAAATTGACCTGATCAGCTGCATAATTTTATAAATATTAGCAAATTTTAATTTACTTATTAGAATATGTCTAAAGATTGAAAAATCAAAGAGTTTTAAACGATCTCGAAAATTGATACTTAAGGTCGATTGGGGTTAAATAGTTGTAGAACATACTCGGAAAATAGGTGTGGCGACTGATAACGATTTTATTTTAATCTAACGAAGATGGGATATAATATTAAATCAATATACAAACAAGGTGAAGATTATTACCAGAGAGAACACCGGAGAAAAACCCACTAAAATCGCAGTTGTCAGGTGTGATATAGTATCAGAGACATGCCCGGGTCTGGGGTGTTTTATGGCCTTCAATCAGCGGAAGATGTACTTCAAAGACTATGACGAAAATGCTGAAATAATTGCATTTTTCACATGCGGTGGGTGTTCGGGACGGCGCGTGTATCGACTGGTCAAGGCTGTTAAGAAACTTGGCGTGGATGTTATCCACCTTGGTTCCTGCATCCAGATGGAGGATTATCCCAAATGCCCACATATCGATTCCATTAAAAAGACTATTAAAGATGCAGGTATCAGGATTGTTGAAGGTACACATCACTAAACTAAAAGGAGATAAAGAAATGGTAAAACGGACCATAGTTAAAATTGATGACGAAAAATGCACAGGATGTGGAAAGTGTGTGGCTCCGTGTGCTGAAGGTGCCATAGAGATCATTGACGGAAAAGCAAAAGTTGTATCGGAAGAACTGTGCGACGGCATGGGATACTGTATCGGACTGTGTCCTGAAGGTGCACTGACCGTGGAAGAGCGGGAAACCGTAGAATTCGATGAAAAAAAGGCCGAAGGCCAGTCCGGGAAGACCGATATCTCTATCAAGTGCTTCAAGTGCAATAAAGGAGAAGATGAAGTCTACCTGCTGCCTCTTCGTTACAAGATGAAGAGTGAATGGGTATGCACGCACTGTTTGCCCATGCTGATACACGGATGAATAATAATGAAAAACATCAATATCCGCCTCAAAGACCCAGTGGACAGCCTGTGTGATTACACATTCAACTCCCATTACCTTAACCAGGATCCGGATTACCCGATTCCAAACCAGGACGGCAGTTCATACACCTACCAGGACCTTGTGGATGCATTGAAAGGTGGTGCCGATGTCCATATCGAGGGCGACGTGGGTGAGCGTCTGGCATATAGTATGGGTGCCAACCCGAAACACCTGGGCGGTTCTGGCAGGCCGGAACCAGCGGGAAGGGTGTTTGTTAATGGTAGTGTAGGTGGCGAGGCAGGTATGGGTATGGTGTCTGGTACGTTGTATATCAGCCAGACCGTGCAGGAGCCGTTGGGCAACATTATTGAGGTGTCATCTGATGTGGAAGGATACAGGAAATTTAGTTCCATTACAGATATTATGTGTAGCGGACCGGGTGAGGACACCCTTGTGTCCAATTACCATAACAAGGCTGACAATATACTTATTCTTAATGACGGCATTCTACGAGGTACCATCGGCGCTCGCATGGATTGCAGGGGCACGGTGAGAGTGAAAGGTGATGCTTACAACGGCACCGGATTGCTCATGCGCCAGGGTATTGTGTATGTAACAGGGAATGCCGGCATGAACACGGGTTCCAGGCTGGCAGGAGGTACGGTGGTAATCAGCGGAAATGTAGATGAGTTCGCTGGCGCATACATGAGATCCGGCCACCTGGTCATTAAAGAGGCTAAAGGATATGTGGGTGCGAATATGATCGGTGGTGCCATATATTCCAAGAAGAAAGTACCGCTTAGCCCCCCTGCCACACCAGTCAAAAAGAGCGGTGAGAACAGCAAAATGCTGCGCAGGGTACTTGGTGTGGGTCCGCTGGAGGCCATGCTTTACAATAAATACGAAGTCGGGGTTGAAAAGGAACAGTATATGACGGTGCATATGCGCGACGGTTCTGTAGTTATGAGAAAGGTTGAATGATAAGATAAGACACAGGAGGAAATTAAAGTGGTAGTGAAAATAATTGAAACAATTGGGTCGTCCCCTGATGGCTGGGAGGCTGCGCTGAAAAATGCGGTGGATGAAGCATCTGAACTGCCTATTTTCAAGTCGAAAGGGAATATCAAAAATATCAATGTAAAGAGCTTTGATGTGGAAGTTGAGGATAATAAAGTGAGCCGGTTCCTGACAAGAATTGAGATACTGCTTGAGTAAGTGATACCAATACTAATAACAGTAAACAGTAGTATTGCTCACAAAATTCTTGGCAGTAGCACTCCTTTTCCTGGGGTGCATCTTACAGCTACGGCAGGGACTGCTACCCTGCATCCAAATTTCCAGATAAGTACCAGCTGTTCAGTACCAGATATATTCCAATTACATTGTACAGCTATTTACTATAGATTGTTTCTGAGCCTGTATTCCTTGCCCGAGCAACGAACACCCGGCCCCCTATTGTGGAATCCAGGTATTCCAATACAGCGCTCTTCACGTTCTCAGGGTCTTCGGCAACAGCATAGACTGTGGGGCCGAATGAACTCATACCTGCACCATAGGCGCCCTGCTCCTTTATTATCTCCATGCACCGCCGTACCTCTTCAGATTGCAAGCCCACCTCCCGCTGCTTGAACCCCACATCCTGGATGCGGTTTACCGCATCCCCGAAAGTATGCATATCCTCCTCCACCAGTGAGGGCAGCATCTCCATCAGTATGATATGGGATACGGCCTGTACTTCCTCCAGCGGCAAGGGACAGTATTCCTTAAAAATATCCACCTCACGCTGGGACGAAGCCCCTTTCAGGTCAGGTATAGCCACAACCAGGGGCCAGTCAGGGAAATCATGCCGAAACAACACAGGCCCGGGCGGCACCCGGCTGGCAGCCGAAGGCGAGAACGCACCCTTATCTGCAAACCTGTGACCACCGTCCACGATAAAGCCGCCGTGCTCAAAGGACTCAACGCCTATGCCTGACGTGCCACCCCGGCCCACCTTTGCTGCCACCTCACGCACGCCCAGCCCCAGGTCGTACATCATATTGACGGCCCAGCCTGCAGCCAGTGCACCCTGGGTGCCGCTGCCCAGACCCACATGGTCAGGGTATGCGTCATCGATTGTGATATGTATGCCTTTTCCATCAGGGATGAGCGCTTCAGCTGCGGATTTTATGCGTCCCGGGTCGTCACTGCCAGTGACGAACACACCCTCGTTTGTTTCTTCGGCCGTGAGCTTCATTGACGGGTCGTCCAGGGTCAGGCCAACGCCTCCGTCCACCCTGCCAAGGGATGCATTCAGGTCAATAAGGGTGATGTGCAGCCGGGAGGGGGTGGTTATCTGTATCATTACAGACAATGACAGTGCTATTTCATTATAAAACTTAGGAAATGGGTATTACCCAAGACTTGTATATATTGATCCATGAGCGGGCATGAGCACGGCCCTGATATGACAGAAAAAAATCTCAGGTACGCCATCTATGCCACTTCAACCATTTTCATACTTGAGGTGGCAGGCGGACTGTATACCAACAGCCTTGCCCTACTTAGCGATGCAGTCCACATGTTCATGGATATATTAACAGAAATGTAGGTAAACTATATAATCACATAAAATAATATTGTATTGATTACCATGTCATCTGAAAAATACAAAACTCAAAAAGTTATTGATAACAGCGAATATCTTCGAGATAGTAAGGCGGTAAAAAGGTGGCTATTAATTGGGAATTTTGCAGATAATACCGGACAAGGATATACACTGGGATTACATAAATATTGTAATTTCCATAAAATGACACCTGAAGCCTTAATAGAAGAGGCAGAGGCAGAAACAAATTTATCTCCAATGAGACAAAACATTGTAGTGAGGTTAGCAGAGTTCAAAAATTCTATTTCAGATTTAGCAGTCAATACACAGAATTTTAACCTTACAGGTGTTCGCTCATTTTATCGAAATTTTTATATCAATATCCCAACAAATCCAAACAAGACAAGTGAAAACGGAAAGACCACACTTGTGAAAAACGATTGGCGAGGCTTTAATAAAAATGTGGTTAGGGAATGCCTAAAACATTTAAATTTACGGAACCGTGCGATATTGCTCACGATCGTGTCATCAGGAATGGCAAGAAACGAGATAATGAACCTCAAACTGGATGATATCAAAGACGTTGATAATCAAAACATTACTACAGTCGACCTTCAGAGGATCAAATCAGGGACGAATTATAGAACATTCCTATCACCTGAAGCCACACAGGCGATAAAAAGCTATCTTGCCGAAAGGAAAGCAAGGGGTGAAAAATACGGCGTTGTGGATGATAACCCATATCTCTTTATCACACTTTATGACAATCATAAGAAGGGCGGGCGGAAAATATTTGAAAAGCTTACAGTTGATGGATTTAATAGCATCTTTATCAGGATGACTGAAAAAATGGGACATGAATTCCAGACAGACGACGGAACGTTTAATATGCTTCGCTCTCACAATTTTAGAAAATTTTTCTTATCGGCTATGCAGAATAACGGACTCCCGAAATGGCAATGTGAACACCAAATGGGGCACACACTTAACAGTCTTGACAAGGCGTATTTTGTTGCAGAAAAGAACAAGATGAAACAAAATTATATCAAACATTTAGATGCTATAAGTGTGGAAACTGAAATAAAAGAGGTATCTATTGAGGAATCGGAAAAGTTCCAGAAAATGCAGGCCGAATATACAGAAATGAAATCACAAATGAACAATCTGGACACTTTAGTCAATCAGAAAATAGCAGAAATCTTGAAAGAACGTTTTGAAAAATGATGCAGAGTATATTATTATCTATAGGGGCTATATTATCCATAGAATATAGTATTCGACTGAATTATATTATTTTTTGTCGATAAGCGATGTTCTAGCATGTTAAATACAACAATGTTGTTAATAACAACATTAACAACACTATGTATACGTATACATAGATAGATAGGTAGATAGGTAGTTTTAGAAGATTATAATTCCATATCCATTCACATGTAAACATGTAAACATAAAAGAAATCAAAAACGAAGATATATAAGGGATTAAAAGAAAATACATGACTAATAGTATTCATTCACAATAGGTGAAATAAATGATTATAGTTAAAATTCAGGAAAGAAAGAAAGACAAGATTATCAGCATTCCCTACACGATGCACCACTTACTTGGCGAGGCGGGATATCTCAAGTGTACCGCTGACGAATACGGCATTCACTATGCGCCCTTGGAGGCATAATAAAACTTAATAATAAGTGTGAGGCGGTGTTCTAGCACCGCCTGTGAGAATAGTATTTCACTCCTATTTCTCCAATCATATTATTAGTATGAATTTGGATATATAGTTTTCGATTCTCACCCACACTTTTTTTTAAAAAATTAAGGTGAGAATAATGAATATTGATGATATTATTCAATTGGCTGCGGAAGCGAAGGCAGCCGAACTAATCCAACAGATCGAATCTGGAGAGCTAACCTACGATGCCGTTATTGCTGGATTATATCACCCAAGGGAGGGGGCAACATGAAAAAAAGAAAGGCGCCCCAGGGAGTGGAAAACCAGGGACATGTCACAACAAAAACACTAATATCATTATTTGTTTTGAATGTTTATAAATGTTTAAGTAAACCTCTGAATGCAATACATACCAAGGGGAAGGTGGTGCTGTAGATGGCTGACACTGAAACACCTCCTAATCCATTCCAAAAAGAAGACATGTCAGTCAACATGAAAATAGTGGTGGACATGATTGAGAAGGTAGTAAAAACACCGCCACTAAAAACAGGTGATACCGGGCGGTTTCACATCTATCTTAGGGATGGCGCCAGCACTCAAACAATTGTACTAACGTCTGCACAGTTATTTGGTGGTCCTGGAAAGTTCAGTACATTATTTTTTGATGTATTCGGACAAATTTTGTTTGCGACAAAAAAAGAATGGCCTGATTTCTTGAAGTATGTTTCAGCGCTTTCCGTGCCGGGCAAACCAGAAGAAACAGCCGCCGTGATGGCTGGACATTTAGTTTCTGAGAAAATAGCAACTACATGGGAAGTAACAGATGACAAATCATACATTTCACGTCGAGAAACGTGTAGTCGTTTAGTGGTACATGTCGTGCATGGAATAACGTACTACGTTGTTCCGAGTGCGGCAATGATGGAATTAATCGCAGAACTTCCGATCAAAGTGTCACAAGAAGATGTTAGCCAAGCTATGACGGCCTGCGGGATGAAAATATCAAATACAAAGCCCGTTACTCCCAACAACAAAACATCGGTGCGGTGCTGGTGGTTCATTCCCGAAAAACTAAAAGAACTTAATAAAAAATTGGGGGATGAACAATGAGAGATTACATGTATATAGAGTATGTTTTTTACTTTAAGTGGTGTAATCTATGTAATCTATGTAATCTATATTATAAAATACGGTTATTGTTATTGTTTTTCGGATTACACCCTTACACAGTACACCCTGTAACCTCTGTAATCTGGCTGGAGGAGATATAAATGTCACTTCTAATCGAGTGGGGGGCACCAGGAACAGGCAAGACATACGAACTTAAGAAACATTTTTGTGAATATAAAAACAATCGTGTGCATTTGACCACATTCAGCCGGGCTTCTGCCAACAAAACAAGATTTGAGCTTGCACGTGAGCTTGACATTGACCCCAAAGAGCTAAGTAAAACAGTAAACACGATACACGGTACATGCTACCAGCTACTTGGCGGTCCTTCCCACGCGAAAGTTGTTGACAACAAGCAAATAAAGGAATTCAATGCCGAAACAGGATACAATTTCAAGGTATCAAACGATACTCCCGATCCAGACAATGGAAGTGGTATCTATGATGCTTATACGTGGCTACAAAACACCCAGACACCACTTGAAAAGGTTGATGATTATCCGAATTTCAGAAAGTTGAATATTGCCCCAACTGATGCCAGAGAGCAAATAAAACATTATATCGAATGGAAAGAAAAACATGCCTTAATAGATTTTTCTGACATGTTAGAAGATGTGTTGAAATCTGGACTGGTGCCGGATGTTGACCTGTTGCTTGTCGATGAGTTCCAGGACCTTACGGCATTACAAAACAAGATATTCAAGGCATGGAATGAACATATTGATAATGTTGTAGTTGCTGGTGACCCACTCCAAAGCATCTATGGCTTCATGGGTGGGTCCCCTGACTACTTCCAGGAACTAGATGGAATTAAAAAAGTGATTCCATACTCACACCGACTATCAAAAAACATTTTGGGGTATGCTGTGGACGTTGCTACCGATGCGGATATGGAAACACCTGAGATTGAAACAGCAACACACACAGGCAAAATTAAACACATATCTTATAGGGATTATGTAAATGATGTTGCCGGATGGGAAGGCACTCCAAAACACGAAGTATACCATTTGGTCAGGTCCCGGTATCAGGCCCCTGCCATCTGTAAGATTATGATCGATAACGGGATAATATGGACTGGTCTTAATGAATGGACTGACAGCAATATATCCACACTGAACACAATTAACCGTGTGCGGAATGGTGAACCTTTATTTAAACCACACCTGCAAACATTGGCATATCTGTACCCTATGAAAATGTTTAATTTCTGGGGAAGTAAAAACGAACTGCTTGAACATGTTAAAACCCTTGAAAATGCTGTGCTGCCTGGTGGACTAGTTACACCTGCGCTATATGCTGTGGTAATGTCAGACGATCCAACGGGTGAGATGGAAAAAGTGCATCCAACAACCCGGCAGAAAATCAACAATGCGTTAAAAAAACACAAGTCACACCTACAACGATCAGAAATCAAGACAAGTGTACTGACCATCCACGCATCAAAGGGGCTTGACGCTGATAGGGTATACCTGCATTCCGGGATATCGACAAACACAAAGAAAGCCATGCGGGCCGACCCAGCAGCAGAGGCTAGGGTTTTCTATGTAGGAATTACTAGAGCAAGAAAAGAACTTGTCATAGTCAAAGATAAGGGTGCGAATTATCATCTTCCGGTGGTTGTGTCATAATGTCAGACATTGCTACAAGGTTTTATGGTACTGCTACCTCCATTACGACTTCGCATTACAACAGACCAGAGGTAAGAGAGACCATTCAACGAATTGCAGAAGATGGTTTAAATTGTCGATGTGGGAATGGTGATTTTACAGCATGGTATAAGAACCAGAAGCGCCAACCACAGACACACTTTTATCTATTTGATAAAGTAGATTATAATTTGTTGGTAGGTAGGCACAGAACGGTGTATTGGACACTAAATTATTTTAATCCGTATTTTTTCACACTGGATTTTAACCAACACTTACCCGAACACGAAATAATCCCAAAAGCCAACCACCCCCGCATCGGCAGGTTGAACACCAAGGGTTATACATTCTCAGTGGACATTGACGCTATCGGTGATATTCATAACCCATCTATCAAGAAGGCCGTGGAAGACTTAGCACAGTTCCATGTAAGCGAATTTAAGAAGTTTACACCAAAAAGTGTATATGTGCTTTTTAGTGGTGAGGGTATCTATGTTCACGTTCACCACCGGGCATTCCAGGCATATTTTGATGTTTTGGAATACCCATATGATGAAAGCATTCTTAGTCTGCTTAATGGCTTTGGTGAATGGCTCGATGACATACGAAAACGTTTTTTGGTCAAGTACCCGGAGCATGAAGGCAAAACCAAGGCGGACAGCCTTAACAACTCAAAACGGCTTTTTAAGTGCATTTTTAGCCTTCACAAATCACAGCCCTATTCGGTAATTCCACTTGACCCAGATAATATCTTTATCGACTTCGATAAAGCAAAGTTACCATTAAAAAAAGAAGCCCTTGATGCTGGTGATAAATGGTATAGAGATTATGATACAGATGGTAAGATACTGGATGAGGTCAGGCGGTACATAGAGATAGCCAAAACCAAGGCGCCGACCAAGTGCTTAGATAACGATGCTGAATATGAACGTAGTAAAACACCCATTGACATCGAACAGTGGCCGCCGTGTATGCAGAACCTTCTTAAACTTGAGCATGGAACAACAAGGGCACGGGCTGTGATATGTGCATTTATGGGACAGATGGGTATACCTGAGCAAGAAGCACATGAAATATTCTTGGATTTAAGTGCACGGTGGGACCAAGACACCACAAACATTTTTGAATCCAATTATAGGGTTCTCAGGACGCCCACATGTCTAACTTTAAATTCAGACAATAACGCAGGGTATCCGCACGGCAGATCGCTAAAAATGCTTAATGTCTGTAAACGTGATATTCGGTGTATAAACATTGGGAGTCCCCGCTATTACGCTGATAAAAAGGCCAATGAAGCACGGCTATTGAATAGACTGGTAGACAAGGAAGCACATGGGTAAAAATAACAAAATTACTAATTCGGAGAATTGGGTAAAAGTGAACGGCTGCAGTCGAAAAACAACAATCAATTATAATCAAAAACATAGTAAACAGGATGTTCACTGAACGTTTCTTCCACTTCCCCATAATTTTCAAAGATTTTTAACAAATGCCAAAGAAATACATCCACTATTCAATCAGCAAACATAATTAAAAAAAATTGATCGTAATAAGGCAAACCATTGGATAAATTTATAATACAGCAACAGCATAATTTTAAAAAGGTGGTCTTATAAAAACAAGTCCTATATAACTAACAGTTAAATTTAATTTTAAAGATACTGAAGAAAGACGGTTTTACCTGGAGCGGATGTTAGTGCAAGTCAAGGAAGAACATGAGAATTAAAAATATTGAAAGTCGATTGAAGAAACTTGAACAGCGATTTACTGACCAGGATACTACTGGTCCTGTGATATTTTGC
>Ga0209013_10006325_pt1 | contig 10070 bp, 6 predicted proteins | sample Cruoilmetagenom2_FD_187291 | JGI IMG/M metagenome (GOLD analysis project Ga0209013, IMG submission 187291) | Oil polluted marine microbial communities from Coal Oil Point, Santa Barbara, California, USA - Sample 2 (SPAdes) (version 2) | ecosystem: Environmental > Aquatic > Marine > Oil seeps ...
CAATGTTTTCTTGTGTTCTACTTTTTTAATATTCTGATATGTATCTCTCCACATTCTCCATGAAAGTCGAGATCCTCCAATCAGGATGATATGGAGCATCCAAGTGATTAATAAGGCGCGTACTAATACATCACCAATAATAACGAATTGTAAAATTCCGAGAGATGCAATTGAACCTGTAACTGCTTTCGTTATAGAATTTAACTCTCCAATCGATGCATATTCCCACACTTTTCGATACAATCCAAAATACCAAGCTAAACCATGATGAGCGATTAACAAAGTGACTGCACTAGCTATTAAATATCCACTGGCTAAAGGGGTTTCCATCGTTGGATATACTGGTAAATATCTAAAGTATCCGAAAAAGATAGAGAATAGCACGATACAAGAATCTACAATGAAAAGCATCGAGAGCCTTTTTTTAATTGTCATCGTGCCAACTCCTTTTAACTAAGTTTAAGATTGTTCCCTAAATAGAGATCCCTACTATTAGTCTTACTTCATGCTTTCCTTTTCTAGATGTTCCTTGTGCTCATGAATACTATTATTGAATTCACAACAATAAATGGTCATACCTCTACAATTCATTCAACTTAAAATGAAATCCATACGATCAAAATATACTCAAAAATTTCTTCTTCTGAATATGTTCCGGTGCCCGTTTCGCTACATGCTGATTTGCAATGACTCTTCTTGCATTTTGTTGAAGCAAACTTACATATTCATATCCCATTTTCGATTTAATTACTTCATGAGCCGTTTTCCAATGTAACGGACGATTCGTCATGTTGTGAACATCTGATCCGATAAAGTGGGAAAGTTGATGCTCAATTAGTTGTAGACTTAGTGCTTTTGTCTTCTTACCAAAGGCACCTGCAACACTCGCTGCCGTCACTTGTGAAAGGGCTCCATTTTTTATTAATCGATAAAGCTTTTCTGGATTCTCCGCTATTTCCGCATTACGCTCTGGGTGCGCAATTATCGGAATATATTCGTTGGTTAATAAGTCAAAAAACAACTTGTCTGTATACTTTGGAATCGTTGAAGATGGAAACTCCACCAAAACATATTTGGAATCGTGAAGTGTCAATATGTTCTCATCTATTTTTATGTCTTCCACAATTTCCCCATATACCCTAATTTCTTGACCCATCATTACTTCTAATGGCAACTGTTGCTCAATAATCGCTTGCTGTAACATCTCTATACGACTACGAAGTTGAATTATGTTATGTTCAAATGATGGATGTTTTTGATGAGGAGTGGCAATGATCGTCTGAATGCCTTCAGCTACAGCTTGTTTTGCAATCGCTAAGCTCTCAGCAATTGTTTGTGCTCCATCATCTAAATCAAACGCAATATGTGAGTGAATATCGATCAAATTGGCACCTTCTTTTTGTATTAGTGGTAGAAAAATACATATTTGATATCATCCTACCACAAGGACAAAAGTCATGTATATATTCAAAATTGACAGTGATTGTCGAAATGCTAGTTCTTTTGACCATAATAATAGTAATATTGAGAATTATCTGCTTTTATCTTATTTAATACCGTGCCTAATAACTTAGCTTTTGAAGAATTCAATAAATCTCTTGATTTTATCGCTGCATCTATCTCTGTTGAACCAGAAGCAACAACGAGTATCGTTCCGTCACATTTGTTTGATAGAATCTGTGCATCTGTAACTGCTAAAACCGGAGGCGTATCAAACAGAATGACATCATATAGCGTCTTCGCTTCTTCTATGAAATTCTCCATAGCTAACGACCCTATTAACTCAGCTGGATTTGGAGGAATTGGCCCGCTTAATAGGATGGACAAGTTTTCTATATCGGTTTGATTCACAGCTTCTTGAAGTGTGCTCTGTTTCGTTAAAATGGTTGTCAGTCCCCGCACATTGTTTAATGCAAACGTGTAATGCACGGTTGGTTTTCGTAAATCGGTATCCACTAACAATACGTTTTTTCCTTGTTGTGCAAACACAATCGCTAAATTTGCGATGGTCGTAGACTTTCCTTCACCAGGACCTGTTGAAGTGACTAATATTGTTTTCAATTCAGCATCTACTGAAGCAAATTGGATATTCGTTCTCAACGTTCGATATTGCTCAGTAATTGGCGATCTCGGACTTTCTAATGTAATCAATTGGCGTTCGGTAATTAGTCCTTTGCGTTTTCTAGCCATTGAACAAGCCTCCTTTCTTTTGACGCTTGTTTTGTTTTCTCATCATTTTGTTTTGTTCTTTTCTTTCCATGGAAGAAATAGCGCCGAGTATTGGTAATTCCAAAAGTTTTTCTATATCTTGTTCGGTTTTAATTGTGTTATCTAAATACGCTAGTAAAAACGCTAATCCGACTCCTAGCATTAATCCTACAACCATTGCAATGGCCATATTTAGCACCGGGTTTGGTTTAACCGGTTGTTGATTTTCAAAAGCTGTTGCTTCAGCTAAAATACTTACGTTGTTGACATTCATCAGGTTTACTATTTCTCTTTGAAAAATTAAAGCCGTTGTATTGGCAATATCCCGGGCTATATATGGATCTGGATCATTTACGATAATCGTTACGACTTGAGAGTCTCCCACACTACTAACAGCAATTTTACTGTTTAAGGCTTCAACCGACATATCTTCTAGCGCTAGCTCTTGTACAACTAATTTCAAAATGGCTGGGCTTTTAATAATGACGTTATATGTATTAATTAATTGAAGGTTCGTTTGGATTTCGCCTACATTGTAAACGGGTATTTCACTTTTCTCTTGATTCACTAACAGTTGAGTTGTCGCTTGGTAGATTGGTGTTAATACAAAATAACTGACTACACCACTTATACCTGTCGCAAGGAACGTTATTAGTAGAATCATTCCTAGTCTTTTCTTAATCGTCTGCGCTAATTCTTGAAGACTAATTGTTTCTTCCATATCTTAATAAATCCTCCTGGTAAATAAGTGTTTTCTCTTGGTAATTACGTCTATACTATTTATCCTATTTTTTTGTCGAAACATAGATATTTTTCTATTATATCACATGGGAATAATTGCTACTTGTCTAGTTTTGTCGAATCATCTTTATTTTGATTCATAATATTCATTGGATTTCTCATAAATATTCAAATAAAAAACTACCTCTACAATTTTCTTGTAGAGGTAGTCTATTGGATTAAGGATATTCTATTACATTCACAACATCTTCACGTATATAACCATATTGTGCATCGATTCGATCAGAAATGATTTTATACCAATTAAATCCGTCTGAACCTTTTACCGTTTCTACGATGGTCAACGGATAACCTAATGGAATCCCTTTACCTGATTCATCTCCTTCAAACACACCAACATACCGTGGTTGATAGGTAAATAATACATTTGCATTATCAGTCGTCGTCGGTGATGTTCTTACATTAATAGGTGTTGGCGCACCATATTTAGTAAATGCTATTTTCTTATAGGCGTTCAAATCTTTCCCGCCCATTCCTTTGTCTACGTTATATAAGTGATATCCCGCTTTTGCTCCCCACGTTGGATCAGATGCATAGTTGACATTGAAGCCCGTGGTTTTATTTCCAAAAGCAGCACCTTGGTTTTTCTGAACAAATGTCGATTGAGGTGTTGGATCCGAGTACGGATTCAAGAATTTACTGATCAATATCGACACACTTTCAGCTGGTGTATCGAAGATACCCTCTTCCGGACAAAGTTTAGTTAACGAATCATATTTATATAACCCAAACAGGTTATTGCATTGTTGAGCTGTGTCACTCATCCCGTAATTACTTTCATGTATTCCAAGTGACAAAATCATTAATGCGTTAATGCGTTGTGTTTGTTCAATTTCTTTTAATTGTTCACCTAAACCGATTAGTTTAGATTTTGTAGAAGCGTTCGCATATTTAATCGGTTGACTTACTTCCAATTCTCCTAACACCTTTAGAATATAAGCATCAATTTCTGCAGCAGTATAATTTGTTACTGATCTCGCAGATAGATATTGGAAATAAGGAACGTGTTTAATAATAGCTTGGTCTGTATTCGTAGAGAAATGAATACCATCATGACTATAGTAACGAACACCTTTCGTCATAGTTGTCGGTGCTGGTCCTACAATATAACTCGTTAATGAGTTTTTATTATGATAAACAATAAAATGAATCAACGTGCCGTAATCGCTCACTTTATAGTAATCTCTTCTATCTGGATTTACTAATGCTAGTGGAATCATTTCAGCTTGTGAATGTTTCACAAATCCGATTGTAGCCCCTACTTGTACTTTTATATATTTATCATTTGAACTGATATAACGCATTTCACGACCATGTTCGATGTAAGTCGCTTGTTTCTTAAAATCTGTATCAAAATATACTACTGTTACATCTTGTATATTGTTCTTATAAGCATTTCCGTATGCAATCCCTTGTTTGACTCGTATTAATTCACTACCATTATACAACCCTTGATAAGTAGTTGAATTATTAAATACAGTAACCGCTTCCGTGTAAGTTGTATATGTAGCTCCTACTCTAGTAATCTTTCCATCTTGGATCGTTGCTAATTGAAATCCTGGTGGTGGCGGTGGAATTGGATCTGTAGGCGTTCCATCACCTGGTTCTGGTTCTATGACCACTGGTGGAACATAATTTTCTTTTGCTTTCAAAAAACGAACGATAAATGCAGCTGCTTGCGCACGTGTAGCATTGGACTTTGGTTCGAAGTTAAGTTGTTCTCCACTTGGAATCCCATTAATAATATTGTAGTGATTGGCATGGAAAACAGCTAGTTTTGCACGTGAAGTCATCAGATTAACATCTGAAAAAAGAGTTGCTTTAGGCACTAATTCCATATCACTGTATGTAAGGGCATTTTCTACTGTTAATGCAACTTGTTCTCGAGAAATAAGAGTTTCTGGACTAAATTGATCTGATGTGACACCTTGCATAATGCCAGCTTCTGCCACTGCATAGATGGATGTTTTTAACGTCATATTTGAACTTACATCCGAAAACTTACCTGTAGCTTCAGGAAGATTCAATGCTCGTTTGATAAATGCTGCAAATTGAGCACGAGTTACTTTTTCATTAGGCTTGTAAAGGTCTTGATCGTATCCATTCATAATGCCAAGTCTAATCGCTTCTCTCATTTCAAGTTCTAGAGGATGTTTATCTATATCATCTGCTAAAACGTGTGATATTGGAGCGAACATACTAATCACTAATACAAATGCTAGGACTAACAAAGACAGTTTCTTTTTCTGATTCATTTCATTTCCTCCGGAAAATTGTGACTATTTAAAGTTTAACTGATTAATAGGTTTAAAAATAGGGTAATTTGGGTAAAAATACAAAAGAAGAGCCATTCCTCATAGAGCGAGAAATGACTCTTACTAGAAATTATTTTATTTTGCTTCTATAGCACTATAAAGTGCTGCAGAAAATTCTGCGCGAGAAGTATTTGCATCTATTGAGTATTTTGAAGTTTGGAATAATGTTGTTTGATCAATTGCTTTCAACGCGACAATCGAGTCATGTGCCCAATACGATGCTGGAACATCGTTATATATGGAAGCCGTATGAACTTGGTTGTCTGCTGCGGAAGTAATGTTAAATGCACGTTCTAAGATTACAGCCAGTTGTGCTTTTGACAGTAAGTCATTTACTCCGAATTTCCCATGTGTGTAACCTTGTAAGATCCCCGCTTCATTCATTGCCGTTATATCTTTTGCAAATGAATGAGTGGTTCCAACATCTGAAAATTGTGAAGTGCCTTTTGGTGATAATTTTAATTCACGATTTATCATAGCTGCAGCTTGTCCGCGTGTGACTGATACAGTTGGTCGAAATTCTTGATTTTCATATCCACTAACGATTCCATCTATATTCAGAGACTTTATCGCAACATAGGCTGGATGTGTACTTGCAACATCTTTAAAGTTTCCATCAGTAACGGGTGGTAGTGATACTGCAGTAGCTACTGTATCTTTAATGATGCGTCTTGCACCAATGTAATACTTACCCCAATAATATTTATCATTAATACTACTAATTGCTATTCCTTCAGATTCAGCAGAGATGAATTGTCCTCCACCTATATAAATACCTACATGTGTTGGCCCTTTTCCAAGATTGTTATAGAAAACAAGGTCACCAGCCTGTAAATTACTTTTACTAACTGAAGTTCCAACTCCGTATTGTGATACGGATGTTCTAGGGAGTGTTATTCCCGCTTTTTTATATACATATGAAGTATATCCTGAGCAATCAAATCCTGTTGGCGTTGTTCCACCATATACATATCGTACTCCAAGCAATGATTTTGCGTAGCTTACGATTTCGTTCCCTGATGCGGCACTGGCTTTTGTCGACATGGATGGTAGCGCGAATGACAAGATAAACATTGCCACTAGAACTTGAATGATACGTTTCTTCATTTGTCACCTCGTGTAATTTTTGTATATTGATTCTGGAAGTCGTTCTACCTTCACTGAATCTATAACATAGTTTTAACAACCTGATTAAAATATTATCAGAAAAAACATGTTAATTACGTTACGGTTACATTACAGTTATGTAACAAGATTCGCATAATTCTAACTTCTTTAAAAGGCTGATGTACCAACGTTTACAGTTGTTTTTTGTGTGAGTCTGAATTATTAAAAAACCTTGACTATTAGAAAATGTAATAAAGAGATAACTTATGCGATATAAAGAGATGTTCTTTTTGCAAATTAGGAAGTATATCGACAAAAATTAAAAGGGCTGTCCAAAAAGTCAAATATATAATGACTTTTAAGGGCAGCCCTGTTTTCGTATTAATAAAGCTCTATTAAGTATTGCTGTTGATTCGTTCCAAATCACTTTCATGTTTCAAAGGCTAGCGTAGTGAAACATTATGCGAATGCTTTCTGTTCCGGCGCTCGCTTTCCGCGGGCACGGCTTCAGCCGCTTCACTCGCTCCGCTCGTTGCAGGGTCTTCAGCTCGCGCTGTTCCCGCAGGAGTCGCGCGCCTGCACGCCAAGCAACACGGAATCTCCAAAAATGTGCTTGTATACCGTTAGGTATTGAACATTGATTTGTTTCGGATTCTGGAAGCGACAGATTTAGACTTTTGTTCAAGCTCCTGATTTTAAAGTTTTATTCATCATCTTTCATTCATCTATATGTAAAATGAATTAAATGACCGACTCCTGTGGGATAGCGAAGACGGCGAAATCCACTCGAGCTAAAGCTCGAGTTAGTTCGGCGCGAGCCCACGGAAAGCGGTCATTTAATGAACTTATCTCTTTTCTAATAAGAAAAAAACCGTAAACAAACCATTTTCATGAGTTTGTCTACAGCCTGAATCCTCCTGGTCTAATTACCGGAATGGTATTTATTTAAATATGTCTCTACGTTCGGCACGTGCAATAAATACACTGTAAGTTGCACGTGTCATGAATAGATTAGGTTCGAATTTTGTATCTGAATACCCTTTCGTAATTCCACTTTGAATAAGGGCTTTTATCGCATTATAACTCGCCATATTTTGATTTACATCTGTATATTTCATTTCCACGGAATTAGAAACTTCTGTAAATTGATATACATTTTGTAATAATATCGCCATTTCTGCACGTGTTACGGATTGATTAGGACGGAATGATCCGTCTGGAAATCCAGAAATCAAACCTTCTTCTAAAGCGGATTGAATATAACCTGATGCAAAACTTTTTGGATTCACATCATTAAATTCTGTGTTTTTCTGTTCTCCATTTAAACCATACACTCTTCCTATTAAAGCAACTGCTTCTGCACGTGATATAAGCGTATCAGGTTTGAATGTGCCATCTAAAAGACCAAAAATATATTGATTATGTGTAAGATACGCTATATGCGGAGCATACCAATTTGTGTTACCTAGGTCTTTAAATGAGGGCTCGCTCACGTTCACTTGAATCGTTTCTTTATGTTGTATCTTGTTTGTATCTTCATAAACGATGTCAAATGAATATGACCCTTTTACACGATAAAGTTCCCATTGGTTAGGGGATTCCGTTTCTATTACTGTTCCAGCATTTGATAGTTGTGCATTTTGTATTCCTTCACTGTTTTGTAGAGTGATCAGGATTTTACCCGAAACTTCTTCTATTATAGGATACGGAAATTCAGCAATCTCTTGTTTGTATTGGACCAACCCATAACCAAACTTTGTATCTTTCCCATGGTTTCCTAAATCCATTGCTGTGTTTGCAATTAACTCCCTTAATCTTTTATTCGAAACAGCAGGGAACCGTTCTTTATATAAGGCAAGTATACCGGTTACGTGGGGTGCAGCCATAGAAGTTCCAGATAATGTCGTAAATCCGTCTTTATTGCCATCCGTTATATCCAGTTCAGAAGGAAAGGTGCTGACGATATTTTCGCCTGGTGCAGAAATTTCTATTTCTGGTCCCATGGATGATTCGGGAAGTTTATCTTTAAATCTTGTGGTTGCTGCAACAGCAATTACACTTGCATACTTGGCTGGATATTGTACACTATCTGATTGAATGCTCGTTCCTTCATTCCCAGCAGATGCAACGATTGTAATTCCTTCCGTATAAGCTTTTTCTAGAAGTAATCTTAATGCTTGGTCGTCTCCACTTGTCGTTAAACTAAGGTTAATGATGTCGACATTTTGCTTAATTGCCCATTCGACACCTGCCGCAATATTTGTTGTCGTTCCACTTCCGGACTTAGTCATTGCCTTAATCGCATACAATTCGACATTTGGTGCAACACCTATTAAGCCAAAATCGTTCTTTTGAGCTGCAATCACTCCAGCTACATGTGTTCCATGACCATTATCGTCGTCGAAAGATATTGTTGTCGGGCAACCCGTTTTTAACGTACATACTCCCGCAGCGATCTTAATATCTGCATGCTGTGCGTCAACACCCGTATCAATAACTGCTACTTTGACTCCTTTTCCTGTATATGGTGTCGTCTTTACAGGTTCAGCTTGAATTAAAGGGAATTGATAAGGTACGGTATCAACCGAAGCTGTCGTTTCATATGTTTTCACTATTGATATATTTGCTTTTGGAAATGACTCTTGTAGTCTTGTTTTTTCTAAATCTGTTAGTTGAAGTTCAATCATTGGCACAACATCAAATGATTTTGTGTACCACGGGAATTCTTCCATCATTTGTTGAACGTTTACACCTGAATCACTGATTAAATAATTGCTTTTGGTTTCTGCATTTGTATGTATAGGAAGCAGTAAGCTCATGCACAACACTATACTAAAAAAGACTTGTTTCATGACCCATTCCTCTCTTTCTAGCTCTCTTTCAAATCATACATGAAAATGATAGATATAAAAAGAAACTCTGGATTTTTTACTACCCAGAGTCTCGTTATTAATGCAATCTCTTGCTTGGTGTTCCATTCGCTACTTTGTATAAAGAGAGTACATCTTCTCTACCTTTATAATGATAATAGTAATCTAATGTTGCTAAGAAAAGGGCTTTCCCCATTTTTTCACGCTCAGCTTCCGAGCGAATATACGTGATATCTTTAGAACTATCAATGAAGCCCATTTCAATTAACGTTGCAGGCATCGTATTTTCACGAAGAACATGTAAGTTACCATAGCCAAATGGATTAATACCGCGATCTACTAATTTCCATGTTTCAAGCATCCGATTTTGCATGTAAATTGATAATGCACGGGATTGGCTAACATATGGATTCGTTGCTGAAGTTTTTGCATAATAGAAAGTTTCTGTACCGTTAGCGGAATTATTATATGCATTGGTATGCAAGCTAACAAAAATATCTCCATTATTTTTTGCAGCAAAATCCGTACGGAAATCTAAAGAGACAAAATAATCACTTGTTCTCGTCATTTTTGTTTGAATAGGAGTCATTTGAAAGTATTTATTCATATGTCTAGCTATATTTAAAACTACGTTTTTTTCTAAATAACCATTACCAGTACCACCAGGATCAGATCCACCATGACCTGGGTCAATAATTACAACTAAATCACTCAAACTTTTTACTGGATTAGTTACAGGCGGCGTTACTACTGGTGGCGGTGTGATGAC